>Ga0316204_10006667_pt1 | contig 17565 bp, 17 predicted proteins | sample 6monrhotite_MG_2_FD_205661 | JGI IMG/M metagenome (GOLD analysis project Ga0316204, IMG submission 205661) | Microbial mat bacterial communities from mineral coupon in-situ incubated in ocean water Damariscotta River, Maine, United States -... | ecosystem: Environmental > Aquatic > Marine >... | reverse complement strand
TCGCATTTTCGCATTTTCGCATTTTCGCATTTTCGCATTTTCGCATTTTCGCATTTTCGCATTTTCGCATTTTCGCATTTTCGCATTTTCGCATTTTCGCATTTTCGCATTTTCGCATTTTCGCATTTTCGCATTGAACGGTGACGGCTCCCGCTGTCTATGCTGATTCAGCTTTTGGCATCATGTGCGAAACAAGAGTTTTCACAATAAAGGAAGGAGGTCAAACACAAATAGATAGATAAATTCTTACAGAGTTAGGAGGTTATTTCGTGGGGAAATGTAGGCCAAATAAAGGACTATTTGAATGAGTGTATGTAGCAGGGAAGCTGCGCCGTTATCGGCGCGTGAAACAGAAGTTTTGCATTGGTTGTGTAACGGAAAATCTAACTGGGAGATAGGCCAGATATTGGATTTAAGTCAGTACACGGTGAAGAATCATGTCAGTAGAATTTTGAAAAAACTCGAAGTGAACAACCGGCAGCACGCTGCGGTTAAAGGTGCTGAGTTGGGGTTGGTCATCTACGAGTAATAACGGGGTTTGTCAATAGTCCAGCCGGACTATTGCGGGGTGTGTTCAGTTGTGGATAAATACACGCCAGTAGCCATGTGACGTAATGAGTTGGAGGTCGGATGGTTATGCAATAAGAGTTTACTGATTCAAAAAACAAAGACGGATGCTTTATGATCAAGGATCGATTCTTGGCAGCTCTGCTGCTAAGCACAGCGGTAGTTTCAACCGCTTACGCTGATTTGCCCCTCACGATTGAAGACTTGCTCACTGCCGAGAAACGCTGGCGCGCGGATGTGAATTTTGTTTATGCCAATAGTGATCGGCGCAATGTTGATTCTCTGTATAGCACAATCCAAATCGGCCCTACTCAGTTTATTACCATTCCCGTTTCAGTGGGGCAGGCCCGGCAAAACAGCGATGTACTGGCGCTGTCTTTAGGTGCGAGATACGGCATGAGCCTTGATACTGAGCTGTACAGCCGTGTCAGTGGTTTGAGCCAAAGCACCCGGACGTTTAACAACGAAGGCCCATCCAGCGATAGCGGTGAAAAGTTCACGGATGCCTGGTTTGGTATCAATCACCGCTTTTCCAATGACAACGACACCCCGGCACTTCTTGGTTTCGCTGAACTTGCCCTGGCTGAAAATGTAGCCAGCGAGGGCCGTGACCTCGTGCATGGGAAAACCGCCATGGTGGGTATCACGACCTACCGAGCCACTGACCCATTGGTATTGTCACTCACCACTGGCTACCGATATAGCATGGAACGAGAAGTCGAAAATCAGGACATCGACCCCGGTGATCTCTTCTTTCTTAATCCCAGTATTGCTTTTGCTGTAAACCACGAAGTAACGCTGACCTCCGGATTGCAAATGCGCTGGCAACAGCTGGATCGTGTAGATAATCAAGATCAGGGGATTCGCACCACACAAACTAAAATGGAAATTGGAATGGGGTACGCCTGGAGTAAACGAACCACAGTTCAAGTCAATACGCGTATGGATATAAGTGGTGATAGTGGTTCTGAAATTGGCATAACTTTTCTTTACAAATTTCCCAGTCGTTTTTCAATTGAAAATAGTGAAACAGGAGGTGGCACCGCAATAGATTAAAAATAAGATACGCAACACCATATAGAATAACGAAAAATACCAATTTAATAACATTCTGAAAAGGAAATCGAAATGAAAAAATTGACAATAGCTTCAACTGTTTTAGCTGCTAGTATGTGCCTGGGTACTCAATCCGCGATGGCGGCAGGTAGCCTTGACGATCAAGATATGCAGTTTGCATTTGGCGCAGAAAATAACGAGCATACAATGATGCTTTCAGAGCAGGAGATGATGGAGACCGAAGGTGCATATGGTTGGTGGGGTGCTGCAGCTGGTTTTGCCACAGCGTCTTACGGCTATATTGGGGCCTCTTACGGGAGTGGTAATTTTAACTGGAATACATATGGACAAGTAGCAACAGCGGGAGCAATTGCTGGCCTTGTTACTCCCACTCCAACTGCTGTGAACTTTGGAAGAAATATTGGTACTGCATTTGGATCTGGATATGCTGCTGGCAGCATCTGGAGTTGGTTTTAATTAGCCTAACACAACAGCAGCTAGCATATATTTTTTATATGCTGGCTGCTAATGAGTCAACTAAAAAATGTCGAAAGCGAATCGGATAAAGTCTTTAAAAGCATACCAACATGCATCGATTTTCGTTCTTGTTGGTGGCTCGATATTCTTATTGTCAGTTTTAAATAATGATTTTTCTGGGGGATTTTTATTTGGCCTTGGGTTTATCATTTGTTTTATTGGAATATTCGAAGTGATTCTTCTTCTGATTTCATCGCGATACAGGCTTACTGAACGAGTAGGTGATATCGAGGAAAAATATTTTGGAAATATATGTTACGTTGCACTGGGATTATCTATTCTAGTGTACCTATTATTTTTTAATACTTAGGTGAAAGTTATTCATTGCCACAAGAAGCTTGCTTTTATAAATGCGGCTTAAAAGCATGAAGTACGCCAGTGGTAATCTGAATAATTTCTTGCTCAGAAGAGAATAAACTACCCTGCTTAATGCGAACGGGGTATTAAGATGGATTGCCCGAATTCAGAGATTTTATTGCAATGTTTTTTAACGCTGTAAGCTGCGGAATATAACCCCAAGTGATTAAATATTAATGCTTAGAAAATTATTTATAAGTCTAACTATGTCAACTCTTGTTAGCACAGGTGCTATTGCAGCGATGTCTAATTCATTTTTATTAGAGGATTCTAACTTATCTGCCGTGGAATCGAAAGATAAGACGAGAATAATCAATCAACTAATAGATGATTCCGGCATGAAGGAAATGATCGAACAGCTTCCAGCGATGGTGGCGGTGAGTTTTGACCAGCAGCCGCCACCACCGATAAACCGAGATAAGTTCGATAAATTTAGAGAACATTTTATTCAAGTGTTTGATCCTGTGAAAATTCGGAGAACGGTCACGAATAATTTTAGTGCCCAATATGAGGCAAAGCGTTTTTCCGAACTTCTAGCATTAGTGAACAGTCCATTAGCAAAAAAGATGACAGCGCTGGAAGTTGAGGCTAGTACGCCACAGGCGCAGCAGGAGATGATGCAAATGGGTGATGTCATTATGGGGGAGGCATCACCTAGCCGTCTTGAATTGGTGCAAAAACTTGATGAGGTAATGAGTGCCACGGAAAGCGGTCTTGATATGCAGATGATGATGACTGAATCGATGATGATAAACATGAACAAAATTGTACCCTCTACGCAGCGTATGACAGAGGAACAGCTTGGACAAATGTTGAATCAAATCCGTATGCAATCACTGTTTCCGGCTCGGCAATACATGCAGCTTAGTTTTGTTTACGCCTACCGTACTATCAGCGACTCAGAGTTGAATGAATACATTCAACTCTATCAATCTGAGATTGGTCGCTGGTCTGTGTCGTTGATGCGGGAGGTATGGTTAAACGTTTCAGAGAATATTGCTACGGATCTTGCAGGGCGAATCAAAAAAGAGTTTATTGAAGTCGATGCATTATAAACAAATTATTTTTTCTGGAATGCTTGCTAGCTTTATCGGCATAAGTATGGCCGAGGAAGTTTTCGTCTCTACACCTACAATGAAAGGGCATATTCCAACTAAAACGTGGAAACAGATGCGTGATGAAGGGGTAGTTAAACAGGATTTGGATTATTCTTGCGGTGCGGCCTCAGTAGCGACGATCATGAATGGGTTTTATGGGATGGAGGTCACTGAGGGGGAATTGTTGGACGCAATGGAGAAAGATGGTGCCGCTTCATTTCAGGATTTGGCTGAGGTGGTTCGTTCTCATGGACTCAAAGGTGTTGGTGTTGCGTTGAATTTTGATCAACTTCAGCAGCTTAAAGTGCCTGCAATCGCTTATCTAAAATATAGAGATGATGATCATTTTTCCGTGGTGCGAGGTGTTGATGCCGATGGTAGCGTGTCACTGGGTGATCCTTCGTGGGGGAATCGTCGTTTCACTAAATATCAATTTCTGAATATGTGGGAAACGCGGTCGGACGAAGAGTTGAAAGGTAAAATGTTATTGCTGCTACCTGATGGCATTGATGTAGCGACAATTGATCGTTCTTTTTTTGGTTCTACAGCAACAAATATCCTGTCTGAAGAGATGTTGATTCTTCGGTATTAGATGGAGCCGCGGATTGTTATTAAGGCTGCATCGTTCAGTAAATTGAATTACTTCTACCTCCGCCGTGTCAGCGCCTCAATCGGTTTGAGGCGCGCAGCTCGTTTGGCCGGTATGTAACCAAACAGAACGCCTGTTAGCAGGGCAATACTGAGACCACCGAGGCTGGCCCAGGCCGGAGCTGCGATGCTGAAATCAGCAAAGGCCTGGTCGAGCAGGAAGTTGCTGCCCATGCCTAGAGCTAATCCAGCCAACCCACCACAGAGAGATAACAGTCCTGCCTCGGCGATAAACAGCAGCATGACCTCCATGTTTGGTGCGCCTAGCGCCTTTAATAAACCAATCTCGGCGGTCCGCTGTGAGATGGCAATCAACATCACGTTCATGATCAGGATGCCAGCCACGGCCAGACTGATGGCGGCTATTGCGGCCACGGCGAAGGTGAGAGCGGTTAAGATGCGGTCGAAGGTGGCGAGTATGCTGTCCTGGGTGATGACGGTAATGTCGTTCTCGCCGTCATGGCGTTTGCTGATGATGTCTTCAGCCGCCTGCATGGCCGGTGTAATCGAGTCACGGCCCTTGGCCTGAATCAGAATTCTGAACAGCGACTCGGTATTGAACAGGGCCTGGGCCGAAGCGACAGGAATGATAATCAGATCGCCGATGTCGGTGCCGAGCGAGTGGCCCTGTTGCGCCAGTTCGCCGATGACACGAAAACGCCGTTCGCCGATGCGCAGCCATTGCCCCAGGGCCTGTTGATTGCCAAACAGCTCCTTGCGCAGGGTGTGGCCAATCACACAGACGGCTGCGCCACGGTGTGGGTCATTGCTGTTGATGAACTTGCCGCGTGCCAGTTTCAGTTGCCTGACCTGTTCCATCTCGGCGGTGGTGCCCAGCACCAACACCTCACGTTCACGGGCCTGCCATGAAACCGGTGCTGAGCCGATTACCACCGGCGCGACCTTGCCGACGGCATGGCTTTGATACAGGGCCAGGGCATCGTCCAAAGTCAGGTCGCGCGGGGTTTCCCCCAACATTGGCGGTGGCCCGCCGCTGGTTTCCGAACGACCGGGCAGAACGATGACCAGGTGACTGCCGAGGGTGGTGAATTGTTTTAGCACATACAGTCGGGCGCCTTCGCCCAGCGCGGTTAACACCACCACGGCAGCAACACCAATGGCCATTGCCAACAGGATTAGCAGGCTGCGGCCACGGTGGCCAAGCATGGCTTGCAGGCTATAGCGGAACACATCCGCCAGCCGCATCATGGCTGGTTGTCTCCGATTACGCGGCCGTCATCCATTTTCAGGCGCCGCTGAGCCCGTCCCCCCAGCTCAGGGTCGTGGGTGACGATTATCAGGGTGATGCCTTTTTGGTTGAGTGCCTCCAACGCTTCGATCACATCAGCGCCTGAGGCACGGTCAAGATTGCCGGTGGGTTCATCGGCCAGGATCAGTTGTGGTTCGCTGATCATGGCGCGGGCAATGGCGACGCGCTGACGCTGGCCACCGGAGAGTTGATCTGGGCGATGCGTGGCTCGGTCAGCAATGCCCATTGCCTGCATGGCAGCCTCGGCTTTTTGATGCCGAATCTCAGGTGCTATGCCCGCCAGAGTCAGGGGTAAAGCAATATTGTCGGCGGCGCTGAGGCGGGGGATGAGATGAAAGAATTGAAATACAAAACCAATGTGCTCGCGCCTGACCCTGGCTTGTTCTTCATCGGCTAATTGGTTGACGGCCTGACCGTTAAAACGATAGTCGCCACTGTTAGGCTGGTCCAACAGACCCAGAATGTTTAGCAGGGTTGATTTGCCTGAGCCGGAAGGGCCCATGATGGAAATGTATTCTCCGGCATCGATATTTAGATTGATATCTCGTAGGGCATGGACGGTCTCTTCGCCAACCTCAAAGTCACGGTTGATCCCTGTCAGCTCAATCATTATTGTTTCTGTTCAATTGCTGCATAGGCGCCGTCTTCCACGCCGGGGCGATCAAGCGAGGTGACCACCTGATCATTCTCTTTCAAACCTTCCAGTACTTCGGTGTGATCCCAGTTGGAAATTCCTATTTTTATATCACGCAGTTGCAGTGTCTCGTCATCGCTGTTGTAGAGCATGACTCTGGGACCTTTCATGACTGCCAGGGTGGGAATACGCAGGCTATTGTCGTGGGCTGAGAGAACGATTTCTGCATCAGCACTAAAGCCTGCTAACAATCTTGGTGTTTGTTGAGGGTCGTCGAATACCACCTCGATATCGACTGTGCGGGCCTGTTTTTCCCGGTCCAGCACATAGTCGGCGATACGTCTGACCGTGGCGGGAAACTGTTGAGTGCCATAGGCGTCCATGCTGATTCGGGCTGGCATACCGACCTTGATGTTGGGGGCGTCGACTTCATCAATGGGGGCGGCAACATAAAAGCAGTTGTTGTCGATCAGGTCGATGGCTGGCAGGGTGGCGATGCCAGGCGGGGACGGGGTGACATATTCGTTCAGTTCGCCGTTGATCTCGGCCACTACACCGCTGAAAGGGGCAAGCAACAGGGTGCGGGCCAGGTTGGCGCCGGCCACATCCATGCGTGCCTGGCTGACGTTGACCGAGGCCTTGGCCGAGGCGCACTCTGCACGGCTGGATTTGGCCCGGCTGGCGGCCTGGTCGATCAGTTCCACCGAGGCGGCACCGGATGCCTTGAGCTGTTGCAGGCGTTTTGCCTCGCGCTGGGCGATATCAGCCTGGATGCAGCTGGCCTCTGCTCTGGCCCGGGTGGCCTGGGTCTCCTGTTCTGCAAGTATGACTTGTGCTTGAAGGTCCTCGTTCCAGAGTGCTAGCAATAGTTCGCCTGCTTCAACATGGTCACCTTCTTTGACCGGCAAATGGGTAATCTGACCGCCCATGGCGGGTGATAAACCGGCGCGGCGGCAGGCCTTAACGGTGCCGGCCCGGGTGTTGGCGACGGTGGCTTCAACAATGCCGAGTTCAACCTTGCTGACGGTGACTTGAATAGGTTCAGGTTTTGACCAGCGCATGGTCAGATAAATGCCGATGAGAGCAACTGACACGGCGATGATGATACGTTTTTTATTTATGTTCACAGCCTGGCTCCTGCTAGCTTTCAGAATGATGACTCTGAGCTGTCATTATGGAGTGGGGCCGGTAAAAAATCGAATTCCGGGGTCAAATTGAGTAGAATTGCCGCTGCAATCAAAACTGAGCAGGAAGACGACTATGAAATGCGCCGTTTATCGCAGCAATAAAAAAGACATGACCTACCTCTATTTGCCGGAAGAGGATGATATGGAGCGTGTGCCCGAGGCGTTGTTGAAACTGATTTCACCGGTCGAACGGGTGCTGGAATTTGATCTCACCCCTGAGCGAACCCTGGCGCAGGAAGACGCCGCTGAGGTGATCAAGCAGATTAAAGAGCAGGGCTGGTTTCTGCAAATGCCGCGTCAGGATTTGCCTGAGTTTCTTTCCTAATAATATTGTTGAGACTAGGCAGCAGCTTGTTTGTCGCTGGCTAGATTCTTCTCTACCTGCAAGATAATGTTGCCACTGATCTGCTGGCTATTGCCGCTAAGGGCTTCATGCAAGGCCTGAATGGTGGCGCAGATATCTTCGGGGGCCATTTCGATCAGGGTGTCTTCACGCGAGGCCTTGATCAACCACTCGATATCGATTTTCTTCAGTTCCATTTGATTCAGAATGGGTTCAAAACGCCACAGGTAACCTGTGTCACCCTCAAAGTCGCGGACATGGGCGCGGATGTCTTCGCGGATGGGAAATTCACGCCGGTTGCTACTGATCAGAAAGGCCATCATGCCGATGATCGAGGCCGGGATCATTAAAATAAATGAAATCTTGTTGAGCAGCATGGCGTCGATGGCGCCTCTGCTCCAGCTGATGTATGACATGCCGAAGCCGGCTAAATAAACCACGGCGGCGAAGATCAGGCCAACCACCTTGGCCATGGCCTTGCCCGGCTTGACGCGTGGTTTATAGTCCAGCCGTGACAGGGTGATGTGCTGTTCAAAATCGCGGATGACGTTTTTACGACTGTGGCGTTTGGATGGTTGTTGGTTGCTCATCTGGTGGGTCCGGCTTAATCAGGGTGGGCTATTATCCCAGATCAGACGGCTGAGACAAAGCTTGTCAGATCTTGCGCCGGAGCGAGCTTATTCCTCGGCCACCGTTTGCTGTCGCGGTAGCCAGATGCGGAAGCGTGTGCCACGACCGGTTTCACTATCAACCTCAATACGACCGTTATGTTTTTCAATGATGCCGTAGGTGAGCGACAGGCCCAGCCCAGTACCTTTGCCGACATCTTTGGTAGTGAAAAAGGGGTCGAAGATTCGCTTGATGTGTTCCGGGGCAATGCCGCAACCGTTGTCTTCAACTTCAACCCAGACCTGGTTATCGTCGAGGCCGGTGCGAATATAGATCTTGCCCTCTGTGTCGATGGCGTGGCCGGCATTGACAAACAGATTCATAAATACTTGGTTAAGTTGTGAGGGCAGACAGTGAATGGGCGGTAGTTCAGCATATTCCTTGACGATTTCAGCCTTGTATTTGAGTTCGCTGTGGACAATGTTAAGGGTGCTGTCGAGTCCTTTGTGGAGATTACTCAATTGCCAGGTGGCCTCGTTGATATGCGAAAAGTCTTTCAGGTCCTGGACGATTTGTTTGACCCGACTGACACCTTCGAGTGACTCGCTAATGATGTCATCCATATCCTGACGTAGAAACTCCAATTCCAGCCTGTCTTTTAGGGCCAGCAGGGCCTGTTTTGCATCGCTCTGCGGCAGCTCTGTCTCCAGGGCCTGATAGCTGTCGAGTAACTGCAACAGCTCAGCGGTATAAGTCTTCAGGGCAGTGATGTTTGAGCTGACATAACCGACCGGATTGTTGATCTCATGGGCAACGCCTGCTGCCAGTTGGCCGATGGAGGCCATCTTTTCCGATTGCAGCAGTTGTGCCTGTGTTTCGTTGAGATTTTTATTGGCCTGTTGCAGTTCGCTATGTTGTTGTTTCAGGGTTTGTTCTGCCTGTTTGCGTGCGGTGATATCGCGCACGGTGGCGTGTAGTATTGGCCGGCCATCCAGTTGCATGGCTGTGAGCAGAACTTCCGCCGGAAAGTCTTGGCCATTGCTGCGGCGATGGGTCCATTCAAAAAAGTTTTTGCCTTGCTTCATGGTGGTGGCTATCGTTTGGTTGGCCTTTTCAAGCGAGTCACGGCCATCCGTTTGCGTGGGGGGCGAGAAATTGGCCGGATGCATGCGACAGAACTCATCGCGTGTGTCGCAGCCGAATATTTTCAGGGTGGATTGGTTGCAGTCAAAAAAGCCATTTTCATCCAGCAGCATCATGGCGTCGTCGGCTGAATCAAAGATGGTACGGAATTTATGTTCTGATTCGCGGAGTAATGATTGAGTCTGCTTTTGTTGTGTCATATCCACGTGGGTACCGACAAAACGGAGTGGGGTTCTGTCACTGTCGCGCACGACTGAACCGCGGGAGAGAATGTCTACGTCAGTCCCGTTTTTATGGTACATGCGAAACTCGATGCGGAACTCAGGCGTATTTCCACACAGATAATCGTCAATGGCCTGCATCGCCAGGGGAAGGTCATCCGGGTAGACGTTTTCCGACCAGGACTCTAATTCATTGGGTAATTCGTCTTGCTCATAGCCGAGCATCTGTTTCCAGCGCGGGGAGAAATAAACCTCGTTGCTGAGCAGGTTCCAGTCCCATAGGCCATCATTGCTGCCGAGCATGGCGAGATTGAAGCGTTCCTCGCTCTGCTGGAGGGCCACTTCAACCTGCTTGCGCTGGCTGATATCTCGCACTGCACCGATGAAGACCATTTCATCCTCAATATGGGCCTTGCTGATCGCCAGTTCGATGGGGACGCAGTGGCCGTCCTTGTGTTGGCCCATGACCTCGCGTGGACCGTGACCGATGAGCCTGCCCTGGCCTGTCCGGCAATACTCCGCCAGGTAGTCATCATGCCGTTCCCGATGCGGTGAGGGCATGAGCAGGCTGATATTTTTACCTCGAATCTCATCCGTGCTGTAGCCAAAGATGGTTTCTGCCGCCGGGTTGAATGTTTTAATCGTCCCCGTCGTATCGATGGTGATCAGGCCATCTATCAGGTTGTTGAAAATGATATGCAAGAGCTCATTGGGAAGTGCGTCCGTCCCTTGGCGGGGCTTGGTATCTTTTTTTGCAGCCACCGCGGCATCCTTCTGAAGTGTGTTTAGATAAGGTCTTGTACCAGACTATGTAATGTTATCGGTTGTTTGGGGGGGAATTGAAGTCAGTATCAGGCCTGTTGCTGAGGTTGGACTAGTTGCGTATGCCGAGCCACTGACACCATGTCTGAAACAGCTCCTGGTCGAGTGAGGCGACGGCTGAACGAGGCGCCAGGCTGGACTGAAACACGCGTTCTCCGTCTAGGGTGCAGGCGTGGCCACCGGTTTCGCTAAAGACCAGATAACCGGCGGCGTAGTCCCAGATCTTTTGTTTGCCGTGCAGATAGACATGGCAACGACCGGCCGCCATCCAGCACCAGTCCAGCGCCACCGAGCCATGACTGCGCTGTGAGCTATAGGGGGTGTCATCCAACAGGCGGTGGGCCAGTTCCGTCGGCAGGCGCTTGAAATCCACCAGCGCAGTGGCCTTTTTCAGTGGTCCCTGGGGGCGGTGTTGCCCAAGGGCTGCGCCGTTAAACCAGGCCCCATCACCCTTACGGGCGCTGAAACATTCGTCACGACTGGGATCGTAGACCACGCCCAGCACGATCTCGCCCTGATACAGCAGCGCCAGTGAAGTGGAAAAAAACGGCAAGCCTGCAGCAAAGTTGCTGGTGCCATCAAGCGGGTCGAGTATCCACAGGGAGCGAGATTGATCTTTGATTAGGCTGTTTTGTTCGGCTTCAGTCATTTCTTCGCCGAGGCAGGCAATTTCGGGCCAGTGTTGCCTTAGTTCTGTCTCGATGCGTTGTTGCGTCGCCAGATCGGCTTCGGTAATAAAACTGCCATCTGCTTTGTCGTTACGGCTGACCTTGGTGAAGCGTGGCAGCAGTTCTTCGCGGGCGGCGCTGATGACGATTTGTCGTAGTTGTTCTAAATCAGGTAGTTGCATAATCTAAATTAAAAATGTGATGAGAGGCCAATAAAGGGGCCGGTTTCGAATGACTCGTTGTGTTGCTTGTCTGTTCGCATATGAATGGCACGCACACCGAAATTGAGTTCGGTGTCATCCGCCAGAGGGTAGTTGGCCTGCAGTTTGAAACTCCAGCTCCATTTCATGTCGACACTCCAGGGGTGGTTGCTGGTGTCGCTGTGACTGCTGATGTGGGGGGCAACCAACAGCTCGCCAAGCAATTCGTATTTACGCGTCTCATTGGCCGATTGGCGGAAGATCGCGCCACCGCCCAGGGCGAGTAAGTGCTGATTCTGAAAATTGGCCAGAAAGGCAACAATTTTGGGGGTGAGGCTATTATCTTTTTTCAGTGGTTTTTGGTAGTCGAGTAGTTCAGCATCGGCGCTGAGCAGAAAGTTACGCGGATCGGGTTCTTTTGAAAGGATAAGGCTGTATTGCTGGCGCGAGTTGCGAGGCAGGAGGTTGTTGGCTTCACCAAGATAATAGGCCTTGATGCTGTCATTGTTGATGAGCAGGCCGGATGATGCCGCAAAAACGCTGGCAACGGGGGTGAGCAGGGCTGTTATTAGAATGTATCTGCAAAAAATCAACATGATTACTGCTGCCGGCTAGTGATTGAGCTCGATTATACGGTCTTCCAGTTCGTCGGGGTGAAGATGTTGCTCAGAAATACATTTTCCGGCGATGGAAATACCTGCCAGCTGAACGCTGTCTGTAGTGCCCGAGACCAGGGGGTGCCAGTCGGGCAATGATTTTCCCTCGTGCAGGCGACGATAGGCGCAACTGTCGGGTAGAAACATAAAATATTCAGGGTGATCCATGTCCAGCACCAGACAGTCGGGGACCTGTTTAACCCGGTTGTGGTAATCGCTGCAGCGGCAACTCTCCAGATCAAGCAATTTGCAGGCGACATCGGTATAGAAGATCTCACCACTGTCCTCGTCTTCCAGTTTGTTGAGACAACAGCGGCCACAGCCGTCGCAGAGCGACTCCCATTCGGGTTTACTCATTTCCGATAGCGGTTTAATCTTCCAAAATTCAGGGTTTTGTTTTGTCATGATTGACCGAAAATATTAGGTAGACGCGTATCTTACCAATTTTGGAGAATGACTAGAGCTTATGGATGCAGATCAGGCCAAAAAACTGCTTGAGCAGATTCGCGACAGTTATCTGGTGGAAATGCCGAGCAAGTGTGATGAGATTGAGAACCTGGTGTTGTCACTGAGTAGTGATTTTGGTGAGAATTATAATGAGGTTTATCGCCTTGTGCACAGCATGAAGGGCAGTGCGGGTACGCATGGCCTGAGCATGGTCAGTGCTATTTGTCACGAGCTGGAAGACCTCCTGGCCAAACTGGATCAGACGGCTGAAGAGGTGAGTGATTCAGAGATCAATATTATGCTACGGCTGATTGATCTGGTTCGTCGTGCCAGGGGAATTGCCTTGAAACAGGCCCCTGACTTCTCCGAGGCGGAACGTGAACTTGAGGCGATCCGCAAAGAGTCTTTGCATGACCAATATCCGGTGTTGCTGGTCGAGTCGTCCGGTTATGTCAGGATGATGTGTCAGGATGCCTTGGGAAGCTTGCCGATACAACTAACTATTGAGGAGGATGGCCTATTGGCTTTGCAACGTTTGTTAAGCAAGCGTTTTGCCTGTGTGATTACTGCCAATGAGACCAAGACCTTGAATGGTGTTGCGGTAATCAGTGCGATTCGTGCCTCGGAATCAAGAAACAAACATATTAAAACGATTCTCCTGACATCGCGACAAGATCTACGTGACGGAAAACATCTGCAGATTGATTATATTGTCAATCGCAATGCCTCATTGAGTGAGCAGCTTGTACATGCAGTGAAAGATATTCTGGCAAGTCTGCATCAGTCCCCGCTTTGACTTAGTCAGTCCCCAGGCCATCAAGCAGCGGTTGGATAACATTTTCGTAGTGACGCCAACGTGCAACTGAACTCTGATTGATAGGCTGTTTAACCTGGTTGTAGCTGGCTGTGTGGACGACTCGCTTGCTGTTATGAAAATTCAGACAGTTGTCGTCCCAATCCAGTCCAATAAAATCGAGCATAGTCTTGATTGTTGTTTCAGGCGCGTTTACCAATTCTTCATATCTGGCTGGCAGGATTGGTATTTTCAGCACATTTTCCCAGTGGTGCATCAGGCGTTGATAGTGTTTGTAGTAGTGTCCTAGCGTCTTAAGGTCACTGGCATAGTTGTGGCCAGTGCCAAAATTCTGGAAATAACAGGAGAGACAGGTATCACGTGGGTCACGTTGGCAATGGATAATATGGGTTTCAGGAAAGAGTCGTGATATCAGCCCCAGATAGAGAAAGTTTTGCGGCATTTTGTCGGTGACATAGAGGCTGGTGTTTGAAACCTGTTGTAGTGTTTGCTGGTAACGTTGCGCCATTTGTTGACATAGATCATCTGTGAGTTGAGGCATGAAGTCTGGATAGAGCGGGTGTTTATCCAGCTGGGCGCTGATTGCGTCGGCAATGTCGAAAATCTCGTTCAGCTCGCCGGCGCCACTAATGGCAGGATGGCTGGCAAGAATCTGTTCGGTCAGACTAGTGCCTGAGCGGGGCATACCGATAATGAATATCGCTTTTTTGCCCGAGCCAGACACCTGGGGCATAGCCTTGAGTGCGCTGGCTGAGTGAACCTTAATGATATCGTTGACTTGTTTTTCATGTGTCTGAGGGGAAAATGGCCTTTTCACTAGGTGATTGGCAAGCTCGTAATGTTGGAAGGCATTGTTGTAATCTGCAGTTTTGTCATACATTTTGCCAAGAATGTAATGAACCTGAGAGATTGTTTCAGTATTCAGCTCAGGGTGTTTGCTAAGCAATATTCTTTCCAGTAGTTCAATGCGCTGCAGACTTTTTTCAGCTGGATGACTGATATCAGCATAGGCGATTGCGACAAAAGGGTTGTCTGGATGTTGTTCAATTAATGGCTTTATGGCGGCCCTGGCGGCGTTCTTGTCCCCTATGAGTTGTAGTAGCCAGGCCTTTGCTGCCATGGGCTCAGGATTGTCTGGAAAAGTCTGCGCCATTTTCTCATAGCCTTGCATAGCTTCATCAAGCATGCCAGTTGCATAGAGGGTGCGGCAGTAATTACGATGGCAGAGCAGGTGCCTAGGGGCGAGTGTCAGGGCGCGTCGGTAACCTTCTATGGCCTTTGAGTTTCGACCGATAAAGGTGAATACATTACTTTGGTTGATGAGTGCTTCAGCATAAGTGGGGGCGATATTGAGTGCTTGCTGATACCAGGCCAGAGCCTCGTTGTAGTTGCCCTGTGACTGTAGCAGGTTGGCAAGATTGTTCATTGCCTGCACCCAGGTGGGGCGCAGTCTGATTGATTGTTGATAGGCTTGGCACGCCTCGTCCAGTTGTCCCAACAGACCGAGCGCACGACCCAGATTGAAATATGCCTCTGGGAATTCTGGTCTGAGGGTAAGTACTTGTTTGAAGCAATCGGCAGCCTGCTTAGGCTCATTAAGCATTCCATGCAGGGTGCCTAGATCAAGCCAGCTATCAGTATCTTGTTTGTCAGCATAGACCAGCTCTTGGTAGAGTTTTTTTGCCGCGCCCAATTTGTTTTGATCAAACAATTTTTGGGCTTTCTTCTTGAGTTTCAGATTGGGCATGGACTTATTTCTCGATTGGGTAATTGCCTGCCTGCCAGCCGTCCATGTCGCCGTCCAGGTGCAGTAGTTGTTTGAAACCCGCATCAGCCAGGGTTTGCTCGGCTATGCTGGCACGGTAGCCGCTTTTGCAATAAAGAACGATGGTTTCGTTTTTATGTTTCTGTAATGTCTTTATTTGTGACGCTACGCTGGTATGGGGCAGATTGATGGCTCCGGGAACGTGGCCTGCGGCGTATTCCTGGGGGGATCTGACATCGAGAATTAAGATATTGCTGTGGCCTAGCTGATTGACCAGGTCGGTAGCGCTGATATCTCTGGTATTAGTGTTATTAGTACATGCACTGAAGAGTACCAGGGCAAGAGTATATAGAATGACTGGTTTTAAAATGGTTAGGTGTTTCATGAGTGCTTTCATGTTGGAATATGCTGTTATTGTATAATCATGCCTCGATATCGTCTCTAGGCATTTCTCTAGTATAATTCCTTGTTATGTCGAGGTATTGTCAGTTTAGGGTTGAACTATAGGCAGGGGTTGCAGGTTGTTACAATATGTATGAGTCATTTTATGCTTTAAACGCTAACCCATTCAGATTAGTGCCTGATGCGCGTTTTTATTATGCCAGTTCAGGACACAAACGTGGGCTGGCTTATCTGCGCTATGGCATCCATCAGGGGCAAGGTTTTGTTGTTGTCACTGGCCGACCGGGCACAGGCAAAAGTACCTTGGTGCAAACCCTGTTTAGCGAATTGACGGATCAGCAGCTGATAGTGACCAGTATTACCAGCACCAACCTTGGTGCTGCAGATATTCTTCAGGCCGTGGGCCATAGTTTTGATGTTTATGGTGATGCCAGCAATAAGGCTTCGCTATTGATAGGCATAGAGAACTTTCTCAAGGCTAAAGCCAGGCAGGGTAAGCGTGTCATTCTGATCGTCGATGAGGCCCATAACCTGCCTCAGGCATCGTTGGAAGAGCTGCGCATGTTGTCCAATTTCCAGCTTGGCGACAAGTCTTTATTGCAGATTATGTTGCTTGGCCAACATCAGCTACCTGAGGTATTGGCTCGGCCTGACATGGAACAGTTGTCTCAGCGTGTGATTGCCTCTTGCCATTTGCAACCTCTAAGCAAAGATGAAACTCGTGCCTATATCGGTCATCGGCTTCAGTGTGTCGGCTGGCGGGGTGATCCATCGATTTCTGGCGAGGCTGTAGCGATTGTCTATGCTGTCAGTACTGGGATACCAAGACTGATTAATGTTTTTTGTGATCGTATGTTTCTGGCGGCATCGCTTGATGGCAAACACGATATAGATTTGCAGCTGGCCAAAGCGGTACTGACTGAGTTGCAACAAGAGGCTACCGGAACATTCAGTTCGGTAACACTTGAAGTCGATGATTTGATTGGTTTTGAACCACTGCCTGGGGATGACTTTTTGCTTGCGCCAGAATCGGTTAGTGTGGTTGATGAAAAGGTTCAGGCGGATGGAAACAGTAGTCATAGCAAACCCCCTGTCCAGGTTGATGAGCAGCATGAACTGGATGATTTTACAGCCGCAGTTGATGATAAACCGCAGCCAGTAGCATCTGATTTTGAACCCAGTTTTTCCAGTGAGACTGATTCAGATTTAACACCTGATACTACAGAGCAAAATCAGCTGCTGGATGATTCTGATGATGTGGTGTATCAAAAGACTGAATCAGCTGAGCAGTCTGGTTTTAATATTGAACCCGTAGTTGAACAAGTTAAATCGTGGCAAAAATCGGTAGTCATCATTGTTTTTCTTACTGTTGTGTTGGTGTTCTTTGTGGCGCTATTTCTTTTTTCTGATAATAAAAAAATGCCAGGAGATATTCGTGGTGATGCTTTTTCTGCGGACATTGCTGCGATACAGGAATCACAAACAGAAATTGCTCAGCCGTCTGAGCCCGTGCCCGTTGTTACCCCCGATAATCAAACAGAGTTATCCTCCTTACAATTTGATGCAGAGAATGATATTCCTGCGGAAGATGGGTTGTCCCAGCCTTTAGAGATGGAAGAGGTTGATGCAGGCTTTGAAATCACCAGTTCGGGTGGTTTGCAGGTAATTGATATCTCTGTGGTAGCTGAAGATATTGAGTCCACTGAAGAATTCTCTCCGCCAGAAATTTTAAAGCCGGAGCCAAAACCAGTTGCGAATAAGCCTGTAACAGTAGCAAACAAAAATCAAAAAAATGTTGTCCCCCCAAAAGTTGATAAGCCTGTAGTCACTAAAAAGGTGATTCCGAAGAAAAAGGCCAAACAGTCGAAGCCAGTGGTCAAGGTGGAGGGAGGATCGATCTCAGATTCTGAATTGACTACCCTGGTAATTGACCTGGTTAACTTTTATGAACGAGGTGATGTAAATAAATTTTCTGCCTTGTTTGCCAAAGATGCTGTGGTTAATGGGATGAATGGTGTTGTAAAAATTAGAAAAGATTACAAAAGATTATTTTCATCAACGGACAAACGCCAAATGCATGTAGATGATATGAAATGGCGAAATAATTCTGGCAAGGTTAGTG
>Ga0316204_10006666_pt1 | contig 17566 bp, 16 predicted proteins | sample 6monrhotite_MG_2_FD_205661 | JGI IMG/M metagenome (GOLD analysis project Ga0316204, IMG submission 205661) | Microbial mat bacterial communities from mineral coupon in-situ incubated in ocean water Damariscotta River, Maine, United States -... | ecosystem: Environmental > Aquatic > Marine >... | reverse complement strand
CGTCGACGCGCACATTGGCCTCTTTCGAGCTGGCCGGAAAACGTCTGGGTGCGGATGTCGTCAACTTCTCGGCGTCCAACTCATCAACGAAAAAAGGTGAGACGTTAGCGGATACGGCGCGCACCCTCGCCGCCATGCATCCCGACCTGATTGTTGTACGCCACGAAGTTTCTGGTGCCGCCGACTTCATTCATCGCGAAACCGGCATCGCCACCATCAATGCCGGTGATGGCATGCACTCCCACCCAACTCAGGGACTGCTGGACCTCTTCGCTCTCTCCCGCCGTATCGGGGATGTGGGTGGTAAACGTGTCCTGATCGTCGGTGACATTCTGCACAGCCGCGTCGCGAGATCAGATGTCGGCATGTTGAACCTGCTTGGCGCAGAAATCCGCCTATGCGCTCCACCCACGCTTTTGCCGACCGATGTCGATCGTTGGGGCGCTGAAATTTTCCACGACCTGGATGACGCGCTAGATGGCTGCGATGCCGTTATCACACTGCGCCTTCAAAAAGAGCGCATGTCTGGCGCGCTTATTCCATCAGAACGTGAATACTTTCACTTCTGGGGCCTCACATCGCGGCGGCTGGAATTTGCCAATGCGGATTGTGTTGTCATGCACCCCGGCCCGATGAACCGGAATGTCGAAATCGAAAGCACGCTGGCCGACGATGAAGGTCGGAGCCTCATCCTTGATCAAGTTGAAGCTGGCGTTGCAATCCGCATGGCGGTGTTGGAACAATTGGGACTGCGCGCCCGTAAAAATGCGAGGCCCGGCCAATGACAAATTTCACTTTCCGGAATGCGCGCATTGTTGATCCGGCAACCGGCCGCGATGAGCTGGGTAGTTTGAGAATCGAAAACGGCTTAATCGCGGATATCGGCGAAGGCATCGCTCAAGAAGACGATCACATCATTGATGCCAATGGTGCCATCCTCGCTCCGGCGCTGATCGATCTGCGCGCTTCAATTGAACCGGCCTTCACGCCAGGCGGTGAAACGCTCGACAGCTTGGCACGGGCAGCTGTTTCCAGCGGTGTCGGCACAATTGTTGTTTCACCCACAATGCAAATGCCCATCGATCAACCCGAAACAGTGACGAGCCTCAGATCATCCACTCTGCCCCTGCCCGTACGCACACTGATCTGCGCGGGTGCAACAATTGGTCTTAACGGCGAAACGCTATCCGAATTGGGGCTGATGGCCACCAGCGGTGCTGCCATGGTGTCGCAAGGCGATTACCCGATCAGTGATACGGCAACCCTTCGCAACGTCCTCAGCTATGCTTCCGGCTTCGAGCTCTGGTTGGCCTGTCCGCCGCGCGATCCGGGTTTATCGCGCGGAGCGGTTGCCACGGAAAGCGAAGCTGCCGCCCGCTACGGTCTGAATGTCGAACCAACGGTTTCCGAACGCATGGCCATCGACCGAGATGCCTGCCTCGCAGAATTGACCGGCGCGCGCCTGATGATTGATCGTGTGTCCACACGCGACGGCGTCGAAGCCATCGCCAGGGCGCGTAAACGCGGGATCGAAATTTCCGCCACAATCTCAATCGCCAATCTGACACTGAATGCAGTGGATGCGGATGGTCTTGATCCGGCGTTCCGCCTCTCGCCGCCTCTGCGCAGCGAAGAAGATCGAATGGCTGTGGTGGCAGCAGTCGAAAGCGGCCTTATAGATGCTGTGGTATCAGACCATCATCCGATGGATCTTGACTACAAAGCCCAGCCCTTCGCCGAAGCTGCACCAGGTTCAACCTCAATCGAAACCGTGCTCGCCGCCATGCTCGGTCTGGTTCATGAGGAAGAGCTCGACTTAATCTCTGCGCTTCGCCCGCTAACCAGTGGCCCCGCTGAATTACTCGGTCTGCCACAAGGTCGCCTGGAGGAAGGTGCGCCAGCGGATCTAGCTTTGATCGACGGCGATGCGCCTTGGGTGTTCAACACAAAGGACAGCGCCTCCGCGCGAAGAAATTCAGCCTGGCACAACAGGCGATTTCAGGGCCGGGTCTTGATGACAATGGTCAATGGAGGCATTGTCCACAACCTGAGGGGGTGACACGTTATGTCCAGCTGGGAAATGATTTCAATAATACTTGCCGCGACTGGTGGTTATCTCCTTGGTTCAATTCCGTTTGGTTTGGTTTTGACCCGGTTGGCAGGGCTCGGCGATATCCGGGAAATCGGCTCACACAATATCGGGGCAACAAACGTCCTGCGTACTGGGCGCAAAGATCTGGCCGCTGCCACCCTTATTCTGGATGCAGGAAAGGCCGGCATCGCCGCCCTCATCTTTACAGCGCTCTTTGGAACGACCGCCGGCCTATTCGCAGGTGGAGCCGCTTTTCTGGGTCATTGCTTCCCGGTCTGGCTTGGCTTCAAGGGCGGCAAAGGCGTTGCCACGTTTTTTGGAACCCTGATCGCCGTCGCTTGGCCCGTGGGCATTTTGGCAGCGCTGACATGGATCGGAATGGCGTTGCTACTTCGCATGTCATCGCTTAGCGCTTTGGTGGCCGCGGCTGTGGCCCCTCTGATCGCCTATATTTTCGGATTCTCCGGCGTTTCAATCCTCTGCATCTTTCTCGCTATCCTTATCTACTGGCGGCACCGCGCCAATATTTCGCGCATTATGGTGGGTGACGAACCATTGATTGGGGCGAAGAAAGCGTGATCCGGAGCGAACTCACCCACGCCGAGCGCGTTGACTGGCTGCGCCTTGCGCGAACGCCTCAAGTCGGACCGGTGACATTCGCAAAACTGATCGAACGATACGGAAATGCCAGCACAGCACTGAATGCCCTACCCGAGCTCGCCGCCAAAGGCGGACGTATCAACGCGCTGAGGATCGTTGGCCGGGAGCAAGCCGAAGCTGAATTGTCGGCCACCGACGAATTTGGCGCGCGCATGCTCATGGCGTGTGAGCCGGAATATCCTGATCTCCTCGCAGTTCTCGACCCGGCACCGCCTGTCATCACGATTCAAGGCAAGCTTGACCCCGATGCGGCCCCATGTTGCGCCATAGTTGGGTCACGCAACTCTTCGGCCATTGGTGTTCGTTTCGCGCGCGAACTCTCGAGAGCGCTGGGGCAAGCGGGCATAACCATCGTTTCCGGACTGGCGCGCGGCATCGACGGAGCCGCCCACACAGGTTCACTTGAAACTGGCACGATTGCGGTTCTCGCAAGCGGGCTGGATCACATTTATCCACCAGAGCACACCGACCTTCACCATGACATCGCGGAACGTGGACTTCTTGTGACCGAGTCTCCCCTTGGTGCAGTGCCAACCGCCCGCGATTTCCCGCGTCGAAACCGGTTGATTTCCGGCCTGTCGCTAGGAACGGTCGTCATAGAGGCCGCCATGAGATCCGGCTCCTTGATCACTGCGCGCCTCGCTGCAGAACAGGGCCGTGAGGTTATGGCCACGCCAGGATCGCCACTCGATCCTCGCGCCAAAGGCACCAATAAGCTGATCCGGGATGGTGCCGCGCTGATTGAGAGCGCAGATGACGTCCTTGAGGTGTTGCGACAGGCGAAACGCCCGATGGCTGCAGAACCGGACGCGCCGGATTATGAAGCCGAACCGCATGATGAGCCAAATGCCAGCATGCGCACTCGTATTTCCGAGTTGCTCTCACCCTCACCGGTCTCTATCGACGAATTGGTCCGCCAATCGGGTGCCCGTACGGGCGAGGTGCACAGTGTATTGATCGAGCTGGAATTGGCCGGGCGCGCAATCGTTCTACCCGGTGGCCATGTGCAAATTACATATTCCGATGATCAGGATTGATTGCGTTCGGATTCCAGCGCGAGCAGCGGGATCGCCGCTTCTATCAGCTCGCTTGAACGTTCCAGGCCCGCCTGACGCGACATTGCCGCAAGTTCACCTAGCATTTCTGCAACAAAATCTGCCGCCTGTTGCGGCGGAACGAGTTCAGTACTGCCTGCCAGTTGCATATCCATGAAAATCCCCAGCTCGCGTTTCGAGAGAATGTATTACGTAAACAACTTTAATTTGCAAGTAAAAGTGGTGTGTTGACACACCTGTTAGCCTCCATCAGTTTCCGCCGCCATTTACCGGGCCACCTTCCCGGTCACAAACATCCGGAAGATATTGAATGAACGTCGTTGTCGTCGAATCCCCTGCCAAAGCCAAAACCATCGAAAAATACTTGGGAAAAGATTTTCAGGTCTTCGCCAGTTTCGGCCATGTCCGTGATTTGCCGCCCAAGGACGGGTCGGTAAAGCCCGACGAAGACTTCGAGATGTTGTGGGAAATAGATACGCAATCGCAAAAACGCGTGAAGGCTATTGCAGACGCCGTCAAAGGTGCTGACCGTCTTGTTCTCGCAACCGACCCGGATCGCGAAGGTGAAGCGATTTCCTGGCACCTGCTGGAAGCGCTCACGAAGCGACGAGTGCTGAAAAACGTAGAAGTTCAGCGTGTGGCGTTCAATGCCATCACCAAAACAGCGATCCTAGATGCCATGAAGCATCCACGCGCTGTGGATATGGAATTGGTCGATGCCTATCTGGCGCGCCGTGCTCTGGATTATCTCGTGGGCTTCACCTTGTCGCCGGTTCTCTGGCGCAAGCTTCCAGGTGCGCGTTCTGCGGGGCGGGTTCAATCCGTAGCCCTGCGCATTATTTGCGAACGCGAGCTGGATATCGAGAAATTCCGTAGCGAGGAATATTGGTCTGTCGATGCTGACGTAGTCTCCGGAGCGAGCCAACCTTTTCGCGCTCGCTTGGTTCAGTTTGAGGGCAAAAAGCTTTCCAAAATGTCCATCAAGGACCGCGCCATGGCAACGGCAGCGGCTGAGGCCATCAAAGCGGCGTCGCTCACAATTTCAGCCGTGGAAGCAAAGCCGGCCAAACGCAATCCACCACCACCATTCACCACGTCAACACTGCAGCAGGAAGCCTCACGCAAGCTCGGCTTCAATGCGCAACGCACCATGCGGACAGCTCAAAAACTCTATGAAGGCGTGAACATCGGCGGCGAGACCGTCGGTCTTGTCACCTATATGCGAACCGACGGCGTGGACATGGCACCGGAAGCCATCACCCAGGTTCGCGATGTAATCAGCAGTCGTTATGGCCAGCTCTATTCGCCGAGTAGCCCGCGAATTTACAAATCCAAGCAACGCAATGCTCAGGAAGCTCACGAAGCCATTCGGCCAACCAGCTTTTCGCGTGCGCCGGAAGATTTACACCTCGATGAAGATCAGCGCCGCCTCTACGAGCTGATCTGGAAACGCGCTGTCGCCAGCCAGATGGAAAGCGCGCGCTTTGAACGCACGACGATTGATATCGAAAACGCCGACAAGAAACTCGCCCTTCGCGCGACGGGTTCGGTTCTATTATTTGATGGCTTCTTGACCCTTTATCAGGAAGGCCGCGACGACGAAGACGAGGAAGGCGAAACACGCCTTCCGAAAGTATCGAGCGGCGCATCCGCCGAAGCGAAAAAGACGCACGCTGATCAGCACTTCACCCAACCGCCACCGCGCTACACTGAAGCCTCCCTAGTGAAACGCCTAGAAGAGCTCGGCATTGGGCGTCCGTCCACATACGCATCCACGCTGTCGGTATTGCGCGAGCGCGAATATGTCCGCATGGACAAAAACCGCTTCATTCCCGAAGACAAAGGCCGGGTCGTAACAGCATTTCTCGAACACTTCTTCGAGCGCTATGTCCAATATGACTTCACCGCCGGGTTGGAAGATCAACTCGATCGGGTATCGCGCGGTGATCTCGACTGGAAAGCCCTGCTTCGTGATTTCTGGACCGAATTCTCCGGCGATGTCGAAAAAATCGGTGATCTGCGTATCGGCGAAGTTTTGGAAGTCCTCAATGACTCCCTCGCGCCACATATTTTCCCGGAAAAAGAAGACGGCTCCGATCCACGCCTTTGCCCTTCTTGTAGCAAAGGTCGATTGTCTATTCGTCTCGGCAAGTTTGGTGCCTTTCTCGGTTGCGACAACTATCCAGATTGCAAATTCACACGGCCACTCGGTGCGACCGAGGATGACGGCATGGCTGAGGGCGATGGCGCACTCGGCGAAGATCCGGATAGCGGCGAAACCATCTATCTCAAGGATGGACGTTTCGGTCCCTATGTTGAAGTCGCCTTGCCCGGCGAGGAGAAGCCCAAGCGCTCTTCGCTTCCAAAAGGCTGGTCAAAAGACGAATTGAATCTGGAAAAAGCTCTGAAGCTTTTGTCTCTTCCGCGCACCGTAGGCACACACCCGGAAGACGGCGAAATCATCGAAGCTGGACTGGGCCGCTATGGCCCGTTTGTGAAGCACGGTCGACTTTATGCGAACCTGCCCAACATTGAGGAGGTCTTCGAAATTGGTCTCAATCGCGCCGTCACAGTTCTCGCCGAAAAGAAAGCCACACGCGGCGCTCCGCAAGCCCTGAAAGAACTCGGCGAGCACGAAGGCGAGCCGGTTCGCGTGATGAGCGGCCGTTATGGCCCCTATATCAAATACAAGAAGGTCAACGCCACGCTTCCAAAAGATGCTGATCCCGAGACTATTGATCTCGAGACCGCAATGAAACTTGTGGCGGAAAAGGAAGCCAAAGGCGGTAAGAAGCCAGCACGGAAAAAGGCGCCGGCCAAGAAAAAGCCGGCAGCCAAGAAGAAACCCGCTGCTAAAAAGAAAGCCCCAGCCAAGAAAACGGCGGCACCGAAGAAAGCGTGAGTGGCAAAAACAATTCCGACCCATCAGGATTGACGCGAGAAGCGGTGATTGAGGCCATCCGGCTGGGCCGGGGTGAATTTGGAAAGCGTGAAATCGCTCACGCTTTGCGCCTGCGCGGCGAAAATAAAATTGCCCTCAAATTCGCGCTTCGCGAAATGCTCAATGAAGGCTTGATCCGAAAAGAGGGCCGCAGTGGATTTGCGCTAACCGAGGCCTTGCCCAGCGTCATGGTGGTTGTCATCCACGACCGCGATACAGATGGCGAGCTCCTTGCTCGTCCAGAAAAACTGCGCGGCGACCCACCTGTAATCCGCCTCGCCCCCGGCGAAGGCGCAGGCGGGCGCGGGACGTCGGCCATCGGCGTCGGTGATCGAGCTCTTGTTCGAATTTCACCTGACGAGGAAGGCGGATATGAAGCCCGCTTGATCCGAAAACTTGGTGAGGCCGACAACAAAATTCTATGCGTCTTGTCCAAGGGTAATGGTGCGCCTCGGCTCAAGCCAGTTGATCGCCGAAGCCGGCACGAACTTGTCCCCGCCAAAGGTGAAGCGGCAAAAGCCAAAGACGGCGACCTGGTGATCTGTCGTGTCGGGCGCGAGCGACATCACGGCTTGAAGACTGGCATCATCGAAGAGGTCATTGGCGATGTGAATTCGCCAGGCGCGGGCAGTTTGATCGCTCTGCATTCACACGGTATTGAAACCGGCTTCAAGGATGAAGAGTTGGCAGTCGTCGCCAAGCTGAAGCCCGCGACCATGGGTGATCGGACCGATCTACGCGATACGCCACTCATCACCATCGATCCCGAAGACGCACGGGATCATGACGATGCCGTATGGGCAGCGCCCGATGATGATCCGAAAAATGAAGGCGGATGGATGGTACTGGTGGCGATTGCGGATGTATCTGCCTACGTCAACTCGAATTCAGCGCTGGACCAAGGCGCGCTGCGACGCGGCAATTCCACCTATCTGCCTGATCGCGTCGTTCCCATGTTACCCGAGCGCTTGTCGAACGACCTGTGTTCTCTACGCGAAAAAGAGGAACGCCCCTGCCTCGCCGTTCGAATGGTCTTTGACAAGGAAGGCAATAAGCGCGGTCATACTTTCATTCGCGGATGGATGCGGTCAGCCGCAAAGCTCGCCTATGGAGAGGCTCAGGATGCGATTGACGGGCGAAGCAGCCCGAAGGCAGAACCGTTGCTCGAAAGCGTGCTGAAACCGCTCTGGGGAGCTTACAGAGCGCTTTCTGCGGCTAGAAAGCGTCGCGGAGCGCTGGAGATCGATGCACCAGAGCGCCGTGTGCGTGTCGGCGAAGACGGCAAGGTAAAAACTATCGAGACGCGTGAGCGCTTTGATGCGCACAAGCTGATCGAAGAATGCATGATCCAGGCAAATGTCTGCGCTGCTGAAACGCTGGAGCAGAAAGGCCGTCCGCTGATTTACAGGGCACACGAGCCGCCGAGCCTTGAAAAATTGGACGCGCTCGGCGATTTTCTGCAAACAATTGATATGAAATGGTCACGCGGCGAGGCACCTCGCCCCGACCGTTTCAATCGCCTTTTGGAACAGGCGAAGGGCGGCGAGCACTACGAAACAGTCAACCAGGTTGTGCTTCGATCCCAATCACAAGCCGTTTATTCGACAAATAATCCCGGGCATTACGGCCTGAACCTCCACAAATATGCTCACTTCACCTCGCCTATCCGGCGCTATGCGGATTTGACGGTTCACCGAGCTCTCATTCGCGCGTGCAAGCTGGGTAATGACGGTCAAACCGACGCAGAAGCCAGCCAGCTGGAAGCGATAGCTGAAGACATCACCGCACTGGAACGTCGCGCAATGGCGGCAGAACGAGATGCAACGGACCGCTATATCGCTCTCTATCTTTCAGAGCGCGTTGGCAGCGAATTTGAAGGCCGGATCACAGGTGTGACGCGTTTCGGCTTGTTTGTGCGATTGCACGAAACCGGGGCGGATGGCCTCGTTCCGATTAGCGGTCTGGGAGACGAGCGTTTTCATCACGACGAAGCCTTGCACGCTCTGATCGGCCAGTATTCGCGCGACATGTATCGCCTCGGGCGATCAGTCACCGTGCGCCTTGATGAGGCCACACCCATTACCGGTGGCCTGCTGTTTGATATGCTGACATCGCCAGAAAAGGGACCTCGCCACTCACCAGGCGGCCGCGGCAAGTCGCAAGGCGGTCCACAATCATCTTTCAAACGGCAACCCCGCAAAAAGGGCCGCCGTCGATGACGGAACAGACAGCGAAAACGCTTCGACCCAAGCTCGCTGGCACACTGATCCTCACCCGCCAGTCTTCACGCGGTCAGGAAGTCCTGATGGGCAAACGCTCAACGCGCCATGTTTTCATGCCCGAGCAATATGTTTTTCCAGGCGGACGCGTGGATCGCGCCGACCATTATGCCCCACTTGCTGGTATGTTTGAGGGTGACGATCTGGCATGCATGCGGCGGGTCATGTCTGAGCGTCGTGCCCGCGCTGCCGCCGCGGCGGCCATTCGCGAAACCGCGGAAGAAGTAGGCTATCTGGTTGGTAGCACCGGTAAAATTGCCTCTCGCCATCCCAACTGGGCCCCTTTTCGCCGATCCAACATCCAACCAGATGCGACACCGCTTCGTCTCATTGCGCGCGCGATCACACCTCCGGGTCGGGTCCGCAGATTTGACGCCTGGTTTTTTCAAGCCGATGCAGAGATTGCTGTGGCTGACAAAATCGAACGTGAGACAGACGAATTGATCGACATTCGCTGGGTCACCCGCAGCGAGGCCGAAACGCTGCCTTTGCCGCATGTCACGCGCTTTGTGCTCGGCGAGCTCGATCGCCGACAGTCCAACCCTGCAAATGGCCCCCGCCATATCAGAGAATTGGCAAGACGAATGCAGGTCGATCCGCTATAGGCCCGCACATGATAGCTGGCTGGTTTCTTGGTGCCGAACATGGGCGCTTGCGCTCTCTGATCTCGGCAATTATCTGCGCGTCGCTCTGCGGGTGCGGTTTCACGCTATTGATGCCAGTCATGTCGCTCAATCTGGAAGCGATGACAGGCTCGGCGATTGTCGTTGGCGTCAATAGCGCAGCGGCGGCACTCTCAACGATCGCCATCGCCCCTTTTGTCCCGCGATTGCTCCGGCGAATTCCCGGGCGCACGCTAATTATATTCAGCCTGTTGTCCGCCGCCCTGACGATCCCTCTTTTTCCACTCCTCCCGGATCCAACAATCTGGTTCATTTTGAGGTTTGCGATGGGCATGGCGATCACGGCGGTCTTCGTTTCATCCGAAACCTGGATCAATCAGATCGCTCCGGCCGGCAAACGCGCGACGATACTTGGCCTTTACGCAACGGCTTTGGCCGGTGGGTTTGGTGCGGGCGGTCTTATGCTCGCAGTGCTGGGGTCAACCGGATGGGCGCCATGGATCGCCGGGCTTTGCTTGTTTGCTGGCGGAACGCTTCCCATTCTTCTTTTGCGCGGACCTGGCATCGAGCAACCTGATTCAGAATCGGCCAGTTTTAGTGCGATGATAAAGGCTGCGGGATATGCACCAGCGGCTATCGGAGCCGGCTTGCTCTTCGGCGCTACAGAAACAACCTTCTTTGCGCTTTTCCCGGTTTATGGCGACCGGATTGGCCTGCCGGATCATTCCATTGGTTACATGATGGCCGCAGGCGCGCTTGGTGGAATTGCCTTTCAGACACCTCTGGGCCGTCTGGCGGATAAAATCGGTCGTATGCAGATTACCGTTTTCGCAACGGCCGCCTGCGCTCTTGGCCCTCTACTCATCTACCTATCTGGCGCGAACCCGGTCGCGCTCTATGCCGTCATGTTTGTCTATGTCGGCGTCGCGACGGGGCTCTACACGCTGGGCCTCGCTATCATCGGAGAACGATTCGAGGGCGGATCCATGGTCACCGCCAATGCCGCTTTCATCATGGCTTACGGGGTCGGTTCACTGGCAGGGCCGGCAATCAGTGGCGTGGGAATGGAAATTATAAATCCCTATGGATTGTTGATTGTCAGCAGCGCATTGGCGCTTGGCTATCTGCTCTTTCTCGGCTTACGGAAATTACAGCGGAGACCCGCTTGACAGTTTTCGGTGCGTGGGTATGTTCCGCGCCTCTTACGACCGGGCTTTTCCGGCGTGATCGTCATGTGCATCAGGGAATTTCGTCATGGCTAAGCCGACCACCATCAAAATCCGTCTTAACTCCTCGGCGGGGACCGGCTTTTTCTATGTAACCAAGAAAAATGCCCGCACAATGACGGAAAAAATGGTCGTCCGGAAATATGATCCGGTCGTCAAAAAGCACGTTGAATTCAAAGAAGGTAAAATCAAGTAGTCTTTCGACGCTTGGTTTTTCAGGCCGCCCGATTGGCCTTTTGATCTGACATCACACAATTTCGACCTTCCGCCTTTGCGCGGTAGAGTGCTTCATCAGCGCGGCGCATTACTGCGTCGACGTCATCGCCGGGTCGAATTTCTGCAACGCCGATAGATACGGTCACATTCAGCACGTCATCCCCGCCTCGCAACGCGAAGGAGGTTTCTGCAATAACGGCTCGAAGGCGTTCTGCACCGGCCTCAGCCTCGTTGAGAGGCGCGTCAGGCATCAGAACTACAAATTCCTCACCGCCATAGCGTGCCGCAAGATCCACCGCTCTCAGGCGCGACCTCAGGCGATCAGAAAACTCTTTTAGAACAGTGTCGCCCGCTTCATGCCCGTGCGTGTCATTCACGCGTTTGAAATGATCAAGATCGGCGATGATCACCGATGCAGCGGTCTCGCCCGAAGCCACCATTTCTGCCACTTGCTGTAATCGGGACGAAATATAGCGGCGGTTATGCAATCCGGTCAGCGGATCCGTGATTGCCATTTCCAGACTGTCTTCAAGACGCTCACGCAAGGTGTCCGCATAGCGTTTTCGTCGCAATTGCGTCCAAATGCGCGCATTCAGCTCGCCGCGGTCTACAGGGCGGTGAACAATGTCATTCACGCCTAAATCAAGCGCGCGGACAGAACGGCTCACCTCATCGGGGTCAACGATCGCCAAAATCGGCATTTGCCGAGTTTCAGAGTTTGCCCGAATACGCGCACAAACACGCAACGCGTCATAGGACTTTGTTGTTATATCGATCAGAGCAAGATCATATCCATCGCCCGAACGCGCAATCGCAGCCGCCGGATCGATCTCGGTATGAACAATGGCCTGAGTTGGCAATTTGCTGCTGAGGTGAGTCGCGATGCGCTCTTCTCCGGAAATCAAAAGAATGCGGGCGTCCTGCAAAGCATCCGTATCATCAACAACGGGCGCCAGCCCACGCTCTTCAACTTTTTCTTCGCGCAACCGAAGTTCATCGAGCAACACTTTCAGTCGCAATAGCGAACGAATTCGTGCAAAAAGCGGCAAATTATCGACGGGCTTTGTCAGAAAGTCGTCGGCGCCGGCTTCCAGTCCACGCACACGGTCTGCAGGCTGGTCTAACGCTGTAACCATGACAACCGGAATATGTCGTGTACGTCGATCATTCTTCAAACGACGGCAGGTTTCAAAACCGTCCATCATCGGCATCATGACATCCAGTAAAATAACATCCGGCTGTTCGGCAATCGCGCAATCGATTGCGGTTTGACCACTGAAAGCGGTTACGACGTCAAAATACTCAGCTTTAAGCTTGGCTTCGAGCAGTCGAACATTGGCTTCCTGGTCGTCAACAACGAGGACCCTGGCGCTCATGCCGCCTCCTCACCGAGAAATCCACGGATCGTGTCTATGAAGACAGAAATACTGATGGGTTTGGACATGTAGGCTTCGCAGCCACCCTCGCGAATGCGTTCTTCATCGCCTCGCATGGCAAACGCGGTGACCGCAATCACCGGAATAGACGACAATTCATCATCGTCCTTCAGCCATTTCGTGACTTCCAAACCAGAAACTTCCGGAAGTTGAATGTCCATGAGGATCAGATCGGGAGAGTGTTCGCGCGCAAGGTCTAGCGCGTTCAGACCACTATTCGTGCCAACAGTCTCGTAGCCGTGAGCTTCGAGCAAATCGGAAAAGAGCTTCATGTTGAGCTCATTGTCCTCGACGATGAGAACCTTTTTGGGCATGATCTGAAGCATGACGCCGCCGCATTCCCGTTACTTGGGCGCGTCTTTGCGCACCCTGTTTCACCCCGCGATCATTTAAGCATATGATCCTTAATCAAGGATGAGTCGGCGTCGAACTTTTCCTCCTTTTTCGGAACAAGATAAGAACTGTCATGTTAAGCATAATGCGAGCGGTGGCGGAAGTATGATTCGAATCGGTGTGGATCTGGGCGGTACGAAAACCGAAGTGGCGGTCATTGATTCGGTTGGTCAGACACGCTATTCCGCGCGCAAACCAACTCCCGAAGACTATCAATCAAAAATCCAATTGATCGCAGAAATGATCAAATTAGCGGAGAAATCTGTGGCGAGTGATTCGCTCTCGGTTGGCGTCGGTCATCCCGGCTCAATCAACCCCGCTTCAGGATTGATGCGCAATTCGAACTCTGCCGAACTCAATGGCCGCCCATTCAATAGAGATCTTGAATCCGCTCTAAACCGACCAATAAGGTGTGCGAATGATGCAAATTGCTTTTCCTTATCCGAGGCCGTCGATGGCGCAGGAAGAGATGCAAAAACCGTCTTTGGTGTGATTCTGGGAACCGGTGTCGGCGGTGGATTGGTTATAGATGGCAATATCCACGAAGGTCATGGCCTGATCGGCGGCGAATGGGGTCATATTTCCCTTCCCTGGCCAACAATCGATGAGATCCCGGGACCTCATTGCAAGTGCGGACTATCAGGTTGCATTGAAAGTTGGATATCCGGCCCGGCCCTATCAGATGCTCACCAGCGCAAATTTGGCGATGCTCTGACCAGCGATCAACTGGTCACAAGAGCCGAGACCGGCGACACGAACGCCAGAACCTCACTGGATCTGTTTCAGGACAGGCTGGCGCGGGGGCTCGCAACCATCGTCAATATCGTTGATCCGGAGGTCATTGTGCTGGGCGGCGGATTATCCAACATTCCGGGACTCGCAGCAGAAACCGAGCGTCGTTTGCCGCAATATGTCTTCAGCGACCAGGTGACGACGCACGTCGTTAAGAACACCCACGGCGATAGCTCCGGCGTCAGGGGCGCTGCGTGGCTATGGCCTTTTGCATGAAAACCCCTCCTGGTTATTGCCGCGCTTGCCTCACCCAATTGGAGGAAAGCGACACCTGCCAGTCTTGCGGCAGCCAGAAATTATTACGCCATCCAGAACTGAACGGGCTTTCAATCGCGCACATCGATTGTGATGCTTTTTATGCGGCGATCGAGAAACGCGATGATCCGTCGTTGGAGGACAAACCGGTCATTATCGGCGGTGGCAAGCGCGGCGTGGTATCGACATGCTGCTATGTCGCCCGCCTTTATGGTGTGAAGTCCGCCATGCCGATGTTCAAGGCGCTGAAGGCGTGTCCTGATGCCGTCGTCATCCGTCCGCGCATGGATATCTACGCCGCAGAAGGCCTGCGCATCCGCGAGATGATGAAAGACGTGACGCCAGCGGTTGAACCGCTGTCTATTGATGAGGCCTTTCTCGACCTGACCGGGACGCAGCGCTTGCACCATGCGCCGCCGGCTCTCACCCTGTTACGCCTCCAACGCCGAATTCATCAAGAAGTCGGCATCACGGTATCAGTGGGTCTCGCTTACAATAAATTCCTCGCCAAAACGGCATCCGATATGGACAAGCCCAATGGCTTCTTCGTGCTTGGGCGGGCCGATGCTCCCGACTTCCTGAAAATTCAATCAACACGCGCTGTGTTTGGCGTCGGGCCGGTCTTCGCGGCGCGGCTAGAAAAGGATGGGATCAAGACCCTGTCCGATGTCATACGAGTTGGAGAGAAAACCATGGCCACGCGCTATGGTGATGGCGGTTATCGTCTTGCCAAGCTTGCGACAGGTGAAGATTACCGAACAGTTGCCCCAAATCGGGAACGCAAGAGCGTGTCCTCGGAAACAACATTTTTCGAGGATATCGCTGATCTGACAGAGCTGGAAGCCAAGCTCTGGCGGCAATGCGTTCGCGTCGCCGACATGGCCAAGAAGAAAAACGTGTCCGGCTACGTGGTCACGTTGAAATTGCGAACGCAGGATTTCAAAATTATCACCCGTCGCCGCACGCTTTCCGACGCCACGCAACTGGCTGACACGCTATTTCGTGTCGGACAGGAATTGTTGAAGCCTGAAGCCAATGGCCGTCTGTTTCGTTTGATTGGTATCGGTATTTCAAACCTCATTGATGGCAGCATGGATGCCATGGACTTGCTCGACCCCGAGGCCCCCCGACGCGCCGCGGCGGAACGCGCCATGGATAAAGCCCGCGCGAAATTTGGCGATGAGGCTATTATGAAAGGCCGAGGCTTCAAGCCGAAATGACGTCACACTTGCGAGGTGAACTGGCGCACGCTAGGCGAAGAGTCAGAACAGGAGAATGACATGTCCGATGCTGAAAAACGCCTTGCAGATCTAGGGCTGAAATTGCCAGAAGCCGCAGCGCCTGTTGCCAATTACGTGCCCTATGTTCGGTCCGGAAATCATCTCTATGTCTCCGGTCAGATTTCTTTTGGACCAGATGGGCTCGTCAAAGGACGACTGGGCGAAACCATGAATGTCGAACAAGGACAGTCTGCCGCACGCCTGTGTGGCCTCAATCTGATCGCGCAGCTCAAAGCGGCTCTCGAGGGGGACCTCTCCCGCCTGAAGCAGGTGGTAAAATTGGGTGGGTTTGTCTGCGCAACGCCTGATTTCGAAGCCATTCCGAAAGTCATCAACGGCGCATCCGACTTGATGGTCGAGGCTTTTGGAGACGCCGGGCGGCATGCCCGCTCCGCCGTCTCCTGCCCAGTGCTGCCGCTCGGTGCCGCGGTGGAAATTGATGCGGTCTTTGAAGTCGATTAACGCATCAGTCGGACTTGAAGTTTTCCAATCGCAACGAAGATCGCGCAGGTTACCATGAAGGTGATAATCAGGCCCACAAGCTGTATCGAAACGCCGCTATATCCCAACTCATTCACGTCGAGGAAGGGATAGGGATAAAACCCAGTTATGGCTCCTTTGACCAGCGTGTAGGCCGTATAAACAACAGGATAAACCTGCCACGAAATAATATGGCCGAATCGAATGGTTCGCTCGCCCGACAGGAATAACCATTCGAGAAAAACCGCCAGCGGCACGAGAGTGTGCAGCAGATGATTGGCGTACCAGGAAATGCCTTGCGGGTCGTGGATCGCCGCCAGAAGGACGTGATAGATCACACCGACCAGCACGATATAACTCGTCACCGCAGTACGTATCGTGTCCTTCGAGAAGAACTGGCCGAGCGCTGTTTGCGGCGCGAACGCCGCAGCTCCCCATCCAACCGCCACAAGGCAATTCGTGGTGATCGTAAAGTAGCTGAAATAGCGAAGAGTTGCGAGCGCAACGCCTTCACTCGTGCCGGAAATGAAAGTCGCGTATTGGATCAGAACCGCAACGAGAGCCGTGATAGCGATGCCGCCGCGAATAAGTCGGGTCATGCCGTCATCCCGCCACAGACCTTCAGTGTCGTTCCATTGATGAAAGAGGCCTCATCGCTGGCCAGAAATGCAACGGCATTAGCGACTTCTTCTGCCTCGCCATATCGACCCAGCGGTACCATCATTTTTTGCATATCAGCGGTCTGACCATCGGCGGGATTCATGTCCGTATCTATGGGTCCCGGCTGGACGACATTGGCGCGGATACCCTTGCGGCCATATTCGCGGCCAGCCGCCCGAGTGATCAATTCTGCCGCCGCCTTAGACGAGGAGTAAACACCGACCCCCGGCATCTGCGCTGCATCACCCGCAATCGACCCGATCGTCACGATCGACGCACCCGGCTTCATCACCTGATAAGCGGCGCGCATACCTTCAAATACGGCAGTGACATTGATCGCCAGCATCTGATCCCAGATCTCATCTGAGCATTTCGACAAAGAGGTCAGCGGATATACACCGGAATTATTGACCAATACGTCCAGTTTTCCGTGACGCTCGACAACATCGGCGACCAACTTTGCGGTCTCGCCGCGCACCGAAGCGTCGCAATGCACGGCCTCTGCCTTGCGGCCCATGCCGCGAATGTCCTCGGCGACGGCTTCCGCTTTGTCTTTCGACCCACCATAGGTCAGAACGATATCTGCCCCTTCCGAGGCCAGCCGCCTGGCGATAGCCGCCCCGATACCACGTGATCCGCCTGTGACCAGCGCTACATTGCCTTCAAAACGTGTTGTCATTTTTGTCCTCCCGATCCCGTTCTAAAAATAGCGCGCAATCAGACTTTTCCCAACACCAAAATGCGCCTATCTCATAAGGTGATGACCGGGATCACGTTTCGCTCCATATCCAGCCTGTCCGACGTGGAGCGATCTGCCTGGGATAAAGTCGCGAATCCGCCGGGTTTGGAGTTTGATCCCTTTCTCTCTTGGGACTTTTTGCAAGCGTTGGAAGAGAGCGGCAGCGCCAGCACCGCAACAGGCTGGCAAGGTGTTCATCTCATCGCCGAAGATGTAGCTGGCATGCTCGTCGGGGCTTTGCCCGGCTATGCCAAATCACATTCCTCTGGCGAATATGTTTTCGACCACGCTTGGGCCGATGCCTATGAGCGGTCAGGAGGGCGATACTATCCAAAACTCCTGAGCGCGGTTCCGTTCACGCCCGCCACTGGGCGTCGGCTTCTTGCAACAGATGTCGATGTCCGCGAAGGGTTAGCCAAAGCTGCTATGTCGCTGAAGG
>Ga0316204_10006664_pt1 | contig 17573 bp, 15 predicted proteins | sample 6monrhotite_MG_2_FD_205661 | JGI IMG/M metagenome (GOLD analysis project Ga0316204, IMG submission 205661) | Microbial mat bacterial communities from mineral coupon in-situ incubated in ocean water Damariscotta River, Maine, United States -... | ecosystem: Environmental > Aquatic > Marine >... | reverse complement strand
CAAGATCGCACCAATCGGCATAACCACAGCAAGCGCTACGATAAACGGTGTAAAAGCCAGATTGAAAAAGGGTGGGCCAACAGAAAGCGGGCGGTCAAACAAAAGCTCTGCCACCAAGGGCCAGATAGTTCCCACAAACACCACAAAGGCCGCGACGGCCAGCAGGATGTTATTTAGCAGCAACGCGCTTTCCCGGCTAACGACGGAAAAGACACCCTTCGCTTCCATGACACTCGCGCGCGCCGCGTAAAGGGTAAGCGCGCCCCCCATGAAAACACCCAGAATTATCAGAATAAAGACACCACGTTCCGGGTCATTCGCGAAAGCATGGACCGAGGTTAAAACGCCCGAACGTACGATAAATGTACCAATCAATGAAAAACCGAAGGCAAGGATTGCCAGCAAAATCGTCCAGCTTTTCAGGCTTTCCCGTTTTTCGACGACAATCGCCGAATGCAACAGCGCCGCCGCGATCAGCCAAGGCATAAAGCTCGCGTTTTCAACCGGGTCCCAGAACCAGAAACCGCCCCAACCCAGTTCATAATATGCCCACCAACTGCCTAGCGCGATGCCGATGGTCAGAAAAACCCAGGCTGCAAGTGTCCAGGGACGCACCCAACGCGCCCAAGCGGCGTCAACACGTCCCTCAATAAGTGCCGCGACGGCAAAGCTAAAGGACATCGATAGCCCAACATAGCCGAGATACAGAAACGGTGGATGAAAGGCCAAACCAGGGTCTTGCAGCAGCGGGTTCAGATCCTGACCATTCATAGGTGGAACCGCGAGACGCAGAAACGGGTTTGAGGTAAACAAGATGAACGCGAGGAACGCGACCCCAATTGACGATTGCACCGCCAAAACCCGTGCTCGCAAACTTGGCGGAAGATTCCCGCCGAACCAAGCAGCACAAGCCCCGAATAGCGTCAGGATAAGCACCCAAAGAAGCATTGACCCTTCGTGGTTCCCCCAAACGCCCGAAATTTTGTAAAGCAGCGGTTTTGCTGTGTGGGAATTTGAGACCACCAACAGCAATGAAAAATCCGAACTGACAAAAGCGTAGGTCAATGCAGCGAAGGAATATGCAATCAGCAAGAATTGAACCGTCGCAGCCGGTTCCGCCAGTGCCATCCAGCCCGACCATCCCTTTTGCGCCCCGATCATTGGAACAATCGCCTGCACGATAGCAACGGCGAAGGCGAGGATCAGTGCGAAATGGCCAAGTTCAATAAACATGAGGCGATCATAGGCGGCTTTGACAGGCGGGCCAACCGAATTGCGCAACACCAAATGGCGCGAAATGTCACAACTTTGTCAGGCGGCGCCATTCTTCAAGGGCCGGATTATTTGACGCGACAATAGCCCCTAATTCGAAACTTTGCTCTGGATCGGTTTCGGCGATACCGTTGGTTTGCGTTGCAAGCGTCTGTAATGCGCGATTGTTTTCGACTACCTGCGGCACGCGGGCCAGAGATTGTGCTATCGAACGCTGAAACTCCTGCCCGACAAACTGATGCCGTGCGCCGAAGTAGAACGATACAATCGCGCCCAAAAGCCACCATAGTGGTTCTGGCACCAGGCTTAGGCCCTGCATTCGGGAAGCAAACCAAACAGGATCTGTCATCGACAGGGTGAAAAGGAGAAGTATTCCAAACGCCATAGCCGGGCGTGGCATCCGGTTCACGCCGTCCATCACCCTGTCAAACCGCCCCTTTTCACGATCCGCAAATTCTTTCGCAAGTTGTTCTAATGCGCGCACTTGCGCTTCTGCATCTCTTACAGCACCGGCCTCTGCGTTTTCGCGAAACACCTCAGCCGTTTCACGAACAACGTTTCGACCTCCCCCAAAAACCAGCTCTAACAGATTTCCAATCAGTCCCATGCTGCTGTCCTTTCCTGATGTTTCTGTGCCGAAAGGTGGTATTTTGCGGAAATGAATTCTTCGGCCCTGACGATCCATCCCCCTTTTCCACCGTCCCTTCGACGCGCGTATTTGCGGCTTTTCGGGCGCACATCAGCGAGGCTGTAATAGTAATTTCGCCGGGCAATACCGTAGGCGTCATTAAGGAAATTTTGTGTGGCCTTTTGCGCTGCATTTGCGGCGCGTGACGTTTCTGAGCCAATAATCCCATCAACCTGTACGGAATGCCCCATTTCGACGAGCAAACGTTGAAGGATTTTAACCGCATTTGCGCCTGCGTTCACATGCATATCAAACACGCTGGCCTGAATTTGCGCAGGTAGGTTATCAATCCCGGGGCGTTTGAAGTAGTGTTCCAGAAAAATATCAACCGCCTGACGGTGACTTAACTGCGCAACATCAGCACTTGTGACCTGCCCATCTCCCGTCAGATCAATGCCAAGTCTGCGCATCGTGTGAAGGGTGACGCCAAATTTGGTCGCGCCACCAGGGTCATCCGGGTCATTCACATAACCGCCTTCACGGGCGACAATCTGTTCTGCAATTTCTTTCGTGGTTCGCATAGCACCTCCGACGCCAAATTCGCATCGGAGGATGTTCAACTTAGGTTAATGAACGGCTTTTTCAAAGTTCGGTGCTTTTTGGTTGTTCAGTCCGGTTCCTGATAAACGCCCTGTTCCTTCAGCGCATCAACAACTTCTTTTGGCATGTATGTTTCATCATGTTTCGCCAATATTTCAGTGGCTTCAAAGACACCGTTCACGTAAGTTCCAGTGCCAATCATACCCTGGCCCTCCGAAAACAGGTCGGGCAAAACGCCCGAGTAAGCCACGTCAACCGTTGCGCCACCGTCTGTCACGCGAAACCGAATGACTTCGCCCTGTCCGCGTTCAATCGAACCCTCTTCCACCAGACCACCCAGACGAAACACCTCGTTCGTCGCTGGTGGTGTTTCGACCACTTGCGAGGGTGATCGGAAAAAATTTATTCCATCTCGCATTGCGTAACCGATCAGGGCAGTCGACAGCGCCAGCGCCACGACCGCGACCAAAATAATCTGAATTCTGCGTGTTTTTTTAAGTGATTTCATATCTTTATGGGAAAACCGGGGCCAGCATTAACCCGGCGGTTTCATCCTCTCCAAGCATAAGGTTTGCGTTTTGAAGCGCCTGACCAGATGATCCTTTGGTCAGGTTGTCCAGTGCAGCTATGACAATCGTCCGCCCCGCAATACGGTCACCAACAACGCCGACGTGGCAGAAATTTGAACCCCGTACATGGCGTGTCGACGGATGTTCGCCGAATGGCAGCATTACGATAAAGGGCTCATTCTTATAAGCGTCTGCGAGCGTCTTGTGGATGACCTTCGGATCGCCTTTTACATAGACCGTTGCGACAATCCCCCGGTTTGCGGGCAAAAGATGCGGCGTGAACTGGACCTTGACGGGCCGTCCGGCCACTGCCGAAAATTCCTGGTCAAACTCTGCCAGATGCCGATGCGTCCCACCCACTGCATAAGCATGCGCGCCTTCAGACAACTCGGCATGCAAGAGGTTTTCTTTCAATGATCTACCCGCGCCACTGACACCGGTCTTCAGATCAATAATAATCTCGTCAAGATCTATGGCTCCGGCAGCAATCAATGGCCGCAGTGCGTACTGCCCGGCTGCGGCATTACACCCGGTTCCGGCCACAAGGCGTGCCGCTGAAATGTTATCACGGTAAAACTCGGTCAGCCCATAGACCGCTTCGCCCTGCAATTCAGGTGCGGAATGGGGTTTGCCATACCATTTTTCGTATTCCGCCAGATCGCGCAGCCGAAAATCAGCGGATAGGTCAACAATCTTAATGTTACTTGGCAATTTCTTTATGACAGCCTGGCTCGTTGCATGCGGCAATGCACAAAACACGAGATCGACATACGTGAAATCAATCTCGTCAATTTTGACAAGCTTAGGCAAAGACAAGTGCCGTAGATGGGGAAAAACCTCTCCCATGTGCATACCTGCCTTACGATCAGCAGATAGCGCAGTAATTTCCATGCTGGGATGGGTTGCGATTAACCGGACCAGTTCTGCACCGGTGTAACCAGAAGCGCCAAGAATAGCGATTTTATGAGTCATTTTCGGACTTTCGTGCGTTTTGTACAAAACGCATTTCTAAATTGCGCATTCTGTACAGAATTAGGGATAAAAAGGCGGGTCCGCAATCACGCGGGTTGAAACGCGATTTTTCGTCGCAGGAATTGCGTGGCTTTGTTAGAAACACGCGCCGCATCCCCTGTGGTCAGAAAGGCGGGCTCCTGCCCTTTCCCAAGCATCTTTGGGTGCCGTGTCAGATAATCTGCAAGGCTTTCCGCGACCAGATTTGCCTGGCTATAAACAGCGACATCCGGCCCCAATGCCTCTTGAAACGCGTCGTCCATAAGCGGGTAATGAGTGCAGCCCAAAATTGCGGCCTCGGGGTTTGGCATTCTGCGTTTCAGCGCCTCTACGTGGCTTCTGACCAGTGCTTCAGCCAAAATTTCATCACCTTCTTCAATGGCATCGACCAGCCCACCGCAGGGCTGTGCTTCGACATCAACACCAATCGCACGAAACGCAAGTTCACGCTGAAACGCACGGCTTGAAACGGTTGCTGGTGTTGCAAACAATGCGACGTGCTTCACCGCGACCTCACGTGGGGGCGAATTATCACCCCACTGCCGCTCCGTCAGCGCTTCAATCAACGGGACGAATACACCCAGTACACGTTTATCTGTGGGAATCCAGCTTTCCTGCATGCGCCGCAACGCCGCCGCAGAGGCCGTATTGCAGGCCAAAACTACAAGGTCACACCCGGCATCCCACAGCCGCTGAACCCCGGCACAGGTCAATTCATAAACATCGTCGGCATCCCGCACCCCATAAGGTGCATGGGCATTATCTCCGTAGTAAACAAACGGAACATCTGGCAGCCGTTTTGTCACAGCTTCCATCACGGTTAACCCGCCCAGACCAGAATCAAATATGCCGACCGCCATTTCAGCCTCGTGTTTGCGCCTTTCGGAGTTCAAACTTAATCACTCTGGGTCTGAGTCCGATTTAAGATAGCTCATACGTCGCTTTGCACAGGAAATCCACTGTGCCTTTTCTTCAATTGCATCTGAGGACGTCGACAAATCAGATTGATCTACTCTGCTGCTTGCTCCATCGGGGCCCCACCTGCCCTGAACATTGCCAAAAGCTCTTCACGTCTTTTCGCAGCCTTCGCTTCATTTGCTACTTTGACCGGCCCAAAACCACGGATATCCAATGGTAGGCGCGCGAGCGCGATGGCAACTTCCAGAGACTCTGAAGTCACTTTTTCCAGAATTTCTTTCATATCCGCCTCATACTGGCGGATCAGGGCGCGTTCCATTTTTCTTTCTGCGGCATAACCGAATGGGTCAAAAGGAGTTCCTCGAAGCCGCTTAAAGCGTGCCAAAACGCCGAAGACCCGCAACATCCAGCCCCCGAATTCGCGTTTCTTTGGCCGTCCGTTCGCGCCCTTGCCACCGAATATTGGGGGTGCGAGATGGAACCGCGGTTTGAAATCGCCTTCAAATTCAGTCTTTGCTTTGGCTTCAGTTTCCAGCAGAAGACGCGCGACTTCGTATTCGTCCTTGTAGGCCAGTAATTTATAATATCCTTCAGCCAAAGCTTCTTTCAGTGCTGGTTCGGACGCTCTTTCAACAAACTTGCGATACCGCCTTGCCAGCTGGGCAGACTGATACGCTATCAAATGATCCGCGCGAAAATCTACCTTTTCGTCAAGTGTTTTTGGAAGTTCAACAATATCGCTTTTGCCCAAGTTCGCCACCTCGTCAGGGGCGTGAGCGGCCCAGCGACCCAGTTCAAAAGCGCGTTTATTGCCCTCAACGGCAGTGCCGTTCAACTCGATCGCGTCGAGTATTGCTTCATAACTAAGTGGCACCAAGCCACGCTGCCACGCAGCACCAAGCATCATCATGTTTGAAAAGATCGAATCCCCCAGCAGGCGTTTTGCAATTTCAGACGCATCAAAGAGGTGCAGATTTCCCTCCAGGCGCGCCTCCAGTGCAAGTTGCAACTGATCTGTCGGCAATCGGAATTCTGTGTCTTTCGTGAAATCCCCCGTCATGATTTCGTGGCTGTTGACGACAGCGCCTGTGCGGCCGGTTTTCATCAAACCAAGTGTTTTTGCCCCGGCTGTGGTAACCAGATCGCCGCCAATGACCGCGTCTGCCTCACCGGTCGCAACTCGGATCGCGCTAATGTCTGCCGGGGTGTTGGCAAGCCTGCAATGGATGTGGACCGCCCCGCCTTTTTGCGCCAAACCGGCCATTTCCATCATCCCGGCACCCTTGCCATCAATATGTGCCGCCATCGCCATGATTGCGCCGATCGTTACAACGCCCGTGCCGCCGACGCCTGTGATCACCACGTTATGTGTTCGCTCAATCTCGGGTAATTTTGGTAACGGCAGGCTCGGAATCTCAAATTCTGCTGCTGCCTGTTTGCGCGGTTTGGCTCCCTCAAGCGTCACGAAGGACGGGCAAAACCCGTTTACACAGGAAAAATCCTTGTTGCAGGACGACTGATCAATCGCCCGTTTACGGCCTAGTTCGGTTTCGACCGGAACGATTGAAACGCAGTTTGACTGCACGCCGCAGTCCCCACAACCTTCGCATACATCCGTGTTGATAAAGACCCGCTTATCCGGATCTGGAAACAGCCCACGCTTTCTGCGGCGGCGTTTTTCAGCAGCACAGGTTTGCACGTAAACGATTACGGACACACCTTTGATTTCACGTAGTTCTTTTTGAACCTGCATTAGGTTTTCGCGCGGATGAACGCGAATACCCTTAGGGAATGCTGTCAGATCAACATCCTCCTTCTCGTCATAGACCAGTGCAATGTCTTTCACACCCATCGCCATGACTTCGCGGGCAATTCTTTGCGCAGTCAGCCCACCTTCGTTTGTCTGGCCACCAGTCATTGCAACCGCGTCATTGAACAGGATTTTATAGGTAATATTCGTGCCTGACGCCAGAGCCGCCCGGATCGCCATAATGCCTGAGTGATTGTAGGTACCGTCGCCCAAATTCTGAAACACGTGATCGCGTTTTGAAAATGGCGCTTCGCCCACCCAATTTGCACCCTCGCCCCCCATCTGCGTGAAACCCACGGTGTCACGGTCCATCCATTGCACCATGTAGTGGCAGCCTATACCCGCATAGGCACGGCTTCCGTCTGGCAGTTTGGTGGAAGAGTTGTGCGGACAACCTGAACAAAAATACGGCAAACGCGAGGCGATTTCCTTGGCGTTGTCCGCTTTTTTTGCATCGGCCAGAGTCTCAAGACCTGCCTTGATCCGGTCAGTGCCCCTGCCTTCTTCAACCAATATTTTCCCGAGTTTTTCAGCGATCATGATCGGATCAAGGGCGAACCGCGTTGGGAACAGTTCCTCTCCTTCTTTGTGCCAGCCATAGACGCGCCGACCTTGCCGGTCATCAAAGATTGCTTCCTTGACCTGTACTTCGATCAGTTTACGTTTTTCTTCGACCACAACAATCAGGTCGAGCCCTTCGGCCCAGTCGTGAAAACCATCCATGTCCAGTGGCCAGACTTGTCCGACTTTGTATGTCGTAATGCCAAGTCTTTCGGCCTCAATGGCATCCAGGCCCAACAGATCTAGCGCGTGAACCAGATCAAGCCAGTTCTTGCCGGCCGCGACAAAGCCAATTTTTGCGCCGGCCTTACCCCAAACGCGGTGGTTAATCTTATTTGCCTTAGCAAATGCCTCTGCAGCGAACCTCTTGTAATCAATCATCCGGGTTTCTTGGGCAACTGGTGTGTCGGACAGTCGAATGTTCAAACCACCGTCGGGTATTGAAAACTCCGGCGTCACAAAATTCATTCTGTTTGGATTACCATCGATGACAGCGGTTGCCTCGACGGTGTCTTTCATTGTCTTGAGGCCAACCCAGACACCTGCAAAGCGGCTAAGCGCCCAGCCATAAAGCCCGTAGTCCAGAATTTCCTGCACTCCCGCAGGGGATACGATTGGCATATAGGCATCAACCATCGCCCAGTCAGACTGGTGCAACGTGGTTGAACTTTCGCCGGTATGATCGTCACCCATTGCCATCAGCACACCGCCGTTTGGTGATGTACCGGCCATATTCGCGTGACGCATCACATCGCCGGAACGGTCGACTCCCGGCCCTTTGCCGTACCAAAGCCCAAAAACGCCGTCATATTTGCCTTCGCCACGCAATTCGGCCTGCTGGCTTCCCCAGAGCGCTGTTGCGGCGAGGTCTTCGTTAAGGCCCGGCTCAAACCGAACGTCAGCCGCATCCAGAACCTTTTTGGCCTTGCTCATCTGCTGATCAACCGCCCCTAAAGGGGAGCCACGATATCCGGTGACATAACCAGCAGTCTTTAACCCTGCGGCCGCATCTCGTGCTTTTTGAGTCAAAACCAGACGAACCAATGCCTGTGTCCCATTTAGCAACACGGGCGATTTATTCAGATCAAAGCGGTCTTTAAGACTTACATTTTGGCGACCCATCGCACACCTCCATCGGATATATCCTAACATGGATAATAGGTCATAATTAGTGACCTACAAAGCGAATTTTGTTTCGATTTTAGTGTTTTGGCGCTAAAAGTCGCAGTTTGAAACTCTGGCCAACATTTTGGCCGATTTTGTATATGGTTCGGAAAGTATGGATTGGGATAAGCTAAGAATATTTCACGCGGTAGCAGACGCAGGCAGCCTAACCCATGCTGGCGAGGCTCTTCATCTGTCTCAATCCGCGGTTAGCCGGCAGATTCGTGCTCTGGAAGAAAGCCTGAACGCTACTCTTTTCCATCGCCACGCCCGTGGGCTGATTCTTACTGAGCAAGGTGAACTCCTGTTTGACGCAACAAGCGCAATGAACAAGCGGCTTGATGCCGCTGCGGCACGGATTCGCGACAGCGAAGAAGAGGTTTTTGGCGAACTGCGCGTAACAACCACAACCGGGTTTGGCTTGCTCTGGCTCGCACCGCGCCTGCCCCATCTTTACAGAAAGTACCCCGAGCTCAAAATCGACCTTATGCTTGAGGAAAAGGTGCTCGATCTGCCGATGCGTGAAGCAGACGTTGCGATCCGGATGAAAGAGCCAAGTCAGGCTGACCTTGTTCGCAAACGTCTGATGACGGTGAAAATGAAACTCTATGCCTCCAAAGAATATCTGGAGAAAACTGGCGTTCCTGAAAAACTGGAAGATTTGCATACGCATCGCCTGCTCTGCCAAAGCACGACAAGCGCTCAGGTTTCCGCTGGCTCAAGCTTTGTTCAGCGTCTTTTGACCTATGATATTCCATCGCTCTTAACTGTGAATAACTACTTCGGCGTTCTTCAGGGGGTATTGCATCATCTTGGTATCGGCGTTTTGCCAGACTATGTGATTGAAGATTTTCCAGCACTTGTTCCGGTACTGCCTGAAATCGAATCAAACGAGATTCCAGTCTATCTGGCCTACCCGGAAGAACTGCGCCAATCACAGCGCATTGCTGCATTTCGTGACTTTGTTCAGGATGAAATTATCACCTATCGCAAGAACCAACGAAAAATCGCTGAAAACGCCGCTATGCAATAGGCGCATAGCGGCATTGCTGCTGTGCGGCATTTTTTCCCTTGAAAGAAACACACTCCGCCCATAAATCAACTATCGAAGACGGTGATTGAGCATTCTCTCATCACTTCAACCTCCCTGTTGGACTTCGGCCGAGCTTTTAGCTCGGCCTTTTTTTTCGCCCATACAAAACCCCTGTGCTTCTTTGGCTCTTTCCCCGTCAGGCGCATTCCCTTATGAGATGCGCCAACCAATGCCGTTAGGGGACAACCTTTTCATGCAAGAGCCAGCCATCACCGAAGACCTGATTGCCGCACATGGTCTGAAACCGGATGAATACGAACGGCTTCTAAAAACGATTGGACGCGAGCCAAGTTTCACAGAGTTGGGTATTTTTTCTGCGATGTGGAACGAGCACTGTTCTTACAAGTCGTCAAAAAAATGGCTGCGCACCCTGCCTACGACCGGCCCACAAGTTATTTGCGGCCCCGGCGAAAATGCCGGAATTGTTGATATTGGTGACGGGCAATGCGTGGTGTTCAAAATGGAAAGCCATAACCACCCTTCATATATTGAGCCCTACCAGGGGGCCGCTACGGGTGTTGGCGGCATTCTGCGTGATGTCTTTACCATGGGCGCAAGACCAATTGCGGCGATGAATTCCCTTTCATTCGGAGAATTATCTCATCCAAAAACACGGCAACTGGTGAATGGTGTTGTTGCGGGCATCGGTGGATACGGTAACTGTTTTGGCGTTCCCACGGTTGGGGGCGAAGTGCGTTTTGATGCCGCTTACAATGGCAACTGTCTGGTCAACGCCTTTGCTGCAGGCCTTGCTGATACCGATAAGATTTTTTACTCTGCTGCCTCCGGCGTTGGAATGCCGGTTGTTTACCTTGGCGCGAAAACCGGGCGTGATGGCGTTGGTGGCGCCACAATGGCCTCTGCCGAATTTGATGACACGATTGAGGAAAAACGCCCGACCGTTCAGGTGGGTGACCCGTTCACCGAAAAACGCCTGATGGAAGCAACACTGGAACTTATGGCGACGGGTGCCGTGATTTCCATTCAGGACATGGGCGCAGCCGGTCTTACGTGTTCCGCCGTGGAAATGGGCGACAAAGGCAATCTTGGTGTTCGGCTTGATCTGGAAAAAGTACCAACGCGCGAGCCAAACATGACCGCCTATGAGATGATGTTGTCAGAATCTCAGGAACGGATGCTGATGGTTCTGAAGCCAGAACTTGAGGCCGAAGCAAAAGCCGTGTTCGACAAATGGGACCTTGATTTCGCGATTGTCGGCGAAACTATCGCCGAAGACCGCTTTGTTGTCATGCTGAACAACGAAGTCAAAGCAGACCTGCCGCTTAAGGCCCTGTCCGGTACTGCGCCCGAATATGACCGCCCGTGGGTCGAAACCCCGCCAGCGGCCCCGCTGGACGACGTGCCCGAGATTGACCCGATTGACGGGCTTCGCGCGCTGCTCGCTTCGCCAAACTATGCCGCGAAAAACTGGGTGTTTGAACAGTATGACACAATGGTCATGGCCGACACGATACAATTGCCGGGGCTTGGCGCAGGTGTAATCCGTGTTCACGGAACCCGCAAAGCGCTCGCTTTCACCTCTGACGTGACGCCACGCTATGTTATGGCCAATCCGACGGAAGGCGGCAAACAAGCCGTGGCCGAGGCCTACCGTAACCTCACGGCTGTTGGTGCAAAGCCTTTGGCGACGACGGACAACATGAACTTTGGTAATCCGGAAAAACCGGAAATCATGGGCCAGTTCGTGGGCGCGATTAAAGGTATTGGTGAAGCAGTCAGCGCGCTTGATATGCCGATCGTGTCCGGAAACGTCAGCCTCTATAACGAAACGGATGGAACTGGCATCTTGCCGACACCAACGATCGGTGCAGTGGGCCTGATTGATGATATCGATCACATCATCGCAGGCGAAGCGCGGGAAGGTCACGTTGCGCTGCTTGTTGGCGAAACCAAAGGCCACCTTGGACAATCCGCACTATTGGCCGAGGTCTTCCACCGCAAAGACGGAGACGCACCACACGTTGATCTGGATGCCGAGAAACGCAACGGCGATTTCATCCGCGACAATCGCCAGTACATCAAAGCTTGCACTGACCTTTCCGATGGCGGGCTGATTGTTGCAGCCTTTGAAATGGCCGAGACGGCAGGCGTTGGTGTTTCTCTGGATGCTGCTGATACGGCAAAATTGTTTGGTGAAGATCAGGCGCGCTATCTGGTTGCCTGCAACTTTGATCAGGCCGAAGCATTGATCACCGAAGCAGGAAAAACAGGCGTACACGTAGAGGCCGTTGGCCGGTTTGGTGGCCACAATGTCTCTATTGACGGCACCTCTGCGCCGCTTTCAGAATTGTCAGGAATTTATCGGTCTGCTTTCGCAAGCGCAGTCGCCTGACCTTGCAAGGGCGCGATTGCATCTCTACATCTTGAGGCAGAACACAAAGGACACGACACATGGCCATGCAAGCTCGGGAAATCGAAGACCTGATACGCGTTAGCTTTCCAGACGCCAAGATCACAATCACTGATCTTGCCGGCGACGGGAATCACTATGCCGCCGAGGTTATCGACGAAAGCTTCCGTGGCCAAAACCGCGTGCAGCAGCAACGCGCTGTCTATGCTGCGCTGAAGGGTAAAATGGATGGGGCGAATGGCGAGTTGCATGCACTTGCGCTGACGACGAAAGCGCCAGAGTGAGTACCTTTTGGATCATATTCCTTGGACTTGGAGCAGCCGTGGTTGCGACGTTTATCTACGCACTTACACGACCTAAATCAGGATTGGCGCGGCGCGGAACAAAGTCCGGTCAAGGTGATATTATCGCAGAAGGCGGGGGTTCTGCTACCTTCGAAGGTGGACAACAACACATCACACATGTGACCCGCGATCCGCAAAAATACGCAGAGGCGTTTGTTCCTAAGACACCAAGGACTAAGAAATGAGTTGGGGTTGGTTCTTTATTGTTCTGATCCTGATGGTTGCAGCGGCAGCGCTCTACGAAATCTGGGCAAAACGGGGAATCTACCGCCCCCTGTCCCGCCACCACGTAGACACACCGCCTGCTAGCAAACGACTTGGAACAGGATCTGTTGATCTGAGCATTGCAGAACCTATCTCGAAAGATGATGACACGCACAAAGACCGAAAAAACCACCGTAATCGCAATTAGGGCGCGACTTACACACCAAACACCCCGACGACATCGGAGAAAAACATGACAGACACAAACACGCAAATCAAAGAAACCGTTACAGATAACGAAGTTGTCCTTTTCATGAAGGGCACAAAATCAATGCCGCAATGCGGGTTCTCAAGCCGCGTTGCGGGCGTTCTGAATTTCATGGGTGTTGAGTTTGCCGATGTGAATGTTCTGGCAGACGAGGCGATACGCCAGGGTATCAAGGATTATTCTGACTGGCCGACCGTTCCGCAGCTCTATGTTAAGGGCGAATTCGTCGGTGGTTGCGACATCGTGACAGAAATGACCCTGTCGGGCGAATTGGACGCGCTTTTCGCAAAAGAAGGTATCACCTTCAACAAGGAAGCGGCAGAAAAGATCCGCGAAGCCAACGCCTGATTGCGCAAAATCTGAAAAGAACAAAGCCCGCCTTCCCGGCGGGCTTTTCTATTGGATCATTCCCGCTTTGTCGCAGGCGACGCGTTCAGAGCAATCAACCGAAGATCAGCCAACTCTTTCCTCTGCCTGTTCAGCGAGCGCTTCCGCACGCGCAGCAATTTCTGCGAGCGTATCCACCACGTTGGGCGGAATAACCGCAACCTCGACCCGTTCGGGTTCTGGTTCAGGTCTATTGCGCAGCTCCTCAAGCAAGATATCCTGGGTTTCCAGTTTTTCTTTCAGGCTTCTGAGCTGTTCTTCAACACCTGCTGTTTTGTCAGCGAGCATAAGCCCCGCCATCAATAGCATACGGGATTCGGGCAACCGGCCAATCTGATCGGTTAAAACCGATGCTTCAGTGTCCAAAAGCTTGGCTGCCGACTGAAGGAAATGCTCTTCGCCTTCCTGACAGGCCACCTCAAAATTACGACCCCCAATGGAAACATTTACATCTGGCATTACGCGTCCTCCCCGACAAAGGGTTTCAACTCGTTCAGAACTGCATCCATTTCTGCGCGGTCGCTGCTTTGTGTTGCGCGCAGCGCCTCAAGCTCGGCCATCATAGCTTTGTTGATGAGATGCGAATCTCCGACACCTTCCTGATTTGCGTCACGAAGCTTTTGATTTGACTCACGCATCTGGGCGTTTGCCTGCTTCATTTGCTGCAAACCGGTGGTTTGGGCGGCAAGTTCTTCTGTTAACTGACTGTTGCTCGTCTCAAGCTCTGCAATCTTGGCTTCCAGCTTTTCATGTACTGTACGCAACCGTTCCTGCAATTGGGCATTCGCTGTTTTTTCAGCCTCAAGCTCTTCACTCAGACGTGCCACTTCTTCGGTGTCATCTGTCGTGCCAGGCTCTGACTGGTTAATCGCCTCAACGCTTTGTCCGATCCTGTCCAGCGCCGCAGTGATACGGCGTTCGAGATCTGCTATGTCGCTCATACTGCCAATCCCCTTTTTTGTTCTTTGTGCCGTTTGTACGAAACGGATGCAACCGAGATGGCTCCCGAATCGCACATGCGGCCTGTCTGATTAGATTTTAGCCAAGGAAGTTGTGAATTTCGCCCCTAAATCACCCTTAGCCGTAGTTGCCTAGCTTGAACTTCGTGCGAACACTGCTAAGAAACGAGCGAAATCTCGCTCTAGCCAAAGGATAGCGCACCGTGGATATCTCCGCCCTTCGCGACAAACACCCTTCTCATTGGATGAAAGCTGCCGCAATCCGCGCGCTGACATTGGACGCCATTGCTGCCGCCAACTCGGGCCATTCAGGAATGCCGATGGGCATGGCCGACGTGGCCACTGTTCTGTTTGAAAAGCATCTGAAGTTCGACGCATCCGCGCCAAACTGGCCCGACCGTGACAGGTTCATCCTGTCTGCGGGGCATGGTTCGATGCTGCTCTATTCGCTGCTGCATCTGACCGGCTATTCCGACATGACGCTGGAAGAAATCAAAAACTTCCGCCAATGGGGCGCACGCACTGCTGGCCACCCGGAATACGGCCACGCATCAGGTATTGAGACCACAACTGGCCCGTTAGGCCAAGGCATAACCAACGCCGTTGGATTCGCTATGGCAGAAGAAATCCAGCGCGCGCGTTTCGGCAAGAAAATCGTAGACCACCATACTTATGTCATCGCTGGCGACGGCTGTCTGATGGAAGGTGTGAGCCAGGAAGCGATCGGCCTAGCTGGACGACACGAACTTTCTAAGCTGATTGTGCTTTGGGACAATAACAACATCACCATCGACGGCACCGTGGACATCGCGGACCGCACAGATCAGCTGAAACGCTTCGCCGCGTCTGGCTGGTCTATCCATGAATGTGACGGCCACGATCCTGATGCGATTGACCGCGCCCTGACCGACGCAAAGAAAACTGGCAAACCTGCCCTGGTTGCCTGCAAGACCCATATCGCACTTGGGTCCGCCGCACAGGATACATCAAAGGGGCACGGCGCACTGACCGACCCCAAAGTTGTCGCTGACGCTAAAGCCGCCTATGGCTGGACCGCTGGTACATTTGAGGTCCCCGCAGATATCAAATCTCAGTGGGAAACCATCGGCAGCCGCGGCGGTGCAGCACGCGCTGAATGGGAGGCGCGTTTCGCCTCTGTTTCGCAAAACAAGCAAAACGAATTCAACCGCGCCTACGCGCTGGATGTGCCTAACAAACTGTCAGCGGCGATCAAAGCGCTCAAAAAGAAGATATCTGAAGAACAACCAAAGGTCGCTACGCGGAAATCTAGTGAACTGGCCCTGGGCGTGATCAACCCAATCATGGGCGAAACTGTTGGCGGATCGGCCGACCTGACCGGGTCCAACAACACGAAAACCGCCGATCTTGGGGTTTTCCTTCCTGAAAATCGTGCAGGTCGTTATCTGCACTGGGGAATCCGTGAACATGGGATGGCCTCGGCAATGAACGGGATGGTGCTGCACGGTGGTATCCGCGCCTACGGCGGTACCTTCATGTGCTTTACAGACTACGCCCGCCCGGCAATGCGTCTGGCGGCCCTGATGCAAATTCCAACCGTTTTTGTGATGACCCACGATTCTATCGGTCTTGGTGAAGACGGGCCAACCCACCAGCCGGTTGAACATCTGGCAATTTCGCGTGCAACGCCAAACACCTATGTATTCCGCCCTGCTGACACCGTAGAAACAGCAGAAGCATGGGAAGTCGCAATCAGCACAAAAACAACGCCGTCTGTTCTTGCTCTGTCTCGCCAGAACCTGCCAACCGTTCGGACTAAACATAAAACCAAGAACCTGACCTCTCAGGGCGCTTATGTTCTTGCAGATGCCGAGGGTAAGCGTCAGGCGATTATCATGGCGACCGGCTCTGAGGTGGAAATCGCGTTAAACGCGCGTGACCTGCTGCAAGCGGAAGGTATTGGCACCCGCGTCGTCTCTATGCCCTGTATGGAGTTGTTTGAGGCGCAGGAAGAACGCTATCGCAGGCGTGTGCTTCCCGGTGGTCCCGTACGTGTTGCTGTCGAAGCGGGCGTTCAAATGGGCTGGGACAAGTGGCTGACAGGAGAACGCGGTAAAAACAACAAAGCCGGATTCGTAGGTATGGACAGTTTCGGCGCTTCCGCCCCGGCGGAGGTGCTGTACGAAAAATTCGGCATCACAGCAGAAGCCGTGGCCGAAAAGGTTAAGTCACTTCTCTGACGTTAATCAGTTCAATCGACAGTACGGTACGCGCCAAAATCGCGTGCCGTACTTGTTTCTAGCGAAGTGAGTCGTTCCGGGGCTGGCGCACTGTTATTTCAGAAACATTCCTTTTTCTCGTCGCGTTTTGGTTCCATTCCATCCGGAGCGGTATCGCTAACAGGTGACTCATCCGCATAGGTTTGCGCTAACAGTCTGTTACACAACAGGTTTTCCCTTGGCGCGCCTCTTTCGCGCGTCTATATCAGGCGCAACTTCTGGCCCGCGCACCAATGTTTTGCGCGACTGAATAAGGAGAGCGTGCTTTGACTGTCACCGTAGGTATCAATGGATTTGGCCGGATTGGCCGTTCAACCCTGGCGCATATTGCCGAAAGCGCGCGCAACGATGTTCAGGTTGTCAAAGTGAATGCCACCGGCCCGCTTGAAACTGCGGCGCACCTGATGCGCTACGACTCTGTACATGGGCGCTTTCCAAACGAGATTAAAACCGACGAAGGCATACTTGATGTTGGGCGTGGCCCAATCAAGATGTTTTCCACCTATGATCTGAACGAGCTTGACTGGACGGGTGTCGATGTTGTGCTGGAATGCACAGGCAACTTTAACGATGGTAAAAAATCGGCCGCACATATCGAGCGCGGCGCCAAGAAAGTCCTGATCTCGGCCCCTGCTAAAAATGTCGATAAAACCGTTGTCTTTGGCGTAAACCACCGTGATCTGCTTGCCGAACACACCATAGTTTCAAATGGGTCCTGCACAACGAACTGTCTCGCGCCATTGGCTAAGGTTCTGCATGAAGCGATCGGTATCGAACGCGGTATCATGACCACAATCCATAGCTATACCGGTGATCAACCCACGCTGGACCGACGCCACAAAGACCTTTATCGCGCACGCGCTGCTGCGATGGCAATAATTCCGACATCAACTGGTGCAGCCGCTGCACTTGGCGAGGTCCTGCCAGCCCTGAAAGGTAAGCTTGACGGGACAGCAATGCGGGTGCCGACACCGAATGTGTCCGCCGTTGATCTGACCTTTGAGGCAAGCAAAGACGTCACCGTTGACGATGTGAACGAAGTGATGCGTGAAGCTGCGGAGGGTCATATGCGATCTGTCCTGTCATATGATCCGGAACCCAAGGTCTCTATTGACTTCAACCACACTCCCCATTCCTGTATCTTTGCACCGGAACA
>Ga0316204_10006663_pt1 | contig 17573 bp, 30 predicted proteins | sample 6monrhotite_MG_2_FD_205661 | JGI IMG/M metagenome (GOLD analysis project Ga0316204, IMG submission 205661) | Microbial mat bacterial communities from mineral coupon in-situ incubated in ocean water Damariscotta River, Maine, United States -... | ecosystem: Environmental > Aquatic > Marine >... | reverse complement strand
GAGATAACGTGAAGATGGTTGTTACATTAATCAACCCAATCGCGATGGAAGAAGGTTTACGTTTCGCTATTCGTGAAGGCGGCCGCACAGTTGGTGCTGGTGTTGTAGCGAAAATATTTAAGTAATATTAATAACAAATTTTAAATTTATATAGAGCGTAGCGAAAAGCGCGCTCTTAACTATAGAGGCGACTGTAATGGCCGAACAGAAAATAAGAATAAGATTGAAAGCTTTTGATCATAAATTGATAGATCAATCAGCTGGACGTATAGTAGATACAGCAAAGCGCACAGGTGCTCAGGTTAAAGGTCCGATACCTTTGCCTACAAGTATTGAAAGGTATACTGTCTTAACTTCTCCGCATGTTAACAAAGATGCACGTGATCAATATGAAATCAGAACGCATAAGCGTTTGGTTGACATTGTTGACCCTAATGACAAAACAGTAGATGCACTAATGAAATTAGATCTTGCAGCTGGTGTTGATGTCCAAATTCAACTATCTTAAGGTGTAGAAAATGACTATTGGAATTATCGGACTAAAAGTGGGTATGACTAGAGTATTTTCTGAAGAAGGAAACTCTACTCCAGTAACTGTTGTAAGCGTAGCTGACAACACAATATCTCAAATAAAAACATCTGAAACTGATGGCTATAATGCTATTCAGGTTTCAACAGGTGAAGTTAAATCATCTAAAGTAACTAAGCCGTTAGCTGGACATTTTGCTAAAGCAGGGGTTAATGCTGCTAACTTTATGATGGAATTCAGAACTGAAGATTCTTTTGATGTGGGTGCTAATATCGATATCAATATGTTTGAAGCTGGTCAAAAGGTTGATGTGACTGGTCGTTCAAAAGGTAAAGGTTTTCAGGGTGTAATTAAACGTTACAATTTCCAAATGCAGGATGCAACTCATGGTAACTCTGTTTCTCACAGGGCTCCAGGTTCAATTGGACAGTGTCAGACTCCAGGCAGAGTTTTTAAAGGTAAAAAAATGTCTGGTCATATGGGTGACAGAAATGTAACAACGCAAAATCTTGAAGTGGTAAGAGTTGACGCAGACCAAGGTGTTATTCTTATTAAAGGTGCTGTACCAGGTGCTAAGAATTCAAGAGTAATCATTAAACCAGCTGTTAAGGCTTAAAGGAGACGGATGATGGAAATCAAAGTAGCAGGTAAAAAAGCTAAAGTAGAAGTTTCTGATGAAGTGTTTAATAGAGATTATTCAGAAGCATTGGTTCACCAAGTTGTGACGGCCTATTTAGCAGGCGGTAGATCTGGAACTAAAGCTCAAAAGAGCCGTTCAGATGTTCGTGGTGGTGGAAAGAAGCCATTTAAACAAAAAGGAACAGGTCGCGCAAGAGCAGGTACTATCAGAAGTCCAATTTGGGTTGGTGGTGGTAAAACTTTTGCTGCAACTCCTAGAGATCACTCTCAGAAAGTTAACAAAAAAATGTATAGAGCTGGTATGAAGTCTATTATTTCAGAATTAACTCGCTCAGATAGAATGGTTTTTGTAAATAGCATTGCTATTAAAGAAGGAAAAACTAAAGAAGCAGTTAAGTTCCTTGCAAAACATAAAATGAGTAAAGGTATGATTGTTATGGATGAAATAACAAGTGAAGTTATTTTGGCCACTAGAAATATACCAAATATTTATGTAACTGATGTTAAGTCATTGGATCCAGTATCTTTAGTTTCATCAGATATGGTTATTATGACTTCAGATGCTGCAGAAAAAGTACAGGAGTGGTTATCATGAGTTTAAATAACTTATACACAACAGTATTGTCACCAATTATTTCTGAGAAGAGTAATAGATTGGGTGAGCAATCAAACCAATATGTTTTTCAAGTTGCAGTGACTTCTAATAAGAAAGAAGTTAAAGCAGCCGTTGAGAAATTGTTTTCAGTAAAAGTTGAAAATGTACAAATTCTTAATGTAAATGGTAAAACTAAATCATTTAAAGGTAAGCAAGGCAAAAGACCAAATTGGAAAAAGGCCTATGTTAGAGTTTCTGAAGGTCAATTAATTGACTTTGGAACTGCGGAATAACTGGAGAATTATAATGGCATTAATAGTATTAAAACCTACTTCACCTGGTCGTAGAGGCACGGTAAGAGTTTTAAGAGATGGTCTTTACAAAGGTGGTCCTCATGAGGCTTTGGTTGAGAAGAAATCTAAAACTGGTGGTAGAAATAATAACGGTAGAATTACTACGCGTCATAAAGGTGGTGGACATAAACAGCGCTATAGAATAATAGATTTTAAACGCAATAAAGACTCTGTTGTCGCTACTGTTGAAAGAATTGAATATGATCCTAATCGTACAGCCTACATAGCATTAATTTGTTACGCAGATGGTGAAAGAAGGTATATCATTGCGCCAAAAGGTTTGGTAGCTGGAATGAAAGTTCAATCTGGAAACAATGCTCCAATTAAACCAGGCAATTGTTTACCATTAAGCAATATGCCACTAGGTTCAGTTGTACACTGTATTGAAATGAAGCCTGGTAAAGGCGCTCAAATAGCAAGAAGTGCTGGTGCAAATGTTCAGTTGGTTGCTAGAGAAGGACAATACGCTACATTAAGATTAAGGTCTGGTGAAATGCGTAAAGTACCAGTTGCATGTAGAGCAACATTGGGCGAAGCATCAAACGGTGAACACAGCCTTGAGAAACTTGGAAAAGCTGGTGCAAGTCGTTGGAGAGGTGTTAGACCTACAGTTCGTGGTGTAGCCATGAATCCTGTTGATCATCCACATGGTGGTGGTGAAGGTCGTACTTCTGGTGGTCGTCATCCAGTAACGCCTTGGGGTATGAAAACCAAGGGTTATAAAACAAGAAAAAACAAGCGTACTGATCAGTATATAGTGCGTCGTAGAAACAAAAAATAGGTAACAGATATGCCACGTTCTTTAAAAAAAGGTCCACACGTTGATCATCATTTGATGAAAAAAGTTCTCAAAGCAGTTGAGGAAAATAATAAACGACCACTTCAAACCTGGTCTCGTAGATCGATGATTTTGCCAGAAATGGTTGGGTTAACAATCGCCGTTCATAATGGCAGACAACATATTCCAGTATTGATTAGTGAGGATATGGTCGGTCATAAGTTGGGTGAATTTTCTCCAACGCGTACTTTTAAAGGTCACGCTGGTGACAAAAAATCTAAATAGGTATGATGATGGAAATTACAGCAAAACATATGAGAGCAGGAATATCGGCACAAAAAGTTCGATTAGTTGCTAACCAAATTCGAGGTATGAAGGTAGAAAAAGCTGAACAATTGTTAGCTTTTAGCCCTAAAAAAGCAGCGCATTTAATTAAAAAAGTATTAATGTCAGCCATTGCTAATGCAGAGCATAATGAAGGATTAGATGTAGACGAATTATTTGTTAGTACGATTACTGTAGATGAAGGCCCAACTTTAAAACGTGGAAGAGCACGTGCAAAAGGAAGGGGAACTAGAATTTTAAAAAGAACAAGCCACATCACTGTTAAAGTGGCTGAAGCATCATAAAGGTAAAGTTATGGGTCAAAAAGTACATCCAATTGGAATCAGACTAGGTATCTCAAAGCCTTGGAATGCAACTTGGTATGCTGATAAAAAGAATTTTTCAGACTACCTAATTAAAGACATTAAAGTCAGAGCATATCTAAGAAAAGAACTAGCAAATGCATCAGTTAGTAAAATTGAAATTGAACGCCCTGCAAAAAATGCACGTGTAACAATCCATACGGCAAGACCAGGAATTGTTATAGGTAAAAAAGGTGAAGATATTGAGCGTTTAAAACAAGCTGTGACAAAAATGATGGGTGTTCCAACTCATGTTAATGTAGCAGAAATCAGAAAACCTGAATTAGATGCAGATTTAATTGCTCAAGGTATTGCATCTCAGCTAGAAAGGCGTATTATGTTCCGTCGCGCAATGAAGCGTGCAGTTAGTAGTGCAATGAGATTAGGCGCTTTAGGAATTAGGGTGGCTGTGGCTGGTCGATTGAACGGCGCTGAAATTGCAAGAACTGAATGGTATAGAGAAGGACGAGTGCCTCTTCATACTTTTAGAGCAAATGTAGATTTCGCTATGGGTAAAGCCTATACAACTTATGGTGTACTAGGTATTAAGGTTTGGGTTTATAAAGGCGATGTATTTGATCTTCATGCTGCCCAGCAACAAGAACAAGCAAAAGCTAAAAAACGGAGATAACCAATGCTTCAACCAAAAAGAACAAAATTTAGAAAGCAGCAAAAAGGCCGTAATCGTGGTCTGGCGCATGCTGGAAACAAAGTAAGCTTTGGTGAGTACGGTTTAAAAGCTACTGCCAGAGGTTTTATGACAGCTCGACAAATTGAAGCTGGACGTAGAGCAATTACTCGTCACGTAAGACGTGGTGGTAAATTGTGGATAAGAGTTTTTCCTGACAAGCCAATTACTGCTAAGCCAGTTGAGGTACGTATGGGTAAAGGTAAAGGTAATGTTGAATATTGGGCGGCTGTGATTAAACCAGGTCGTGTATTATACGAAATTCAAGGTGTATCAGAAGAAGTGGCAAGAGATGCTTTTTCAAGAGCAGCAATGAAATTCCCATTTGGTACAACATTTGTAAAAAGAACGGTGATGTAAATGAATGTTAAGGAATTAAAAACAAAAAGTCCAGTTGAGTTAGAAAAGCAATTAACTGAATTATTAAAAAATCAATTTGATTTAAGAATGGCAAAAGGTAATGGTCAATTAACTAAAGCGCACATTTTGAAAGATGTAAGACGTGATATTGCTAGAGTTAAAACGATTATCAAACAAAATGAAGCAGGTAACAAATAATGACAACTGAAAATAAAGTATTGCGTACCAAGCAAGGTGTCGTCGTTAGTGACAAAATGGATAAAACTGTTACTGTATTAATTGAACGTAAAGAAAAGCACCCTATATATGGAAAATATATTAAACGTTCAACTAAAATTCATGCTCATGATGAAGATAATAGTTTTAAAATGGGAGATAATGTGAATATCACTGAAACTCGTCCTTATTCAAAAACTAAAACTTGGAAAGTAGTTGGTTTAGTTAATGCTGCACAATAAGCTGCACAATAGCTAGTTCTTAAGCATTAAAGTAAAGAGGTATAAACCATGATTCAAATGCAAAGTAGATTAAGCGCAGCTGACAACAGCGGCGCAAAAGAAGTAATGTGTATCAAAGTTCTTGGCGGGTCTAAAAGAAGATACGCAGGAATTGGTGACATTATTAAAGTAACGGTAAAACACGCTATTCCTCGTGGTAAAGTTAAGAAAGGTGAGGTATATAATGCAGTTGTTGTACGTACTCGTAAAGGTGTTAGACGTCCAGATGGATCTTTAATACGTTTTGATGGTAACGCTGTAGTAATGTTAAATGCCAAATTAGAGCCAATTGGTACACGTATATTTGGCCCTGTAACTAGAGAATTGCGTTCAGAAAAGTTTATGAAAATTATTTCATTAGCTCCTGAAGTATTATAAGGGTATTAAGATGAATCGAATTAGAAAAGGTGATGAAGTTATTGTAATTGCAGGACGTAGTAAAGGTACTCGTGGCGCAGTTTTAGCAACATTAAAAAATGATAGATTATTAGTTGATAATGTAAACATGGTTAAGAAACATGTAAAAGTTGACCCAAATAATCCAGAAAAGCCAAGTGGAATTATTTCTAAAGAGGCGCCAATTCATGTGTCAAATGTGATGTTGTTTAATAACGCAACAGGTAAAGGCGATAAAGTTAGTTTTAAATACCAAGACGATGGTAAAAAAATTAGAGTGTTTCGTTCAAACGGCGAAACAATTGACGCATAAATAGAGCAATATTATGACTAGATTAGAAACATATTATAAAGAAACAGTTGTTCCTCAAATGATGAAGGATTTCAGCTATAAAAATGTTATGGAAGTACCAAGACTTATAAAGATTGGTTTGAACATGGGTGTAGGTGAAGCTGTTGGAAATAAAAAAATCATGGTTAATGCTACTAATGATATGGAAGCCATTTCAGGTCAAAAAGCATTAATTACATATGCTAAGAAATCTGTTGCTGGTTTCAAGATTCGTGATGGGTGGCCAATTGGTTGTAAAGTAACTTTGCGTCGCAATAAGATGTATGAGTTTTTTGATAGATTGGTAAATATTTCAATTCCAAGGATTCGTGATTTTCGTGGTTTAAGCCAAAAATCATTCGATGGAAGAGGTAATTATTCAATGGGAATTAAAGAGCAGATAATCTTCCCAGAAATAGAGTATGACAAAATTGATACAATTCGTGGTATGGATATCACATTTGTTACAACAGCAAAAACTGATGAAGAAGCGAAAGCTTTATTAAAAGCATTTAGTTTCCCTTTCAAAAGTAAATAAAGGTAAAGAGCAATGGCAAAAGAATCAATGATTCAAAGAGATTTGAAAAGAACAAAAATTGTAAATAAATATGCTAAAAAGAGAGCAGAAATAAAAGCAATAATTGAAGATCCAAACGCTTCGTATGAAGACATGATGGATGCGCAAGTTCGTTTACAAAAATTACCAAGAAACGCTTCACCATCAAGACAAAGAAATAGATGTCAACTTTCTGGTAGACCAAGAGGTTATTACCGTAAATTTGGCTTAGCTAAATCACAGTTCAGAGAAGCTGCAATGCGTGGCGATATACCTGGCTTAAAGAAAGCCAGTTGGTAAACCAGGCAATTATAGGAATAACATTATGAGTATGACAGATCCAATATCAGATATGCTAACACGCATTAGAAATGCACAGATGGTAGCAAAAAAATCAGTAATGATGCCAGCTTCAAGTATAAAAAAGGGCTTATGTTCGGTTTTACAAAAAGAAGGCTATATTCGTTCTTTTGAAATGATAGAAGCTAGTAATAGTGACACTGGTCACCCGCAAATTAAAGTTAATTTAAAATACTTTCAGGGTAAACCAGTTATAGAATATATTAATAGAGCTAGTAAGCCAGGCCTGCGTTTGTATAAAGGCAAACATGAATTGCCTAAAGTTGATGCTGGTTTTGGTACAGCAATTATTTCTACTTCAAAAGGTTTATTAACTGATCTTGAAGCAAGAGAAGCAGGTGTAGGTGGCGAAGTCATCTGTATCGTTAAGTAGGAGAAATAAGATGTCAAGAATAGCAAAAAATCCTGTAACTATAATTTCAGGCGCAAGCATAGATATTAAAGGTCAATTAGTTACTGTTAAAGGACCAAAAGGTTCAGGTTCAATTGAATTACATAAAGATGTAAGTATTAAAGAAGATAATGGTTCTTTATTGTTTACTCCAAAGAATGATTCTTCAATGCCAATAACAGGCACAATGAGATCATTGGTTAATAATATAGTCATTGGTGTGACTACGGGATATGAAAAGAAATTATTGTTAGTTGGTGTTGGTTATAGAGCGTCATTACAAGGTAAGGACCTTAAATTAGCTTTAGGTTTTTCACATGATGTGATTTATAAAGCACCTGAAGGCATTAGCTTTGATGTACCGAAAAATCAAACAGAAATTACAGTTTCTGGTACTGATAAACAAGTAGTGGGTCAAGTTTGTGCTGAAATTAGAGCCTACAGACCACCTGAGCCATATAAAGGTAAAGGTGTTAGATACGCTGATGAAAGAGTATTTAGAAAAGAAGCTAAAAAGGCTTAAAAATTAAAGCTTAATAGTAATAAGCTAAATTAATATAAGAAAATAAGGTTTGAGTAAAACAAAATGAGTAATACTAAAAATAACGCAAGATTAAGAAGAGCTAAAACAACTCGTGCAAAAATTCGTACATTGAATGTGCCTTCATTATCAATTCACAGAACTGATAAAAATTTATATGCTCAAATAATTTCAGGTGATGGATCGCACACTATTGCAAGTGCGTCATCATTAGAAAGTAAACTGATTAAGAAAAAAGAATCAGGTAAAAATATCGAAGCAGCAAAAATTATTGGTAAAACAATAGCTGAAAGAGCCATCAAAGCAGGTGTAGATACAGTTGCATTTGATCGTTCAGGATTTCTTTACCATGGTAAAGTAAAAGCATTAGCAGAAGCTGCAAGAGAAGCAGGCTTAAATATTTAAGCCTAGCGCGATTTGAGTCAAAACAACAAATTAAATTAAGGTAAAAAACAATGGCGAGCGTAGATAGAAAAGAAGAAGGTGATGGCCTTTTAGAACGTTTGGTAGCGGTAAACCGTGTATCAAAAGTTGTTAAAGGTGGTCGTCAATTTAGTTTTACAGCATTAACTGTAGTTGGTGATGGAAATGGTAAAATTGGTTTTGGTTATGGTAAGGCAAAAGAAGTACCTATAGCCATCCAAAAAGCTATGGACAAAGCACGTAAAAATATTATCCAAGTTCCTTTAAAAGAAGGAACACTATGGCATCCTATTAAAGCAAAACATTCTGGTTCAAAAGTATATATGCAGCCAGCCTCTGATGGTACTGGTGTTATTGCTGGCGGCGCAATGCGTGCTGTTTTTGATGTAGTTGGTGTACATAATGTACTGGCTAAGTCACAGGGTTCAAATAATCCACAAAACCTTGTTAGGGCTACAATAAATGGACTGAAGAACATAACTTCTCCAGATTCTATTGCAGCTAAACGTGGAAAAACTGTTGAAGAGGTAATGCAAAATCATGGCTAAGACTAAAACAATAAAAGTTACCCTGACTAAAAGCACCATTGGCGCTTTAAAAAATCATAAAGCTTGTGTTAAAGGATTGGGCCTTCGTAGAATGCGCCATTCAGTAGAAGTTATTGATACTCCTGAAAATAGAGGAATGATTAACAAAGCAAGTCACTTATTAACAGTTGAAGAAACGATATAATACGGCGGATAATACAATGCATTTAAATACAATAAAACCCGCTGCAGGTAGTAAAAAAGTAGCAAAAAGAGTCGGCAGAGGCATAGCTTCTGGTTCAGGCAAAACATGTGGTAGAGGTCATAAAGGTCAAAAATCACGTTCAGGTGGTTGGCATAAAGTCGGTTTTGAAGGTGGTCAAATGCCTTTACAAAAACGTTTGCCTAAATTTGGTTTTGCTTCAAGAATGGCTAAATTCAGTGATGAAGTTTGTTTATATCATCTAGAAGCATTAAAAGCTGATACAGTCGATCTAGCATTATTAATTGAAAAAGGCTTGGTCAGAAGATTTGTAACTAAAGTTAAAGTTATTAATACTGGTGAATTAAGCAAATCAATTAAAGTTGTTGGTTTGAAAGTTACAAAAGGAGCTCAAGAGAGCATTGAAAAAGCAGGCGGATCAGTAGAGTAAAATAAAATTATGTCAGCATCACAACAACAAGTCCAAAAAATGTTAGGAAATAAAAACAACCTTTCTGAGTTAAAATCAAGAATATGGTTTGTGGTTATTTCTCTTATAATCTTTAGATTAGGATCATATATTCCTGTTCCGGGTGTAAACCCCAAAGTGTTGTCTCAATTATTAGAGACACAAGGTGGTGGTTTGCTTGACATGTTTAATATGTTTTCAGGTGGTGCATTAGGCAGGTTCTCATTATTTGCTCTGGGTGTGATGCCATATATTACGGCTTCTATTATTATTCAGATTCTTGGTCATTCAATTCCAACATTAAAAGAATTGAAGAAAGAAGGAGAGTCTGGACGTAAGAAAATCAATCAATATACAAGGTATTTCACTGTTGTTCTAGCAGCTTTTCAAGCTTATGCTATTTCATTCTCATTACAACAAATGGGAAGTAGTGGCGGCGTTGATGTGGTGCCAAATCCAGGTTTTGGATTTCTTTTTCCTGCAACTATCTCTCTAACAGGTGGTACATTATTTTTAATGTGGTTAGGTGAGCAGATTACAGAACGCGGTATAGGTAATGGTATTTCGTTAATCATATTTGCTGGTATCGTTGTAGGATTGCCATCGGCAATTGGTTCAACTTTTTCAATGGTTTCTCAAGGTAACTTAAATGCTTTGGTTGCATTATTCTTGTTAGTGTTGGCATTGGGCGTTACCTACTTTGTGGTCTTTGTTGAAAGAGCACAAAGAAGAATTACCATGCAATATGCACAACGCCGTGGAAGAATGGCAGCCAATGCACAAAGTTCATACTTGCCATTAAAAGTTAACATGGCAGGTGTGATACCTGTAATCTTTGCATCAAGTTTAGTATTGTTTCCAGGAACAATTGCTACATTTTTAGGTGAAAAAGATGGCATGGGTTGGTTGTTAGATGTGTCACAATGGTTGTCCCCAGGAAATATTCTTTATATGATTTTCTTTGGTGGACTTATCGTGTGGTTCGCATTTTTCTATACAGCACTTACTTTTGATCCAAATGAAATGGCTGATAATTTAAAACGTTCAAGCGCTGTTGTTCCTGGAATTAGACCCGGTAGACATACGGCAGACTATATAGATAATGTCACAACTAAGATTACATTTTGGGGTGCACTATACTTGCTAGGTGTAAGTTTAATGCCACAACTTATATTAAATATTTGGTCAATACCCTTTGCATTAGGCGGCACTTCATTGCTTATTGTAGTGGTAGTGGCTATGGATTTTATGGCTCAATTACAAACACATTTGATGTCTGGTCAATATGACAGCTTAATGAAAAAATCAAATTTTAAGAATTACGGTAAATCGGGAGTTCAAAAAAATTAAACATTAAAATATGTTTAATTTGAGCTTCTGTAAACAACTCTAAACTACGTGCGTAATGCGTAAAAAAAAGATTTAGAGTATATTGGATCTAGTTATTAACAGTTTAAATTTAGTTTTTGCTGAGATTCATAAATAAATGCTAAAAAAGACAACGGCTATATTGCTGCGTGTCTTTTTTTAATGTACAATGCACGGCTTTTTTAAGCCAAAGTAGATATTAATAAGTATTTGGATTTATTTTGAATACTCATCAATGTTACTAACAATAGATAATTTAAGATTCAGGAGAATTAAATGGCGCGTATAGCAGGTGTCAATATACCAGTTTACAAACATGCATGGATCGGACTTACCAGTATTTATGGTATAGGAAGAACTAGAGCATATGAAATTTGTGATAATGCAGGTGTAAACCCAACAACTAAAGTAAGAGATCTAGATGAAGGTTCATTAGAGAAGATTCGTGGCGAAGTAGCAAAATTTGATGTTGAAGGTGACTTACGAAGAGAAGTTGCTATGGACATTAAACGCCTAATGGATTTAGGTTGTTACCGTGGTTTAAGACATAGACGAGGCTTGCCTTGTAGAGGTCAAAAAACCAAAAACAATGCACGCACGAGAAAAGGTCCTAAAAGACCTATCAAACGCTAATTAGTAAAACTGGATAAATACGAGAAAAGTTATGGCTAGACCTCAAAAAACAAAGAAAAAGATTAAAAGAACAGTTGTTGATGGAATCGCACATGTTCATGCATCTTTTAACAATACGATAATTACTTTAACAGACAGACAAGGCAATGCACTAGCTTGGGCAACTGCTGGTGGTGCTGGTTTTAGAGGTTCTCGTAAAAGTACACCATTTGCTGCACAGGTTGCAGCAACAAATGCAGGTAAAATTGCATTAGATTATGGCTTAAAGAATTTAGAAGTTCAAATAAAAGGACCAGGACCTGGTCGTGAATCTTCTGTTAGAGCCCTACATAGTCTTGGTTATAGAATTACAAATATTATAGATGTTACGCCGATACCACACAATGGTTGTCGTCCATCTAAGAAAAGAAGAGTATAAGGAGAATATAATGGCTAGATATATAGGACCCACTTGCAAACTTGCAAGAAGAGAAGGTACTGATTTAATGTTAAAATCTCCAGCACGAGCTGTAGAAACTAAATGTAAGCTTGATCAAGTTCCGGGACAACATGGTGCAACTATGCGTCGTGGTAAACCGACAGATTACGCATCACAGTTACGTGAAAAACAAAAAGTTAGACGTATTTATGGTGTTTTAGAAAAGCAATTTAGAAATTACTATAAAAAAGCAGCTAAACAAAAAGGAGCAACAGGTGAGAATTTGTTGAAACTTTTAGAATCAAGATTAGATAATGTTGTTTATAGAATGGGTTATGCAGTAACAAGAAGTGAAGCAAGACAACTAGTTTCTCATAAAGCAATTGAAGTGAATGGTAAAACTTGTAATATTCCTTCATTACAAATTCAAGAAGGCGATGTTATTTCAATTCGCCAAAAAGCACAAAAACAATTACGTATTAAAGAAGCGTTAAATATTTGGCAAGAAATGAATTTATTTGCTGATTGGGTTTCAGTAGACTCATCTAAAATGACAGGTACATTTAAAAATGTACCAACAAGAGAAGATTTACCAGCGGAAATCAACGAAAATTTAATCGTTGAGTTATATTCTAAATAATTAACAAAAGAGGAGTTTCTTATGTCAAACATTTTGGCAAAATTACTGCGCCCAAAAGTGGTATCGGTAAAAGAAGAATCAGCAAATAAAGCTCAAATAGTTATTGAGCCGTTAGAAAGAGGATTTGGACATACTCTTGGTAATGCATTTAGAAGACTTCTATTATCTTCAATTCCAGGATATGCAATTACAGATGTACAAATAGATGGTGTGGCACATGAGTTTTCTTCTATTGAAAATGTAAAAGAAGATGTTGTTGAAATTATATTAAATTTGAAAGGCGTCGCAATTTCTGTTGAAGGACGTGAAGAAGAAGAATTTGAAGTCACATTAAATAAAAGTGGTGCGGGTGTTGTCACGGCTGGTGATATTCAATTATCTGATGGCATGAGTGTGGCTAACCCAGATCATGTTATATGCCATATGTCTGGAAAAGCTTCTATCAACATGACCTTGGTTGTTAAGGAAGGAATCGGTTATGAAGCAGCCAATAAAGACCAAAAAAATGAAGAATCACGTTCAATTGGTTCACTTGTTATTGATGCTAGTTATTGTCCAATTAAACGGGTATCTTATGAAGTTGAAAATGCACGTGTTGAACAAAGAACTAACTTAGATAAATTAATTCTAAGTATAGATACAAATGGTTCAATCAGTGTAGAGGAAGCTGTAAAAATGGCTGCAAGAATACTTGTAGAACAAATGGCTGTTTTTGTAGATTTTGAAATGTCTTCTCCTTTAGAAGAAGAATCAGAAGAAGAGAAATTGAACCCAATATTGCTTAAACCAATTGATGAACTAGAATTAACTGTTAGATCAGCAAATTGTTTAAAAGCAGAAAACATACAATATATTGGTGATTTGATCCAAAGAACTGAAGTTGATTTATTGAAAACTCCAAACTTAGGTAAAAAATCATTAAATGAAATAAAAGCTGTACTTGCAGAAATGGGATTGAACTTTGGTGTGCGCATAGATAACTGGCCACCTGCATCAATTCGTACTGTAGAGCGTTTACTAGGATAATAGGTGAAATAAAATGCGTCATAGAAAATCAGGCCGTCAACTTAATAGAAACAGTAGTCATCGTAAAGCGATGTTCCGTAATATGGCTGCTTCATTATTTGAACATGAATTAATAAAAACTACTTTGCCTAAAGCTAAGGAATTGCGTATGGTTGCAGAACCATTAATCACTATTGCTAAAACAGATAGTGTTGCCAATAGAAGATTAGCAGCTTCTAGACTTCCTAGTGAGCGTAAAGATGTTGTTAAAAAATTATTTGAAAAATTGGGTACAAGATATCAAGAACGTCCAGGTGGATATTTAAGAATCTTAAAGTGTGGTTACCGTGCCGGTGACAATGCTCCAATGGCTTATGTTGAATTGGTTGATAGACCAAGACCAACTCAAGCATCAGAAAGTTAAATACTAGCTTTTGATAGTTTTAAAAAACCCAGTATATTACTGGGTTTTTTTTTGTCTTGTTGTATAGATTTTTTATTTTATAAAAATAAAATGAAAAATTTATATAAATAAGGTAATAAATGTAATTATTTAAAATTATTTTTAAAAATTATTGTCATTTATTATATGAGTATCGTTACAATCCATAATCCAAATTCGATTATAAGAGAATTAAATTTATGAATGTTAAATCTTTAAGACTATATAGTTTTCTACCAGTACTTGCTTGTGTATTAATGCTTGCTTATGCTTATTATGTTCAATATGTAGATTATTTAGATCCTTGCCCTTTATGTTTGGTTCAACGCTTAATTATACTTATTATAGGTATACTCTTTTTATTTACTCTTATATACCCTCCCCAGTATATATTTAGAAAAATCATGTCAGTAATTATTATATTAGTTACACTGGTTGGTTGTGCAGTATCAGCAAGACATGTGTGGTTACAAAATTTACCTGCTGATGAAGTTCCAGCCTGCGGGCCTGGGTTATCATATATGTTAGAAAATTTTCCAATTGGTTCTGTGTTGAGTGATTTATTTACCGGTTCTGGTGAATGTGCGGAAATAACATGGAGATTTTTAGGGTTGAGTATGCCAACCTGGACTTTAATAACATTTATTGGTTTTATTATATACACCATAATCTGGAGCAAACTTAAAAAGTCATGAATATGTTAAATAAAAATTGGTCATTAGATAGTTGGAAAACAAAAGTTATACGGCAACAAGCTAACTATCCTAATCAAGTAAGTTTAGATAAAGCTGTAGGTAAACTATCTCAAATGCCACCTTTAGTAACTTCTTGGGAAATATTTAAGCTAAAACAGAAACTGGCTGAAGTTCAACAGGGTAAAAGATTTTTATTACAAGGCGGTGATTGTGCAGAGAGTTTTGCCGACTGTAATTCTTCTTTGATATCTAATCGTTTAAAAGTTTTATTGCAAATGAGTTTAGTTTTAATTCATGGTTTAAAAATGCCTGTTGTCAGAATTGGTCGATTTGCCGGTCAATATGCAAAACCCAGATCAGCAGATTTAGAAACAAAAGATGGTGAATCTTTACCCTCTTATAGAGGTGATTTGGTCAATAAAATAGCCTTTGATGAAAAGTCAAGAGTACCTGACCCAGCTAGATTGTTAATCGGACATGCTTCATCTGCCATGACCTTAAATTTTGTTAGGGCTTTAATTGATGGTGGATTTGCAGATATTAGACACCCAGAATATTGGAACCTGGCTTGGTTAGAGCATTCTGGAGACTCAACAGAATACCAAGAAATGATGAAAAAAATAAGTGAGTCTATTGAGTTTGCTGAAATATTAGCAGGTCGTAGGTTGGGTAACTTATCAAGAGTAGATTTTTATTCATCACATGAAGCCTTGCATTTACATTATGAACAAGCGCTAACGCGTGAAGTTCCTCGTCAAAAGGGCTTTTTTAATTTGGGTACGCATTTTCCATGGATAGGATTAAGAACCAATCAATTGGATAGTGCTCATGTTGAATTATTAAGGGGTGTTAATAACCCAATTGGAATTAAAGTGGGTAAAGAAACGACAAAAGATCATTTAATTGGTTTGATTGAAGCTTTAAATCCCAGTAATGAAGATGGTAAAATAACTTTGATTCATAGATTCGGCGCAAATAATATTGAAGAAAACCTTCCAAGACTAATTAACTTATTAAAAGAAGAAGGCTATGGTGCTGTCTGGTGTTGTGATCCTATGCATGGAAATACAGAAAGTACTTCAAATGGCTATAAAACTCGAAAATTTAATAATGTAAAACGTGAAGTTGAATTGGCTATGCAAATTCACAAATCGGAAAATTCATATTTAGGTGGAGTTCATCTTGAGTTAACAGGTGAAAATGTGACTGAATGTTTAGGTGGCGCAAGAGAACTAAATGAAAAAGACTTAGAACGTGCTTATAAAACACAAGTTGATCCGCGGTTAAACTATGAACAATCACTAGAAATGGCTATGGCCATAGTTCAAAAATATAACGATTAAAATATCATACCATACTATTCAAATTTGATGGGTATGGTTTTTTATTGACAAAATATAGGTAAAGTATGTCAAATATATCAGTACACTCAGAAATAGGTAAACTAAATACAGTCATTATTCATCAACCAGGACATGAAATGGAAAACATGACGCCTGCGACAGCACAAGAAGTTTTGTATGATGATATACTTAATTTGGATCTTGCCTTAGAAGAACATAAACAATTAACTGGAGTTTTAGGAAAAATAGCTAAAGTTTTAGAGTTTTCAGATTTATTAAGTGATGTATTAAAGAATGATAAGGTTAAGTTACAAGTATTAAAAGATGTTTGTAACTTATATGGACATCCTGAATTAATTGATGATTTGGCACAACTAGATTCTCATGCACTATCCGAACAGTTTTTTGCAGGTACGCATCTTAAAAAAAATACTTTAGAGCGTTTTCTAAGCGATTCAAGGCATGCTATTCCTCCATTGCCTAATGCATTTTTCACACGTGATGCAGTTATGTGTGTTTATGAAAATATTATAATAGGCTCTATGGCACATAAAGTGAGACTAACTGAAGCTTTATTGTTGCGTTATATCTTTAGTTATCACCCTGACTTAGGTGTTAATAACTTTTATCATGATGGAACCAAGAAACAACATGATGAAGTCACAGTAGAAGGTGGGGATATACTTGTAATAAAAGAAAATCTTTTAATTATTGGTTTTAGTGAGAGAACCTCGGCAAAAGCCATTGATACATTGGCAAAAGAATTATCTCGTGATAAGGAAAATTTTGATATTTTGGTTGTTGGTTTACCAAAAATACGAGCGACTATACATTTGGATATGATATTCACAATGTTAGATAAAGATAAGTTTATGATTTTTCCCCCGTTAATTACGGGCCCTAATAAATGTAAAAGTTATCATATGCAATGCAGTATGGGTACAATAAATACTATCACTGAATATTCAGGATTACCAAAAGCCATGCGTGCATTGGGCATTGATGCTACATTTGTAAATTGTGGTGGAGATAAGCCTTTTTCACAGGAAAGAGAACAGTGGACAAGTGGGGCAAACTTTTTTACTTTTGCACCAGGACAAATTATTGGTTATAATCATAACAAAGAAACGTTTAATGCATTAGATAAAGCTGGATTTGAAATCATAACAGCCAATGACATTATCTCAGATAAAAGAGTAATCGAGCCAGGAAAACTCACAGCTGTAGCCATGTATGGAGCAGAATTAAGCAGGGGTGGCGGAGGTTGTAGGTGTATGACAATGCCTGTACATAGAGATAAAGTTATTTGGTAGAAACCTTACCTATAGCACTATACCTTTAAACTTAGGAGATATATGAGGGCAATTGAACAAAGCAATAATGAAATCAAAAATGGATTTAATATATTCTATTTAGTGACTTATAGTTCAGTTGTTTTTTTATTATTAAATGTTTTTTTCTATCAGTTACATGAATCTTTTGATTATTTTGCTTTCATTGCCAATGCGATCCTTCTTTTTACCACTTATTATTTGATTTTTATTACACAAAAAAACAGTATAAATAAAAGTGGTTTCTATTATTTTACATCCATAGGTTTTGCTTTTATTTTTTATGGATTGTATATCCTTACCTTAAATACACTCTATCTCTATCAAGAAGCTATTGTCAATATTTCAGTAAAGCTACTCTTTGTCTTTGGCTATAG
>Ga0316204_10006661_pt1 | contig 17575 bp, 13 predicted proteins | sample 6monrhotite_MG_2_FD_205661 | JGI IMG/M metagenome (GOLD analysis project Ga0316204, IMG submission 205661) | Microbial mat bacterial communities from mineral coupon in-situ incubated in ocean water Damariscotta River, Maine, United States -... | ecosystem: Environmental > Aquatic > Marine >... | reverse complement strand
CCGTGACTCAGCATTTCATTTTTATTAAAGACCCATTGTTTGTCTGGATCAATTAAGCACAGGTTAGCGGGCTGGCCGACAGCCAGATGCCCTGCATTTAAGCCCAAAATTTTAGCAGGATTACAGGTGATGCTAGCAATGGCGGTGTTTATTGGTAAACCACTTTCTGTTAGTTTTAAAGTAAGAGGTAATAGAGTTTCAACTGCAGAAATTCCCGGCTCGGTTGCGGGAAAAGGTGCGAGTTTTGCATCAATTTCGTGAGGCTGATGGTCTGAGCAAATACTGCTGACTGTGCCTTCAGCCACACCCTGACGTAATGCTTGCAGATCTCTTTGTGTGCGAAGCGGAGGTAGTACATGGTACTGGCTATTAAAGCTGCTGATGTCCATTTCGGTAAGGTGTAATTGATGTGCTGCAACGTCTGCAGAAACCTTCAGGCCAGATTTTCTTGCCTCTCTGATTAGCTCAATGCTGCGCGTGCAGGACAGGCGTCCAAAGTGAACACGAATGTCGGTATCACGAATTAATTCTAAAACCTGTGCAATGGGTACGGTTTCAGCAGCATAAGGAATGGGTGTTAGTCCAAGCCGGCTGGCAATAGCGCCTTCATGTGCGCAACCATCCTTGCTCAGGTGTTCATCGGTTGCATTAATAAACACAGTGATATTATGTGTTGATGCGTATTCAAATGCACGGCGCAGCACCAGCAGGTTTATTACAGGTTTGCGGCAATTACTAACACCAATACAACCGGCCTGTTTTAATGCGGCCATTTCACTTAGGTGCTCACCTTTTAAGCCTGCGGTTAGTGCACCCAGGGTATACACATGGCTTTGTTGGGCGAGTTTTGCTTTACGATGAATGAGTTCAACGACTGCGGGCTCATCAATGACCGGCTCAGTATCCGGTGGAACGCATAATGTTGTAATGCCGGCACTAGCGGCAGCACGTGTTTCAGTTTCAATATTGGCTTTGTGTTCTAGCCCGGGCTCTCGCAAACGAGCGCTGATGTCTACAATCCCGGGAATTAACCAGAGGTTGTTGGCATCTATGATTTCATCGGCAATAAAACCGGAGGGTGCATTACCAATTGCGGCAACCCGTTGGTCGCTAATATATAAATCTGTTTGTAAATCCAGCTGGTTTTCAGGGTCAATTAATCGCGCATTTTTAATCAGGATATTATTCACGAGTTCGCCTCCTGATTTTGTTTCTGTGTTGAAACATTACCGCCAAGTGTCATTGACATTACTGCCATACGCACCGCTATTCCATAAGTGACCTGGCTGAGAATAACCGATTGTGCACCGTCTGCTACATTTGAATCAATCTCAACGCCACGGTTAATCGGGCCTGGGTGCATTACAATCGCATCGGGTTTTGCGAGTTGCAGGCGGTCTTCTGTCAAACCATAAAGATTAAAGTATTCCTGTTCACTGGGTAATAATGCGCCGGTCATGCGTTCTTTTTGCAGGCGCAACATAATCACCACGTCAGCATCTTTAATGCCTTCCTGTAAATCGTAAAATACGTTAACACCCATAGCATCGATGTCTTTAGGAATTAATGTTTTGGGCCCGACAACTCTAACTTCACCTGTGTTAAGCGTGTTCAGCGCGTGAATCTGTGAGCGAGCAACACGTGAGTGCATAATGTCACCAACAATGGCAACTCTTAAACTACCAAAATCGGCTCCCTTATTGCGGCGAATAGTAAACATATCCAGCATCGCCTGAGTTGGGTGGGCATGGCGCCCATCACCAGCATTTAGTACCCGAATATGCGGTGATACATGATTCGCAATAAAATGAGCGGTGCCTGAATCAGCATGACGTACAATAAACATGTCGGTTTGCATGGCTTCAAGGTTGCGCAGGGTGTCTAGTAGCGTTTCGCCTTTGCTGGTGGCAGAGGCGCTGATGTTCATATTCAGCACATCTGCAGATAAACGTTTGGCTGCCAGTTCAAATGTTGTACGCGTTCGCGTGCTGGCTTCGAAAAATAAGTTTACGATAGTTTTTCCGCGTAATAATGGGACTTTTTTAACTGACTCGTTTACCCCTGCAAAACTTTCTGCAGTGTCGAGAATCTGGTTGAGGATGCTTGTGCCAAGCCCTTCGATGGTAAGGAAGTGTTTTAACCGGCCCTGTTCATCCAGCTGAATATTCCACAGGTCTTGCCCAATCATGTCGTCAGTGGGGTGGGTGGCTTTGTTAACCATTTTGCACATTTTCCTTGGTATAAAAAGAAAACACGAATGCACGCGAATGAACGCGAATAAACGCAATTAGATTATGTAGGTGCGTAATTAAGTGCGCATTTTGATGATATTTAAGTATTGTACATTTACTAAAAGCATTAGAAAAACTCGGAAATATACCGGTATTGGTATAAAGCTTAAAATTCTTTATATAATATTCGCGTTTATTTGCGTGCATTTGCGTTTTCTTTTATTCGCTCTTAATAATTTCCCAGGCAAGTGGTTCTGGCCCGGTTAATTTTATCTGTTCGTTATTGCCAAGCTCTAATGTCTGCCCAACCACATCCGCCTGTATAGGAAGTTCTCGTCCACTACGTTCTATCAGGCAGGCAAGGGTAATAGAGGCGGGTCTTCCGTAATCAAAAATTTCATTCATTGCTGCACGAATAGTGCGCCCGGTCTGTAATACATCATCAACCAGAATAATATGCCTGTCTTCAACCTGGGGTGGAAGGCTGGATGGTTTAACCTGCGGATTCATGCCAATACGTGAAAAATCATCACGATAGAAACTGATATCCAGTGTTGCTAAATCGTCAGGAATATTAAGGCGTTTATGTAGTTTTTCAGCTAACCATGCGCCGCCGGTGTGTATGCCGACCATTAATGGGTTATCAATACTGCGGTGATCCAGAAGGTTTTCCAGATCGGTGGCCAGTTTTTCCAGAAGTTGATCTGGTTTGGCTGTGTGGGTCATGTGTTTTGCTCCAGCCAGCTTTGTACAATGATTGCTGCGGCTATCTTATCAATGTCCTGCTTGTTGTGCTGCTTTTTTTTACCCTGTAAAAATTGCTCTGCTTCAAATGAGCTTAAGGCTTCATTATGAGTGAATACAGGCAGGTTAAATCTGCCCTCAAGCTGGCGTGAGAATTTCTCTGCACGTTTGGTCATATCGCTGCTGCTGCCATCAAGGTAAAAGGGCAGGCCAACAATGAGAGCATCGGGTTGCCACTGTTTTATGAGTTTTTCGATTTCGGCCCAATCGGGTTTGCTGTTAATGGAATTTAAGGTGGTGACCGGATTTGCGCTGCGGGTAATTGCCTGCCCAGTGGCAATACCTATGCGTTGTTCGCCGTAATCAAAGCCGAGCACTTGTTGAATGGCCATAAACTAATCAGTGTAGTGGTTATTGTTATTCGTGTTGTGTGGATGCACAGGGTTTGATCTGTATTGCAACACAATAATTTTTTAACGTTGTTGTTTTATCTGGGGCTAAGCATGCCCCGTCTGGTTACTTAAAAGCTGCAGGTCAATGCCCAGCAATAAAGCCGCCGCACGCCAGCGTTTTTCTAGCGGTGTATTAAATATAATTTCTTCAGTTGCCGGGCAGCTTAACCAGGCATTTTCTGAAAGTTCATATTCTAATTGCCCTGGCCCCCAGCCGGCATAACCTAGTGCAATGAGGGATTTTTCGGGTCCTTCATTATTAGCAATGGCCTGCATAATGTCCTGGGAGGTGGTTACCGCAATATTCTCTGTGACCTTTAAGCTGGAGTCCCAGTTGCCCGTAGGTGTGTGCAGAATAAAACCACGATCAATCTGCACAGGGCCGCCACTTAATACGGTCTGGTCGATGATATGGTCGGAGGAAATGTTTAACTGTAACTGGGAAAAAATTTCTGACAGGCTTATTTCAGAAGGTCGATTAATGGTGATACCAAGTGCGCCATTTTCATCATGTTCGCAGATGTAGGTAACGGATTCGGAAAAATTACCGTCCTGCAAACTGGGCATTGCAATGATGAAGTGGTTTGTTAAATTGGTTTCTTCCGTCATTAATAGCTCCTTAGCTGATGATTGCTTTGAAACTCCCAGCTTCGAGTGATATGGATAATGTCAGCCTGCTTTTGTAGTTTTGCGGGGAAAGCATCAAAAGGCGAAGACATTTCAACAATACGCCGCGCTGCATCATCGAGTATCTGATGACCAGAAGAACGGCGCAGGTTTATTTCTTTTAAACTGCCATCTGAATTAATTACTACATCGAGTATCAGCGTGCCGCTAAGCTTATCCCTGATGGCCGCATCGGGGTAATCAGCATTGCCCAACCTTTCAATCTTGTCGATCCAGCTGCGCATATAACTGGCGGCAATATATTCTTTGGTGCGCGATGTTAAAAACTTTTCTTTAGGTCTTTGAGAGTACTCCTGAAAAGTCAGGCTGAGTTCTTCGGCCATGCGAGCAGCCATTTCATTTTTTTGCTGCGGGGTCACTATTTGTTCATGTTTTTCTTTATTTTGTTGCTTGTCCTGGGTTTTGACTTTGTTTTTAGAGTTAACCTGAGTGAGAAAGGCTTTTTTACTTTCCTGTTTTTTTACGGGGGTTTGTGTGACCGATTGAAGTTGTGCAATGCCAGCTTCTTTGGAAAGTGTTGGGGCAGAGAATAAATCAGTGCGCCTGACTTTTTCGTCGCTATTTCCACCGCCGTCCTGCGTGGTCTGTGCAAGGTAGTCCGCCTCCTCAGGGGTTTCTGAGTTTGATGTGTTTACCAGAATGATATCCAGAGAGGGGGGGATTTTCTGTTTTGCAGATGGTGAAGAAACGAAGGTAATACCCAGAATGACAATGCCATGAAACAGCAGGGCAAAAAATATTGTCATACCAAGACGATCGTTAGAGGAGATCTGTGGTGCTGCAATCTGAGTTGTCATAGTTTGTATTATAGGGGGGCTGTAACCATAATTGTAGTCTCAATTTCCTGATTAAACACCAGGCGTTTATGCATCGCAGGCGTAACATGTACCTTGCCCGTATCATCCACTAGCATTATTTCAGTCAGTGCCAGTTTTTTAGCAATCGATAGCCATTGCTCGGGGCCTGCAACAAACAGAGCGGTAGCTGCTGCATCAGCCAGGCCGGAGTCTGTGTGAATAACGCTAACCGATTGTACACCGCTTGCTGGGTAACCGGTGCGCGGGTCAAGAATATGGTGATAACGTTTACCCTCATAGATGTAATAACGCTCATAATCACCAGAGGTAAAAATACTTTCCTCGCCCCGGGTTTTCAGTTGTGCAAGCCATGTGTCTTTACGCGGGTGTTGTATGGCTATATTCCAGGGGCGTTTGCCGTGTGAGCCTATGGCTTTCAGGTCTCCTCCGGTATTAATGATGGCGTTTTTAATGCCCATATTTTTTAATTGCTGTATTTCCAGATCAATTGCATAACCCTTCGCAAAAGCGCCGAAATTTAATGAAACCTCAGGGTTAGTAGAATGCATTTTTATGCCATTCATTTTAAGGTCGCTTAATTGAGGGTTGTGATCGACCAGCTCACGAATTCGTTTATCCGAAGGTGGTTTTATTTCTGGGTCCTCATGTTTGTGAAACTGCCAGAGGTTGATAAGTTGTCCAATCGCCGGATTAAATAGATTGTTTGTATTGCTCGATATAATGCGAGATTTTTCTATTAGAGGTAAAACTGAGGGGCCGGCGCTAAACGATTTACCGGTAGCAATAAGGCTGTTAGTTCTACGCAACGAGCCTGCCTCCCAGGGTGACCATGCACCGTGCAGGTAGCTAAAGTCTTCATCGAGTTTTTTAAATGCCGCGTTTGCCTGCTCGGCGGTTACGCCGTAAAGCGTAATATCAATGAGGGTGCCAAAGTGCAGGCTGCTATGACTGTATTGTTGCGTAGGTTTGTTGCATGCATTTAAAAATACAAGCATCGCTATAGTTAAGAAAATCCTCGGCTGGAGCAGGTTTCTGATAATGTTTAACATTTGATTTTTTCTATGCAGTCCATTAACTGCCCGGCAATATCAAGATTGAACTGTGCGTCTATTTCGCGAATACAGGTCGGGCTGGTGACATTTATTTCGGTTAAATAATCGCCTATTACGTCGAGCCCTGCAAATAAAATCCCCATTTCCCTGAGTTTTGGGCCAACCTGGTTTGCGATCCATAACTCACGCTCTGTAATTGGCATGGCAACACCTGTGCCGCCGGCGGCGATATTACCGCGAGTTTCACCCTGTGCAGGAATACGCGCAAGTGTGTAGGGGATGGCTTCACCGTTGACCACTAAAATACGTTTATCACCCTTGTTGATTTCTGGGATATACTTTTGCGCCATTATCGTGTGCTGGCCGAAATCAAGCATGGTTTCAAGGATGACCGAAAGGTTGGCGTCAGTCGGGTTAACACGGAAAATGGATTGTCCGCCCATGCCATCCAGGGGTTTTAAGATAACGTCTTTGTGCTCATTAACAAAATCACGTAACTTTTCTGGGTCTCTGGATACCATGGTTTCGGTGCAGCATTGAGGAAAATGCGTGGCAAAAAGTTTTTCATTGGCATCTCTAAGGCTGGAGGGCTTGTTAACAATCAGGCATCCCTGTTGTTCAATCATTTCCAGTAAATAAGTGGTGTAGATGTATTCCATATCAAAAGGCGGGTCAACGCGCATGAGTATCACGTCTAACTCGCTGGCATTTATGCTTTGTGGTTTTTCAAGCTCGAACCATTGCTGGTTATTATCAAAAACCTTCAGGGCCTGAGTGTCAGCCATCACCATGCCTGACTTCAGGTACAGGCCGCTTTGCTGTAAATAATGCAGGTTCCAGTTTTTTGCCTGGGCTGCAAGTAGCATTGCAAGACTACTGTCTTTATAGGGCTTAATGGATTCAATCGGGTCCATTACGATGCCAATATTGAGTGTCATAGTGATTAAAGACCTCTGTGTTATCTTATTTTGATACTGGAATGGTACACCAAATTGGTAATAAAACCATAATAATCATAGTGTTAGTCTAGTCACCGTGAGGTTTTACTTAATATTTTGAGTGTAACTAGTTTATTTGGGGGATATTTTTTAATTGCGAAACTTTATAACATGAGCTATCTTCACTTTTAATTAAGTGTACTAAATAGACCATTATGGGGATTAACGGGACGGCTATGGCAGAAGATTCCGCAGGTATTGAAAGCCTGAAGGTAATGGTGATCGACGATAGTAAGACTATACGTCGTACCGCTGAAAACTTACTAAAAAAAGAAGGTTGTGACGTAGTAACCGCTGTCGACGGTTTTGAAGCCCTGTCGAAGATTGCAGAGCACAAACCGGATATTATTTTTGTCGACATTATGATGCCACGTCTTGACGGTTATCAAACGTGCGCACTTATAAAACATAACAGAATGTTTAAAACTACACCTGTGATAATGCTATCTAGTAAAGACAGCATTTTTGACCGTGCTCGCGGCAGAATTGTAGGTTCTGAGCAATATTTAACCAAACCGTTTACAAAAGATGATTTGCTCGGTGCAATAAAAGAACATGCTATCGGTTAATCAGCATGCATATATGCTGATTAATGTAGATGAATTACAAATATAAAAACAACACTGGATTGGAGTAATTAAAGAATGGCAAATATTCTAATCATTGATGACTCACCAACAGAAGTGCACGTATTTAAGACGATGTTGGAAAAAAATGGGCATACAGCTCATGTTGCAGAGTCAGGTGAAGCAGGCATAGAGAAAGCTAAAGAAATAATCCCTGATCTTGTATTAATGGATATCGTTATGCCGGGTATAAATGGTTTTCAGGCGACTCGTCAATTATCAACAATTGCAGAAACCTCTCATATTCCTGTGATAATTGTTACTACCAAAGACCAGGAAACCGACAAAGTCTGGGGTATTCGTCAAGGTGCCAAGGATTATATTGTTAAGCCGGTTAAAGAAAGTGACTTAATCGCAAGAGTTAATTCTGCACTTTCAGGTAAATAGGATTTGGGCATTAAAGCAATGCATAAGACTTTCCAGCGATTAAAGCAAGTAGAGAAAAAATGCCTGGAAAGGCAGAAAGACATGCCATCTGTAGATGGTGCAAAAGATGACTGGAATGGCATTGGTTTTAGTGTTGCAGGCGTTGAGTTACTCTCCAAAATGGGGGATGTAATAGAGATTCTTGATCCACCACCCTTTACAAAAGTTCCTGGTGTTAAACCCTGGGTGGTAGGAATTGCAAATGTTCGAGGTGGTTTATTGCCACTTGTCGATCTAAATGGATTTGTCACTGGTGAGCCGCTGACAAACAGGAGCTCGGGTCGTGTTATGGTCGTGAATCATAACGGCGTGCTAACTGGCTTAATCGTAGAGGAGGTGTTCGGTATGCGTCACTTTTCTCTGCTTGAGCAAACATATGAATTGCCAGAAATTAACAATAGTTTAAAGCCATATGTTAAACAGGCGTTTCAAAAAGATAATAATTACTGGCCTGTATTTAGTATGCATGCCTTGGTTGAAGATGAACGCTTTTTACATGCATCGTTGTAAGAAGTTAAAGAGGATACAGTGGTGCCGAAAGGTGCTTGCTGGGGGATTAAAATAATATGAGCGCAGCAAAACGAAATCCGTTTGCTATTGGTGTAATAAGTAAGCCCATTTTAGTGTTGGGTGTTTTACTGTTCCTGGCTATCGCAGCCATGTTAGGCAGTCTGTTTTATGCAGCAACACAGCAGGGCTATCAGCAGCAATATTTAGAAATCGTTTCTGAGCAGAAACTTCTGTCTCAACGTTTGGCTACATTGTCTCTGGAATCTGCAACCGGTAGAGAAACAGCATTCACTCAATTAGAACAGTTTAGAAATCGATTTGATGAAACACTGAAGATCTTTACCAATGGTGATGAGGTAACCGGTTTGCCGGCATTGCCAGAAGCCGTTCAGGAGCAGTTTACTGCGGTAAAGCGGGTCTGGGCTGGAAATGAAACGATGGATATCGACACAGATAGTTACCGGGGAAACATTGGTAATATTCTTGACGGTAAGTTAGCAATCTCAGAAGTGGGTGAATTCGTTCTGGTAATCCAGGAATTTATTCCTCAGTTACTGTCTTTTTCTGAAGAAGTTGTTGATCTGCTGGTTGAGCGTAAGGCTCCGCCTCAACAGGTATTTATGGCATCACGTCAGTTAATGCTGACACAGCGTATAGAAAATAATATGAACCGGGTATTGTCCGGTGGTGAAGGAGCAGCAGCTGCCGCGGATAGATTTGGTCGAGATGCAGCACGTTTTGGTGCAGTACTTGAAGGTATGTTGAAAGGTTCGAGAGCTCTACGTATTCAGAAAACTGATGACGAAGTGGTAAGAACAAAGCTACGTGAAGTTGCGATGCTGTTTAGCTCGGTATCGGATCACGTAGAAGCGATACTTGAATTATCCCCCGACTTGTTTGATGTTAAAGACTCAGCCGGTGAGGTGGAAAGTCTGGGTGTGCAATTACTTAAAGAAACAGAAGTGCTCGAGAAGCAAATTATTAAACACGGTGAATTCCTTCAGGCTGTACGCTGGATTGGTTTCGGTGCGGGTGGTTTAGCGGTATTCGTTATTATCATCGCCGGTGTGTTAATGGTACGTGACTCCGGTGAACGTGAGGATGCGGCACTCGAACAAAACAGAAGAAACCAGCGCGCGATCCTGCGACTACTGGATGAAATGGCGAACCTTGCGGAAGGTGACTTAACCGTACACGCAACGGTAACCGAGGAAATAACCGGTGCGATCGCCGACTCGGTCAACTACGCGATCGATGCACTTCGATCCCTGGTAGCAACAATCAACACCACAGCGGTGGAAGTATCATCCGCGGCAGAGAAAACGCAGGCAACTGCGACACGACTTACCGATGCATCGGCTCACCAGGCACGTGAAATTGCCTCGGCCTCTGCAGCGATTACCGATATGGCTGACTCCATGAAGGCGGTATCGAAAGACGCGGAAGGCTCGGTGGATGTAGCACATAAATCACTTGAAATTGCACAGAAGGGTGCGGGCATTGTACGACGCTCAATCTCTGGCATGGATACCATCCGTGAGCAAATTCAGGAAACATCTAAACGAATTAAACGACTGGGTGAATCATCCCAGGAGATCGGTGACATCGTTGGCCTGATCACAGAAATCGCCGACCAGACGAACATCCTGGCATTAAACGCCGCGATTCAGGCATCGACCGCGGGTGAAGCGGGTCGTGGTTTCGCGGTTGTTGCGGACGAGGTACAACGACTGGCGGAACGTGCGGGTAACGCGACCAAACAGATTGAAGCGCTGGTTAAAACGATCCAGTCTGATACTAACGAAGCGGTTAGTTCAATGGAAGCGAGTACAACCAACGTGGTAAGTGGTGCGAAAATGGCCGAGGATGCGGGTGGCGCACTTATCGAAATCGAGACAGTATCGGATGAGTTAGCTGAACTTATCCAGGGTATCTCAGCATCTGCGAACAAGCAGGCATCTGTTGCGATGAATGTATCAAATACGATGAACGTAATACAGGAAATCACCCTGCAAACGTCTGAAGGTACAGAAGAAACATCAGCTTCGATCGGTAACCTAAGTGAACTTGCGAATGAACTACGTAAGTCAGTTGCCGGCTTTAAACTACCTGAAAGTGATGAGCAGGTAGAAACAGTGATATTAAATGGTTAACCCGGTTTGGCGGAGCAGATGAACTCAGAGGATACTGTTGAATATAATTCTTTACGTTGGGTAAAGAAGGAACTTGATTTAATCTTGCAGGAAGCCCAGGCTTCACTGTCAGCGTATATAGAAGATACCTCAGAAGCAGATCGTTTACGCGAATCTGTAGAGCATTTGCATATGGTGCAGGGCACCTTGCAAATGGTTGAGTTATACGGTGCAGCGCAATTAGCTGAAGAAATGGAAAAAGTTTCTGAAGCCTTACTCAATGGCAACATTGATAAAGTCGATGATGCCTATGACGTATTAATGCGTTCGATGTTGCAACTACCAGATTATCTGGAAAGTTTGCAGTCAGGTAGCAAAGATGTGCCAATGGTGCTATTGCCGCTGCTCAATGACTTACGTGCATCACGTAATGCAAGCCTGCTATCAGAGAATGTTCTTTTCTTTCCCGATGTTGACAGCGATGCAGATGATGCAACAGATTTAAGTATAGAGTCTGGGCAGTTACTCGCGACGGCTAAAAAATTACGTCCACACTATCAAATTGGTTTACTTGGCTGGTTCAAGGGTGAAAAAGTAGGTGCAAGTTTAAAACGCCTGCTTGCGGTTTTAAATGAGCTTGAAAAGAAATCTGCAGCATCATCAATTAGAAGAATCTGGTCAATTAGCTCTGCGTTAATTGAGGGTTTAAGCCACAATGGCATAGACACAAACGTTAGCATTAAAATGTTAATGGGGCAGGTTGATAGAAACATTAAGCAGCTTATTGATTCCGGTGAAGATGTTTATGCAAAGAATACCCCATCTGACTTATTAAAAAATCTGCTTTATTACGTAGCACGTGTAGAAACCGAATCTCCCCGTGTTGATGAAATAAAAAATAAGTACCGCCTTAATGAGCTGCTTCCAGCAGATAATGAGCTGGAAGAAGCCCGCTCTGGAATGGGTGGATTAAATACCGAGCTGTTGTCTAGCGTTTCTACCGGTATTAGAGAAGATCTTCTAGAAGTTAAAGATTCTTTAGAGATATTTGTACACAGTGAGGTACAGGATTTAGATCGACTTAAGAATCTGCCTGATCTGTTGAATAAAATTGCCGATACTTTATCAATGCTGGGTTTAGGCATGCCTCGCGAACAAGTGCTAGAGCAGAAAGAGGTTGTTAATCAGATTATATCCGGTGCAGAGAATGCTTCAGATGAGGTCATTCTTAATATGGCCGGAGTCCTTCTATCCGTTGAGTCTCAGCTAAACAGCTTTATCGCAAACAGAGCATCAATGGGTGATGACTCGATAAGCGCTAAGCGTGTCGGTGACCTTGAAGAAATGCCGGATGCCGAATACCAGGAAGTATTGGGCGCGGTTATTAAAGAAGCATTACAGGATTTCAATCAGGCCAGACAGGCAATTTTGAATTACCTGGAAGACCCTAAAGATAGCAGCTTACTTGAAATGGTAATCAATCGACTGAATGAGGTTGATGGTGCCATGTTTATGCTGCCTATTCAGAAGTTAAAGCACCAGTTTGAATCAGTAAGAAATTACGTTTCTAAAGTCATGCTAAATGCAGGTCAGGTGCCGGATGAAAGTACTCAAAACGATCTGGCCGATGTAGTTACCAGTATTGAATATTATTTAGAAGCATTGCAGGAAGGTCGCCCGGATTTAGAATTATCAATGAATTCAGGTAATGAGGCAGCTGATCGTCTGGATGCTATAACATCTTCACAGGGTGTGGATCAGACGCCTGAAAAACCAGCGGCTGTAGAAGAGCCCGCACCTGCCCCTGCTAAAAAAGTGACACCGCCACCGGTAGCAGAACCCGCTGCAGCAGTTGATTCTTCGGGAGGAGTAGAAGAGCAACGCTTTATTATTCTTGGTGATGATGCGGATGAAGAGATTCTTGAAATCTTTATCGAGGAGGCCCTGGAAGAGCTGGCTTCATTAACCGAGCAGGTTCCACTGTGGCAAAACGATAATAATAATGAAGAGGCGCTAATTACAATTCGTCGCTCATTCCATACCTTAAAAGGTAGTGGCCGACTAATTGGTGCTGAACTTATCGGTGAATTCTCATGGGTATTTGAAACCATGTTGAATCGTGTGATTGATAAATCGCGTCCATTGACCCCGGAAATATTTGAAGTATTAAACGAAGCTTTAACCATATTGCCTCAGTTAATTGAGCAGTTAAAAGGCAATCGAGAGCCCATACCTAACATATACCGACTATATGATAAGGCGGACTCGCTGGGAAAGTGGAAAAAACCGGCAGCAGGTGACCAAGCTGCATCCCAAGCGAGTACTTCAGGTGCTAGTACCCCAGTTGTTAAGGCAGAGCAGGAAACTGCAACGCCAGAAACTGCTGCAGAGCCAGAAGCTGTATTAGAGCTTGAGCCTGAGCTGGAAGCGGGGCTTGAGTTTGAGTCTACATCTGAGCCAGAAGCAGTATCACTGGATGACTCAGAAGTTGAGATTGATCCTCACCAGGGCATTGAAATTTCAGAAGACGAGATCATGGCGGAAATCTCAGAAGATGAGCTAATGCTTGGCGAAGACCCTGCGGAACTGGATTCAGGTTCTGCCGAGTTATTGTTAGAGCCTGATGATTCTGATCAGGGTGATGATGAGTTTGATATAGACTTAACTGATGAATTAGAAGCTTTACAAATTGCTTCATCAGATGATGATGAGCCAGAAGAAATTAGCCTTGAAACCTCAATTGAGGGTATTGAGTTTGATGATGATATTCTTGAAGAGCCTGTTGCCGTTGGTGAGCAGGAAGAGGTATTAACTCTCTCAGATATTGCTGAAGCTTCAGCTGAAGATGAATTACAAATTTATATTGATCCCGTTCTGTTTGATATCTTCAAGGGTGAATCTGAAAGTCATCTGAACCAGATAAGATTAATGCTGGATCAGCATCACCAGTCTATCTCGCCATTAACTGCAAGTTCCGAATTATTACGTGCTTTACACACCCTGTATGGCAGTGCGCGAACTGCAGAAGTAGAAGAAATTGCAGAGTTATGTGGTGGCCTTGAAAAATATGTTCGCCATTACCTTGGGCGTGATGATCTTTCGATTACTGATGCCGGCGTTAAACTCATTGATGATGTTAGTGCTGAAGTTTCAATCATGTTGCAGCAGCTTGCTAACAAAAATGAGAAGCTGCAGTCTGACAAAATATTGCTGCAAAGAATTGAAGATCTAATTCATGAAATTCAACACCAGAATGAAGCCTTAGACAAAGCCGCTGCCCAGGCACAGGCACCTGATGTGGCGCAAAATGCAGAGCCCGTAGAGGAAGACGCTGTCGTTGAAGAAACACTGGTTAGTTATTCTGATGTTGATGATGAGCTGGTAGATATCTTTCTCGAAGAAGCTGAAGAGTTGCTCGATAGTTGTGAAAATAGCTTACAGCGCTGGAACAGTAATAACGCTGATGAAGAGAGTGTTATGGATTTACAGCGTCACCTTCATACTCTGAAAGGTGGTGCTCGTATGGCAGACTTAAGCCCTGTGGGTAACCTGACTCATTCACTTGAATCTTTGGTAATCAATGTAAACGATGGGCGCATACCTTTCACAAAAGATATGGGAAGTGTATTGCATGAATCGTTAGATAAATTATCTGACATGTTAGCCAAGGTAAAAACCAGAGCACCTTTGGCATCGGCGGAAGGTTTGATTGCTCACATCGATGCTATCCGTGAAGGTAAAGAGCCAGCACAAAGATCTGCTCCGGCGACCAAGGATGCGGGTGAGGAGCCTGAGCCGAGCGTCCCCGCCCCGATAGTTATTGAGCAAAGCAATGCTGAGCCAGCACTGGATGAAGAAGTCCAGATTGAGTTTGGCGAAGAATCTGTATTAACTGAAGACTTTGAATTTGAGATTACTGATGATGAGCTTTCTGATACATCAAGTCTAACAAGCGAAGATGAAATTGTCTTAGATGTAGATTCAAGCTTTGAAATTGAAGAACCAGTTGATGTCAGTCCAGTAGAAAAAAGTGTTCCTGAAAATGTTATATCAGAACCAGTAGAAACACCCTCAGAACCTGTTGCTGAAGCGTCAAAACATAAACTTGAAAAAACAGAACCAGGAAAAGAAGAGGCTCCCGCACAACCCAAAGATACTATTGCTAATGAGCAGGTGCGAGTGCGTTCTGATCTGCTTAACGATCTGGTTAATCATGCAGGTGAAATCAGTGTGTATCACGCTCGCATGGGGCAGCAAATAACCAACTTCTCATTTAACTTATCTGAAATGGAACAAACCGTTGTCCGTTTGCGCGAGCAGTTACGTAAGTTATCTATTGAAACTGAAGCGCAGATATTGTCACGCTACGAAAAAGAATCTGATCAATATGATAAAGATTTCGATCCATTGGAAATGGACCGTTTCTCAACCATGCAACAAATTTCACGAAGCCTGCAGGAAACCGTAGGTGATATCGAGAGTATAAAAGAAATTCTTTCTGAAGACGTGCGCGACTCAGAAACATTATTATTGCAGGAATCACGTGTAAGCACAGAGTTGCAGGAAGGTTTGATGCGTACGCGTATGGTTCACTTCGGTGGCCTGGCATCGCGTTTGCGACGTATTATGCGGCAAACGGCAAGAGAGCTTGATAAAGATGTTGAGCTGGATATTTCAGGTGAAACATCTGAGGTTGACCGTACCGTGCTTGATAGAATTGTGGCACCACTAGAGCATATGCTACGAAATGCGGTTTCTCATGGTATTGAAAAACCAGGTGAGCGTCTAAAGGTTGGTAAGTCAGAAACAGGTCTGGTCAAGATTTCGGTAGATCGTGAAGGTGGTGATGTAGTTATTACCGTGGTTGATGACGGTCGCGGTATTGATGCAGATGCAATTCGTAAGAAAGCGGTTGAAAAAGGCCTGCTGCCTGCAGACAATAAACTGAGTGACCATGATGTATTGCAATACATTATGGAACCGGGTTTCAGTACCGCTGAGCAGGTGACACAAATTTCCGGCCGTGGTGTTGGAATGGATGTTGTTGATAGCGAGATTAAACAGCTTGGCGGTGTATTAGAAATAGATACGGTTAAGGGTAAGGGTACAACCTTTAAAATTCGTCTGCCATTAACTCTTGCAATTAACCATGCACTGTTAGTGAATGTTGGTGATGATGTATTTGCCGTACCGCTGAACAGCATCGAAGGTGTTGTGCGTCTTTCAGGGCCAGAATTACAGCAATTTTATGATAGCGGTGAGCGCAATTATGAATTTGCCGGTAGCTCTTATGAGTTGAAGCATTTAGGTTATACGCTTACGGGTGTTCAACCTGACTACTCAAGGTCTGGACAGTTGTTCCCGGTGTTACTGGCTCGAGCCGGTGAGCAAAGTGTTGCGTTACATGTTGATGATTTGATCGGTCGACGCGAAATTGTTGTAAAACCCGTAGGTGCACAGATTAGTACTGTTCGCGGTATTTCTGGCGCAACCATACTGGGTGACGGCCGTGTTGTGCTGATACTGGAAATGAATGCACTGGTAATGGGTGATTCACTCTTCCATATCACCGGTGAGACTGAAAGTGCAGAAGAGCCGGCGGCACCAGCAGTAGAAGAGCGGCATGAAACGCTTGTAATGGTAGTGGATGATTCAATTACCATACGTAAGGTAACAGAGCGTATGCTGAGCCGTAACAACATGAAAGTTATTACAGCAAAAGACGGTATCGATGCAGTGTCACAGTTACAGGAAGTTAAGCCAGATGTAATGCTGCTTGATATAGAAATGCCAAGAATGGATGGTTACGAAGTCGCCACGCATGTGCGTAATGATCCACGTTTAAAAGATCTGCCAATTATTATGATTACATCACGTAGTGGTGCCAAACATAGAGATAAGGCAATGGAAATTGGCGTTAATAAATATCTGGGTAAGCCGTATCAGGAAGATGATCTAATGGAAAATATCAGAGATGTTATCGCATAGTCGATTGTTATAAGCAGTAACAATAAAGAATAAATGATCGCATGTGCGAAATTAGAAAATTGAAACAGCGATGAAAATACGGAATTAAGCTTAATGCCACACTCACAAGTCAAATGTATAGTGTTAAAAACAAATAGCGATGAGTTATTGTTGCCTAATGCTTCAGTTGCAGAAATAGTTCCAATCAAAAATATAATCAACGTTGCCAATAAACCAAACTGGATGTTAGGTTATCTGGACTGGCGTGGTAATTCAGTCCCCCTGGTTTCTTTTGAAGCAATGGGTGGGGCGCGTATGCCAAGCCTCGCAAGTGGTAATATTAAAGCCGCGATGTTATTTTCTATTGGTGGAGACAAAGAGTTTCCATATATGTCAATACTGGTGCAGGGCTCGCCTGCCATTGTAAATGTTACCGAGCAGGATATTGTAGAGAATCAGGAAGAGATAACTCACCCAGCAATTGAAAATAAAATAATGCTATCAAAAGGTAATTACAGCATTATGAGCCTGGAAAAACTGGAAAAAATTATCAAGAGTATAATGACCACCAGATAATAAATATAAAAGCTAATAATAGCTTTTGCTGTTCAGGCGCATTTGGTTTACGCAAAGCTAAACAAATCAAATAAGCCTTTCAAGCTAATTAATAAACAATCAGATTTATATGGAATCACACGTACTCGCTTTCGACTACCTTTATCTGTATTAGATAATAAATATTAAGAAACCTTGATACGAAGTCGTTAAGACGCAAAGAAAATATTTGTAGTCAGGAAGATTTCTATGACGCTGATTCATGGACGGCAGTGTGTAAATAAATGATTAACACCTGATAAAAGTAGATATCTTTTCTTTTCTTCTCTGCGTCTTTGCGGTAAGAAACAGTTAATTTAAAAGCATGGTTTTATTAG
>Ga0316204_10006660_pt1 | contig 17576 bp, 16 predicted proteins | sample 6monrhotite_MG_2_FD_205661 | JGI IMG/M metagenome (GOLD analysis project Ga0316204, IMG submission 205661) | Microbial mat bacterial communities from mineral coupon in-situ incubated in ocean water Damariscotta River, Maine, United States -... | ecosystem: Environmental > Aquatic > Marine >... | reverse complement strand
CAAGAACTGGCGTCCGCTACTGGGTGGAAAGCAGACTTCGCTTTGATCTTATCATTCGACTGCCAAATTGGCCTGCATAGCGTTAATCACCTCTTGCAGGGTGCGAATGTCACGGGCCGGAATGCCCTTGAGTAACTGGTCATAGACCGCATCAGCCTCCTTCCGTAATTGAGGCAGAAGATCGATCGCAGGTGGGAGCAAATGAATTTTCCAAACGCGTCGATCATCTTTGGCGCTGCGCCTTTCGACGAGGCCAAGGTCTTCGAGCTTATCGATCGCTTGACCCACGCCCGCGCGTTCAAGTTCCAGCTTTCTGGCGAGTTCGGTCTGCGTCAGACCAGGGGTCCGATAAAGATAGGCAAGCGCTCGCCACTGTGTGCGGGTGAGACCGAACTGCTCTACCGAAGCGTCAAACGTTTTTCGCAGACGGCTCGTCACCTCTTCCATCAAGAATACGACACGGTCCGTATCGTTCAGGAAGCTCGCTGCTGCTGCGTCGGCATCTTGTTCGATCTGAATTGACATACCTTCCCGTACCATACCTCAGGTCTAATAAAAGCTATTTACTGTAAAGCGCATTACAATATAGGGCCTCTCATATGACTGGCGAACCGTTATCGATAGAAGGGGCCGGAGGGCTAAGGCTTGCTGCAGAGATGCTCGGCGATGAAAAAACCATGCCAGTCCTCCTCGCTCACGGCGGGGGCCAGACCCGGCGAGCATGGAAACGTGTCACTCACGACCTGGCCGAAGCTGGCTTTCGCGTCATCGCGATTGACATGCGCGGCCATGGTGAAAGCGCATGGTCTGCCGACGGTGCCTACGAACTAGCAGATTTCGCCTCAGACCTCGTTGCGATTGCAGCACGTTTGGATAGCAAGCCAGCAGTGGTCGGTGCCTCGCTGGGCGGGCTCGCCGGGATGATCGCAGAAGGTGAGCTTGCTCCCGGAAGTTTCGCTTCCTTGACCTTAGTCGATATTGCCCCTCGCATGGAGCAGAGCGGCGTAATGCGCGTTGTCGGCTTCATGGACCAGCACGTCGAGACTGGCTTTGCGTCACCCCAGGAAGCGGCCGATGTGATTGCACACTATATGCCACACCGGCGCAAGCGGAGCGCAGGAGGAAATCTGCGTCATTATCTACGCAAATCAGACGATGGACGCTTCTACTGGCATTGGGACCCGCACTTCATCCGCAATATAATGGGATCGAACCGGCTCGATCCTGAGCGGCACGAACAGCAGTTCGAGAAGCTGAGCAAGGCCGCTGCCAAGCTAAAGCTTCCGCTGCACCTCATTCGCGGGGGTTCGAGCGATCTCGTTTCTGAAGAGGCGGTTGACCATCTGCGTGGACTGGTGCAGCATGCCGAATACACCGACATCGCGGGCGCGACACATATGGTCGTCGGAGATTCGAACGATGTATTTTCCGCAACAATCCTAAAGTTCCTCAAGCGCCACCATCAGAGCACGGAGGCCGGATCGTGAACGACGCGACATCAATGATCGATCGAGATCGACTGGAACACATGCTCGCTATTGCGCCGTTTCATCAATGGCTCGGCTTGACTGTCAAACACTTTGAGCCGGGGAAACTCCAACTCGAAATGCCGTGGCGCGATGAGATCGTTTCCAATCCGTTGATCGGCTCCGCTCATGGCGGCGTGCTCGCTTCTTTGATCGATCTTAGTGGCCTTTATGTGCTGCTTGCTATGAGGCACAAGGCCAAGGCGACCGTAGATCTGAGGGTGGACTATCACCGCCCTGCGACGCAGGGTCCCCTTCTCGCCAGCGCAACGGTGGTCAAGATCGGGCGGCAGATCTCGGTTGCGGACACCCAAATTACGGGACCCGACGACAAGTTGGTCGCCAGCGGCAGGGGTGCCTATGCATGCTGAGAAGGTTCTCTCTTTTCTTTCTAGTCGTTCTACCGATCGCCCTGCAGGCGTGCTCAACCGAAAAACCTGACGCTGACGCAGCCCAGGCGAACCAAGAAGGTCCGCGAACGGTCCAAACGATCAGCGTCAGCTCTGAGCCGGTCGCCGAGCCGGTGAAAGCATTCGGCACGATCGCTGCGAAACAAAGCAGTGCCATCGGAGCCCTGGTAGAAGGCCCGGTGGAACGGATATTCGTGAAAGTCGGAGACCGTGTCTCACGAGGAGACCCGCTTTTCCGCGTGCGGCAAGCCGACTATCGGCGTCGCGTAGTTGAGGCCCAGGCGGCTGTCGACCTTGCCAATGCGCAGACCATCGAGGCGGAACGACGCTACGAACGCGTTATGGCTCTGGCGCCCAAAGGTTTCGTTTCGAAGGCGCAGGTCGATGCCGTCGAGACCGAGCTGGCGGTTGCGCGGGCTCAAAGGTCGCAAGCGCAAGCTGCGCTAGGCACCGCCAAGCAGGCATTGGAGGATACGATTACGCGCGCGCCTTACGATGGCGTCGTTACCGCCCGTTTGGTGGACGAAGGGGTCTACCTCAATAACCGATTCTCGATGGGTGGGCAGTCTGCTGCGCTTGAGCTTCAGGAACTCGGCATCGTTGCGGCGATCGTGAACGCGCCACAGGAGCACGTCGACGCATTTCGTCGCAACATGCCTGCACGCGTCTTTATCGAGGGCTTTGATGAGCCCTTCGATAGCACCGTCTATATAATCAACGATCGTGTCGATCCGCAGACACGAATGGTCGAGTTGCGTCTGCCTATTGCCAATCCGAACTACAGAATTAGCTCCGGCCTGGGAGTGCGAGCCGAAATTTCGGTGCCACCCGATCTTGCCATTGTTCTGCCAAGAACGGCGGTCGTGGGAGACAGCGCCACTGCCAACGTGTTCGTGGTTGAAGATGGCAAAGTCCGGCGTCGCGACGTCACATTCGAGAGCATCGATCTAGACCGCGTTCTTATCCGTTCTGGACTGAGTGATGGCGAGCAGGTTGTTCTCGATCCGCCCGCCACTCTGCGTGACGGCGAAACAGTGACCGTGCAATCACAAACACGCCGAGACTAGCATGTGGCTTGCTGACGTATCGATCCGCAGGCCGGTCTTCGCTACGATGCTTATCGCATCGTTGGTTGTGCTGGGCATCGTCTCGTTCAACCGACTTGGAGTGGATCTCTTTCCCGAAGTTGAATTCCCATATGTTTCGGTTACCACCGCTCTGCCCGGTGCTTCCCCTGGCACAGTCGAGACCGAGGTCACCGACATCATTGAGGAGCAGCTCAATACGATCGCTGGGCTTCGCCAGATGCGTTCGGTCAGTGCTGAGGGCGTCAGCATCGTCAATCTCGAGTTCGAGCTTGAAGAGGATGCCGATCTCAAGGCGCAAGAGGTGCGAGACAAGATGTCCCGATTGGGTGCAGACCTGCCTGTCGATGCCGAACCCCCGGTGATCGAAAAGGTGGATCCGGATGCAGCTCCGATCCTCTCGATCCTGCTCTCTGGCGACATGTCGATTAGCGAACTTACGGCGTTTGCCGACGAAGTGGTGAAGGAGCGGCTACAGCGCGTACCGGGCGTCGGCTCGGTTGAGCTGGTAGGAGGGCGCGAGCGAGAAATGCGCATCTGGCTCGACCCATCCGCAATGCGCGCCCGCGGTGTGACGGCCGATGACGTCCTGGCCGCCCTACAGCGCGAAAACGCCGAATTACCCGGCGGGCAGTTGGTGACAGACGGTCGGACCCGCCAGTTCGGTATTCGCACAATGGCTGAAGCAGCTACCGCGTCGGAGTTCACCGCCATTCCCATCGTCTATCGGCCAAATGGCCAGACAGTGCGCATCGGAGATGTTGGGCGGGTGGAAGATTCGGTCGAGGACGAGACGACTTATGCCCAGCTGGACGGCGTTCCCGGCGTAGTACTCGAAGTGCGCAAGCAAAGCGGTGAAAACACGGTCGCGGTCGCTGAGCAAATCCGGGCAGAGATAGAAACTGTTCAGGCATCAGCGCCTGAGCGCGTAAACTTCGTCATCGCACGGGATACATCGCGTTTTATCGAACAGGCGATCGGTGACGTCCTATTTGACCTCTTCATCGCCGTGCTGCTCGTCGTCGCTGTGACCTTTCTTTTCCTGCTGAGCTGGCGAGCGACGATTATCGTGCTGCTCGCCATACCGACCTCGATCGTCGCGACGTTTGCCGCCTTCGCTGCATTCGACTTGACCATCAACATGGTTACCTTGCTTGCCCTGACGGTCGCTATTGGGTTGCTGGTCGATGATGCCATTGTCGTGGTTGAGGCTGTCCAGAACGACGTCGACGAAGAGGCCGACAGGACCGAAGCTGCCCATGCTGCGACCAAGCGCGTTGCGCTCGCCGTATTGGCTGGAACCTTCGCTACATTGGCAGTCTTTGTGCCGATTGCCTTCATGGAGGGGATCGTTGGCCGGTTCTTCTTTCAGTATGGTCTCGCCATCGTCTTCTCGGTGAGCGTATCAATGCTGGTTGCATTCACCCTTACACCTGCGCTGTCCGCCCGGCTGCTTCGACCGGAGCAACCCGAGGACGGGTGGCTTTCTCGCGTTGAACGATTTCATGTTGGCATGCGCGAACGCTATGTCGGACTGGTGGCTTGGGCCATACGGCGTCGATATCTTGTTCTTGGAGGGGCGCTGGCCAGCGTCTTCGTGGGCGGGTTCTTTGCCGCGCTCGTTCCCAGCACCTTCATGTCGACGACGGACCGTTCAGAATTTCTGGCCACTGTGGAACTTGAGCTCGGAACGGGCATCGCGGGGGCCAAGGATGCCGCTCAGCGCGTCGATGCAGCCTTGCGGACAAATCCCGAAGTCGAACTTGTCTTCGTAAGCGCAGGAGGCGGGACCAACCCGAAGATCAACGAATTGGACGTCTATGTTGGCCTGACACCGAAACGATCGCGAGACGATTCTCAGGACGATGTAATGTCATTCGCGCGCGAAGTTCTCGCCGAAAGTGACGCTCAGGTCCAAGACTCCTCGGTCTCTGAGGTGCCCTGGGTATCGGGGGCCGGTGTCGGACAAACCGCCATCGAGCTGATCGTCACCGGATCAGATACGAATGCGATCAACGAATACGCTCAATGGCTTGAGGGCGAATTGGCAGCGCGTCCGGATTTTGTCGACGTTCGCACCACTTATCAAGGGGGACGCCCCGAGCTACAGGTTAAGCTCGACCGTGATCGCGCAGCCGACCTCGGCATTACCGCACAGAGCTTGGCGGCATCGAGCCGAACGCTAATTGGCGGAAGTGAGGCGGGCACTTTCGAGTCCGATGGCAGGCGATATGATGTCCGCGTACGGCTCGACGAGGGTTCAAGACAAAGTCTCGCCGATATAGAGACGCTTCCGCTAAGAACAGGACAAGGGACACTTGTTGACCTTGCGGCGATCGCTGAAGTTGACGTCGCATTCAGCGCCGCCGAGATCGAGCGGATCAATCGCTCAAGACAGGTTTCTGTCCTCGCGGATACTGCGCCTGGTGTCGCGCTTAGTGTGGCGGTGGCCGAAGTTGAAGAGCTGATCGCGGCCAATCCACCTCCGACGGAGATTTCTACCCGAATGGAGGGGACCGCACGCCGTCTGGCAGAGAGCGGAGAGGCAATTGCTTTCGCCTTTCTTCTCGCGATCGTCGCGCTCTATATTGTGCTCGCGAGCCAATTCAACAGCTTTGGTCAGCCGATCATCATCATGTTGACTGCGCCCCTGTCTTTCTCCGGTGCCTACTTCCTGATGTGGGCGGCGGGGCAGGAAATGAGCCTGTTTGCCCAGATCGGACTTATCGCCCTGATGGGGATCGTCATGAAAAATGGCATCCTGCTTGTCGATCTAGCAAACCAGTATCGTGAGGCTGGAATGGACGCGGCAAGCGCCATGCGCAAAGCAGCGCCGGAGCGACTGCGACCGGTTTTGATGACTGCGCTCGCGGCTGTTTTTGGGATGATGCCGGTCGCGCTCGCGCAATCCGACGCAGCCGAATGGCGTAACGCAATGGGCTATATCATCATCGGTGGCCTGACGACATCCACGCTCCTCACCTTGTTGGTAATCCCGGCTGCATATGCAGCAACGTCTGACATTCGCCGCGCGCGCCAGAGCTTGGTTAATATGATCGCAAGCCCGCGGGGCGGGCTGACAGTTGCGAAGGAAGCCGATGAAGCATGATCGGGAAAACACTGTCGGCGAGCTTACCCGGCTGGCTGAACTCGGCCAGATCTTCGCTCGGCATGGTTTGAAAAATCTCGGAAGCGCGCTTGGCATTAGTCCGGTTTCAAAGGAGGCGCCCGATCCCAGGGACTTGCGTCCCGCATCTGTGGTGGCGCTATTGCGCGATATTGGCCCAGTGGGGATCAAGCTGGGTCAGCTCCTGGCGACCAGAAGCGATCTCTTCACAGAGCACTGGATCACCGCGTTCGGCACTCTGCATGACCAGGTGGAACCGCTGCCGTTCGATGAGATTGAACCGGTAATTGTCTCGGCTTGGGGCAGCGACTGGGAATGTGAATTCGCCGCTTTCGATAGGAACCCGATCGCCTCAGCTTCGATCGCGCAGACATATGTCGCAACCCTGCTGGATGGAAGCGAGACTATCGTGAAAGTCCGCCGACCCAGCATGGCGGCCAGGATCGAGGCGGACATGAGGCTGTTGATACGGCTCGCGGGCATTGCCGAGCGTCGTTCAAGTGACATTGCCCGCTATCGACCCGTCGAGTTCCTACAGACATTCGGCAAGAATTTAGCGCGGGAAATGGATCTGGCAGCGGAAGCGCGCGCCTGTGAACGGATTGGCGGTTACCTGGAGATGCTGGGAGTGAAAACGCCAGCGATCCACTGGGAGCTCACCGGTATCACGATCAATGTGCAGGAGGCCATGACCGGAATGCCCGCGTCGCGGCGCCCGACATCCGATCCGGCAGAAAATGCCCGGTTCGCGAAGAACTATGCTGATGCCGTGCTCCGAATGATCCTTCTCAACGGAGAGTTTCATGGGGATCCACATCCCGGCAACGTCTTCTGGATGGAAGGGAGCCAGGTAGGTTTCATCGATTTTGGTTCGGTGGGTTTTCTCAGCGGCGCACGGCGTCAGGAAATTGTCCGCCTGATTTTCGCCATCGCGAATGAGCAGACAGACAAAGTGGCTGACCTGCTGCTCGACTGGGCGGGCAACCCGATCGTGAACCGCGCACAATTGGTGGTGGATTTGGATGAACTCATCGGGGAGTTTCGTGGTACAGCCCTTGCCGGGATCGAATTGGCGGCCATCTTCAATCGGGTTTTCAAATTGTTGCGCGATTATCGGCTCGTATTGCCGCCCGATCTCGCCATCTTGCTGCGTGTCTTGCTGACTGCAGAAGGTTTCGTTCGGTCCTTGGCGCCGGACTACAACATCGCAGAGGAAACGAGGCCGATCGTGATGCAATTGTTTGCGGAGCGATTTTCCATCGGAGCCGCGCGGGACCATTTCACGAAGGTCCGCAGTGGTCTGCTCGATGTCACCGCATCCTTACCCGATCTCATCGAGCACGTTGCCTCGATAGCTCGATCGGGTACAATCCGGGTATCTTTAGATCCCGCCAGTCTTAACCACCTGACGCGGGAAGGGGACCGCACCACGTCCGTTAAGGGCCCGTTAGTCGCCGCATTAATTGTTTCTGCCGCAATTTTGGCTGACCAGTCGCTGGTTCTGTCAGGAATCGCTTTGGCGCTCGGGGCGTTCGCTTTATTTCGTAAATGGGAATAGACGGGTTACCCGCTGGAAACCTCACGTCCGCGGGCGCCTGGCACTTGATTCAGAGAATACAGGGAGAGTGGAGTTGACCGAACAGAAGCCTGCCGAAGTGATGCCTGCCGCAACCATTCTTTTGGTGCGCGACGAACCGGAGTTCCAGGTTCTCATGGTGAAGCGACATCATCAGATCGACTTCGCATCCGGAGCTCTGGTATTCCCGGGCGGGAAACCCCATTCCGAAGATTCATCAGAGGAATGGGCAGCCTGCTCTGATGGCTGGGAGCGGGTCGATGCGACCCAGAGGATGTTGAAGATCGCTGCAATCCGCGAAGCATACGAGGAGGCCGGCATCTTACTGGCGGCCAACCGGGATGGCAGTCCTTTCGAAGGAGCCTGTGATCCGGACAGCCGCAGGGCAGTCGAACAAGGAGAGCGATCGTTTCTGGATGTCGTCCGGGAAGCCGATGTGATCTTGCGGCTCGATGGTCTCAGCGAATTTGCCCGGTGGATTACCCCGGTCTTCATGAAGAAACGCTTTGATACATGGTTCTATGTCGCTCACGCGCCGGCACGCCAGATTGCCGCCTGTGACGGCTACGAGATGGTTGATGCTGAATGGCTTTCACCCCATGGCGCACTGGAGTTGGGGAGATCGGGCGAGCGCACGATAATTTTCCCCACGCGGCTGAATCTCGAACTGCTGTCCCAGGCCAGCAGTGCTGCGGACTGCGTAGATCGCGCGCACGCGCGCACGATCGTGCCTGTCATGCCGCAGGTCTTGCAGCAAGATGGCAAGAATATTCTGACCATTCCGGAGGACGCAGGTTACGGCCCGGCGAGTGAGGTTATAGGATGAGTTTCGCGCCGAGATGATCGATCATCCTGCAAGGGCAGACCGTATGCCATCGATATTATCGTAAGGCATGCACGAAAACTGCCGCTCTGGGCGCTAGTAGTCTGACAGTTTGGCGAAGCGATCCTTGAGCCAACCGGACGATCCAAAGCTTGCCTCGAGCACACGTGCGCGCTTGAGGTAGAAGCCGACGTCGTATTCGTCGGTCATGCCGATGCCGCCGTGCAACTGGATCCCCTGGTTTGAGATCGTGTGCAGCACGCGGTTGGCTTCCGCCTTGGCGATGGTCGCCGCGCGCGCGACGCCGAAGCCGCTGTCGACCGCCTGAAGGCCGCCTTCCACAGCGCTGCGCATCTGCGCGAGGTCGGCGAAGAGATCGGCCATGCGGTGCTGCAGCGCCTGGAAGGTGGCGAGCACCTGGTTGAACTGCACGCGCTGCTTCAGATATTCGAGCGTGGTGTCGAACACCTGCTGCGCCATGCCGAGCATTTCGGCTGCGGTCAGCACGCGGGCACGGTCCAGCACATCGTCGAGCAGGCTGTCGCCGCCACCCGCCAGCTTGTCTGCTGCCGCACCGTCGAACGTGATGTCGGCATGGCTGCGCTGATCGGTGAGACGCCGCGTGGTGAGCGACACGCCGTCACCCTTTTCGACCAGATAGAGACCATCGGTGGCCGCGACCACGAACAGGTCCGCACCATGCGCCTCGTGAACGAAAGCCTTGGAGCCGCTGATCTTGCCGCCCGACACGCTGGTTTCGATTGCCGAAGGATCGTGCTTCGCGCCTTCATCGACGGCGAGCGTTGCGATCATTTCGCCGCTCGCAAGCCTGGGCAGATACTTTGCCTTCTGCTCGTCACTGCCGCCGAGGATGATGGCGGAGGCGGCGACGGTGTTCATCACCAGCGGTGACGCGGTCAACGTCTTGCCCAGTTCCTCGACCACCAGACCGGCGGAAAGCCAGCCGAAGTCCGAACCGCCGTGTTCTTCCGGAATGATGACCCCGGTCCAGCCCATTTCGGCCATCGTCGCATAGGCGCTGCGGTCGAATGCTTCCGGATCTCCGCTCGCGCGGACCTTGCGAAACTCGGGGACCGGACTTTCGTTGACCGCCCATTCGCGCGCCATGTCGCGCAGCATTTCCTGTTCTTCGTTGAGAACTGCCATGTCGAAGTCCTCCCCTCTCTTACTGGTGGTCCAGCATGCCGAGGACACGCTTGGAAATGATGTTGTTCTGGATTTCGGTCGAGCCGCCATAAATTGTCGCGGCCTTGCCGAAGAGCCATGCGCGCACCGCTTCGATCTCGCTGTCGGAGAAGCTGTCGCCTTCCCAGCCGAGCCCTTGCAGGCCGCGGATCTCGATCAGCAGTTCGGAGCGTTCCTGGCTCAGCTTGGTGCCGAGCTTCTTGAGTACCGAGCTGATTTCGGACACACCGCCTTGCGCTTTGCTTTCCTCTACAGCGCGCCGTGCGGTCAGCAGGAAGCTGGACCAGCGGATTTCGAAGTCGGCGACCTTGTCGCGCAGGACCTTGTCGGCCAGTTCGCCATTCGCATCGGTCTCGCAATGCTTCCTGGCGAGATCGCCCAGGCTCCCGCCCATCATGCTCGCCAGCCTGCCGCCGCCGGCAATGTTGGTGCGCTCGTGCTGGAGCAGGCGCTTGCCGATGGTCCAGCCCTGGCCTTCCTCGCCAACGAGGTTGGCCTTGGGCACCTTCACATCGGTGAAGAAGGTTTCGCAGAACGGGCTGGTGCCCGAAATCATCGTGATCGGGCGGACTTCCACACCGGGCGCATCCATGTCGATCAACATGAAGCTGATGCCTTTGTGCTTGTCGCTCTTGTCGGTGCGCACGATGGCGAAGCACTTGTCGGCCCACTGGCCACCGCTGGTCCAGGTCTTCTGGCCATTGACGACATAGTGGTCGCCCTTGTCTTCGGCGAAGGTCTGCAGGTTCGCGAGGTCGGACCCTGCATTGGGTTCCGAATAGCCCTGGCACCAGCGGATCTCGCCGCGGGTGATCGGGGGGATATGCTCGCGCTTCTGCTCTTCGCTGCCGTATTCTAGCAGCGTCGGGCCGAACATCATCACACCCATGCCGCCGATCGGGTTATAGGCACCGGCCTTGGCGAATTCCTGGTCAATGATCTTGGCCTGCGCCTTGGTCAGGCCGCCGCCGCCGTACTCTTTCGGCCAGGTCGGCGTGCCCCAGCCACGCTTGCCCACTGCCTTGCGCCAGGCCTCTTGGGTGGTCGATTCATCGGTCGGCCCATCCACCCCGGCGAGCAGATTGCCCTTGTTCTTCAGTTCTTCAGGGAAATTGTCGCGCAGGAATGCCTGCACCTCTTCCCGGAAAGCCTCGTCGTCGCTGAGTACTTCGGATTGTCGTTGAGTGGCCATCGGCATTTTCCCGAAAGTTGAGGAATGTCAGATTGAAATCAAAATATCAGAGACGGAGAGTTCCGCGTCAGTACTGTTGTTCGGGTACATGCAAAACCAATCCATCCAGCATTGGCTTCATCGGGATCTGGCAGGCAAGTCGGCTATATTCGGTGGTGCCTTCTGCGAATTGCAAAAGATCGGCCTCCATTCCATCGCTCATCAGCCGGCCCACCTTGTCGATCCATTCGGGATCGACCTGGACATGGCAGGTCGCACAAGCACACACTCCTCCACAATCGCCATCGATACCTGGCACGTCGTTGTACAGTGCCGCTTCCCTGGCTGTCTCGCCTTCTTCGATCTGGACCTGCCGTCGCTCTCCGTCGCTCGACACGAACGTAACATTGATCATCTTGTTCTCCGCATTTCGATCTGGCTGGTCAGCGAGCGTGCAGACGCACCGGCATCCGTGTGATCCCGCGCACGAGGTTTGAAAAAAGGCGCTCCGGTTGACCGGTGACTTCGACACGGGAGAAGCGCTTGTGGATTTCCTCCCAGATAATTCGCAGCTGCAGTTCCGCCAGCCGGTTTCCCATGCAGCGGTGAATGCCATAGCCGAACGAAAGGTGATGTCGCGGATTCTTGCGGTCGATGATGAACCGGTCCGCATGCTCGATGGCGCTCTCGTCGCGATTGCCCGAGAGATACCACATCACGACCTTGTCGCCCTTCTTGATCTGCTTGCCGCCGATCTCCCAATCCTCCAGCGCGGTGCGGCGCATGTGGGTGAGGGGGGTCTGCCAACGGATGATCTCCGGAACCATTTTGCCAATGAGTGAAGGATCCTCGTTGAGTTTCGCATACTCGTCCGGGTTTTGGTTCAGGGCGAGCACTCCGCCGCTGATGGAATTGCGGGTCGTGTCGTTTCCGCCAACGATCAGCAGCATCAGATTGCCGAGAAACTCCAGGAACGGCATGTCGCGCGTCGCGGGAGAATGAGCCATCATCGAGATGAGGTCATTCTTCGGTTCTTGGTTTATTCGTTCATCCCACAATGCCTTGAAATACATTGCGCAACCGATGAGTTCTTCGCGTCGCGCCTCGTAGGATTCGACGATTCCGGTTTCAGGCGCCGCAGTTGCGACATCGGACCAGCGTGTGAGCTTGCGCCGTTCCTCCCAGGGAAAGTCGAACAGTGTCGCCAGCGTCATCGTCGTCAGTTCGATCGCAACTTTGTCCACCCAATCGAAATCTTCGCCAACCGGGAGTTCGTCGAGAATCTCTCCTGCGCGTTTGCGGATGACCGGTTCGAGCAGCTGGAGATTGGACGGAGCCACAGCCGGGGTCACCGCCTTGCGCTGCTGATCGTGCTTGGGCGGATCCATAGCTATGAACATTTCCAGTTCAAGCGCGCCCTCCACCGAGTGCATGTCCTGGATCGCAATCCCGCCAAGCTTCGCTTCCGATGAAAAGACTTTATGATTGGTGTCCACCGCCATGATGTCGTCGAACTTGGTGATAGACCAGTAAGGACCGACATAACTCTCGCGGCAGTAATGGACCGGTTCTTCGGCGCGAAGTCTGTCGAAAAACAGCCCGATCGTATCGTTCTGGAAAAGACTTGGCCGGGCCACGTCGATTTCCTCAATCGGAATTGACGCGATCTCGGCCGCGACATCTGGTGCTGCGGTCTGGATGTTCATAAGCGGCGATCCTCATTCACGATTCAGGCTCGATCGGCCCGTGGCGATGCATAAGGCAAGCATTTCAGGCGGTCAATAAACCGTATACTCTTTTTTTTGCATCTTGCCTCCGCTAGAGTCGTCTCATAGTGTAACGGACGAGCGATCGGCAGGCATAATGATTATACTGTTTAGACGAGTAGGTTGAGGTGTGCAGATGAATGGCAGATGCCAATGGTAAAGAAGGCCAAGCGTGCCCTTTCTCTTGCGCAGAGCATTGTGCGGGACATCGAGGCAGGCTCTCATAATCCGGGTGACAGGCTTCCGCGCGAAGATGAAATGCTGGCGCGCTACGAGGTTGCGCGCGCGACCTTGCGAGAAGCCTTGCGGTTCCTGGAGTTGCAAGGAGTCATCCATCTCCAGCTAGGGCGTGGTGGAGGTCCTGTCGTCGCCCGGCCGCAGACCGGCGATTTCGCCAGTAGCCTATCGCTGATCCTGCATTTCATGGAAGCCGATTTGCATGGCTTACTTGAGCTGCGCGAAGCAATTGCTCCCGATGTGGCGGCTTATGCGGCGCAGCGTGCAACGACCGCCGATCTCAGTGCGCTGGCCGGGTGCCTGGCGGATCTGAGGCAACATGAAGCTTCTGACCAGTTCGAGGAACTCAATCGCAGGTTTCACGACCTGTTGGGTTGGGCGAGCGGCAATCCGCTTTTCGGTCTCCTGACGTCTGCGATGCATCTGCTGACGCGCGAGTTTTCCCATTCGCTAGGCTATTCGGCGCAGGAACGGGCGTTGCAGATAAAATTTCTGGGTCGGGTCCTCGAGGCGGTGCGGACTGGGGACAGCACCGCGGCACGCCGGGCGATGGGCCAGTTGGTAGCAGGCTCTGCCGAGTATCTTTCGGAGCGCAGTCCCGAGCTGGTTTCGCAGCGGGTGAGGTGGGGGCAGCTATAGAATTTCAGATGGTTTCGAGAGTGCCTGGCGGCACAGGTTGGAGAGGAAAAACAATGGCGTTGAACAGCCGAATTTGCGAAATGTTGGGTATCCGTTACCCGATCCTTCTTGCCGGAATGGGCGGGGCGAGTGTACCGCCACTGGCGGCCGCAGTGTCGAACGCCGGAGGGCTCGGGGTTTTGGGCGCTGCCGCATGTTCTCCCGATCAGTTGCGCGAATGGATCCGCCAGACCCGGGAATTGACCGACAAACCATTCGGCGTGGATACGCTCCTTCCCGCCTCGGTCAGACGCGGTACTGCCCCCCAAAGCGGTTCTGCACCCCAAAACCCAATGGATCTGATGGGCGAATATCAGCAGTTTACGCGTGACTTCATGGATCGTGAACGACTTCCGCAGGTCGATGCCGCCGCCGCCATGCGGGCGGCGGGCGCGCCCGAGATGGGCAAGGGCGGCCCGCAATTGTTTTCGAAGGAATTCTTCGAAGCGCAAATGGAAGTGGTGATTGAGGAAAAGGTGCCAGTCTATGCTGCCGGCCTCGGTAATCCCGAGCCCTGGATGGATCGGCTCCACGCCAATGGGACCAAGGTCATGGCGGTGATCGGCAAGGTCAAGCACGCCGAGCAGGTCGTCGGATCGGGCATCGACATAATAGTCGCGCAAGGTCACGACGGCGGCGGTCACAACTCGCCGATCGGAACGATTTCATTGATCCCTCAGGTGGTCGATGCCGTTGGCGACCGTGTTCCGGTTCTTGGGGCTGGCGGCATCTCGGATGGCCGGGGTGTTGCTGCTGCGATGATGCTGGGAGCAGAGGGTGCATGGGTCGGCACGGCATTCCTCGCTACCGAGGAAGCGGGAATCGAGCGCTTCCAGAAAGAGGCGATCACTGAAAGCGGCGATGCCGATACGGTCGTCAGCCGGTCGCTCACCGGCAAACCGGCGCGCATGATCCGAAACAAATGGGCCGATGCCTGGGTGATGGCCGGCAAGGAACCTCTGCCCATGCCTTATCAGTCGATGATCTCCGGTCCGGTCATGGCCTCCGGGATCAAGGCAGAGCGCAAGGATGTCATCCCAGGTTTCGCCGGCCAGGGCATTGGTTTGATCGATTCGATCCGGCCGGCCGCCGAAGTGATGCGCGACCTGGTCGACGGAGCCGAGAAGGCGTTGGCTTCTGCCGGTACCTACAGGTGAAGCGAAGGAGGCAACGTTATGGCTCACGCCAGAGGACATGAATTGCGCCGCCGGGTAGAGCCACTCAAAGCGGTGGGTGCAATGAGGCATTTGATTGCAGACAAGGAGGATACGGCGCAGGTGTTCCGTGTCGTCAAGGCATTGTCGGGCAATTGCTATTTTCATAATTTCAACCGCTTCATGAATTCGGCCAACGGGCGGCGCATTGCTTCCGACCGGGCCGACCTGCTCGAAACCTTGTGCGATCGCAAACGCCTTGCGACCTGTGCGTCTGGCACCCTGGCCCGGGCCTACCTCGATTTTGTCTACGGCGAGGGCCTCAGCGCGGAAGGCCTGGCGCAGGCCAGCGAGGCCGGTGGCCTGGAGGACTTCAGCGACCCCGATGTTTCTCTCTATCGTCGGCGCCTTCGCGATGCGCATGATCTCTTTCATGTCGTCACTGGGTACGGCAGGGACGCGTTGGGTGAATTGTGCGTGCTGTCCTTCGGCAACGCGCAGTTCTATAATCACGGGATCGCCTTCATCGTGGGCGTCGGCATTCCCAAGATGAAACTGGAGGCTTCACAGCTGCCTGTGGCCCGCGCTGCATTCGAAGCGTGGCGCCGAGGCCGGGCTGCAGCCGATCTGACCACCTTCTATTGGGAAGAAAATCTCGATCGACCGCTTGAGGAGGTCCGCCGCGAGTTGAAGCTGCGTCCGCCGGAAACCTATCTGAGGGTGCGCGCTCTGTCTGAACAGGTCGAACGCGATTACCAGGCGGTGAGACAGGCATGAGCTTCAGCGACAAATCGGCTATCACCGGCGTGGGCGAAACCGCGTTTGTGAAAGGCACCGAGAAAACCGCAGTCGATATGATGCTGGAGGCATCGCGCAATGCGATTGCGGATGCGGGACTGAAGCCGTCGGATATCGATGGCATGGTTCCCCCTCCGATCTACACCACATCGGAAGAGATGGCGGCCAACCTCGGCATTGATGTTCTGCGCTATGCCTCGACAGTCCATATGGGCGGTGCGAGCCCGACCGCGGCCCTCCAGAACGCCGCGATGGCCATCGCCAGTGGATTGTGCGATCACGTCTTGGTGACGCTCGGCTGGAACGGTTATTCTGCCCTGCGACCCAAGCCCGGCGCAGCCCCGACGCGGCCGATGAACATGAACACGCTGACGAACACGATCCAGGGTTATTACATCTCCTATGGCGTGTTCCTGCCGGTGCAGATGTATGCCTGGCTCGCTACGCGGCATTCGAAGATCTACGAAATTGGCCCGGAGGCGATGGCGGCTGTCGCATTGGCTTGCCGTCGCCATGCGCAGCTCAATCCGCAGGCCTTCACTTATGGCCGGGAACTGGATGCTGAAACCTACCATTCCGCGCGCTGGATATCGGAACCATTTCGCCTTTACGATTGCTGTCTTGAAACCGACGGAGCCTGCGCGGTCGTTGTCTCGCGGATGGACCGTGCCAGGGACATGCCGCATGTCCCGGTGAGCATTGCTGGCGCGGCGGAAGGACATCCCTATCCTGCCGATGACATCCCTTCGCGTCCCGATCCCTTCAAGATTGGCCTGAGCTACGCCGCGCCGCGCGCATTCGAAATGGCTGGGGTCAACCGCGAAGACATGGATTTCCTGCAGATATACGACTGCTTTACCTATGTCGTCCTCCTGCAACTGGAAGCAATGGGCTATTGCGAACCTGGCGGTCAGGCAGAGTTCGTCGCCAATGGACAGATCGAGCTGGGCGGGCGCTATCCCGTCAACACCCATGGTGGCCTGCTGAGCGAAGCCCATGTTTGGGGCCTGAACCATATCGTGGAGGCAGTGCGCCAGTTGCGTCACGATTGCGGAGAGCGGCAGGTCGAGGGCGCTCAGACCGGCTTGGTTACCGGCTGGGGCGACCTGGGTGATGGCAGTATCGCGATTTTGAGGAGGTTCGCGTGAGCGACGAAAAGGATCTTCCACCCAAAATGCGCGCCTCGGCGCAGGCTGCCCCACCAAAGCCACTGCCTCGCCCGCAGGATCCGGTGGAACAGGAATTCTGGAACCGGTGTCAGGACGGCAACCTCTACTTTCAGCAGTGCGAGGGATGCGGCAGCTTTCGGCATCTGCCGCGCTACATGTGCGCCCGCTGCGGCTCACCCGAATGGTCGTGGGAGCGCAGCAGCGGCAGAGGCACGCTGTTTTCCTGGACGGTGACCCATCAGGCCCTGCATCCCGCATTCGCCGCCGAGATTCCCTTCATCGCCGCAGTAGTGGAACTGGAGGAGGGTGTACGAATGGCCACGCGGCTGATCGATTGCGCGCATGACGAGCTCACACTCGATCTGCCGGTCACGCTCGATTTCGAACCAATCTCCGACGATTTTCGCCTGCCGGTATTTCGGCCTGCCAGAACTGCGTCCGCCCAAGGATAAACCAAGATGGACCTCGACTACGGACCCCGATATGACGCGTTTCGCGAGGAAGTGCGTCAGTTCCTTCAAACCCATGGTCACCGTGCACCCGGTGGACAAGGCCGCGCCGCGCGACCATCCCCCGAAGCCGTTGCATGGCAAAAGCTGCTGATCCAGCATGGATATACTGCGCGCACGATCCCCGAGGAGTATGGCGGATACGGGGCCGAGCCGGACATTCTTGTATCCCGGATCATCGCCGAGGAATTCTCGCGCGCAGGGATACCCGGAGGCCTTGCAAACCAGGGAATCTCCATGCTCGTTCCAACACTGCTGGAACTCGGAACCGAAGCCCAGAAAAGGGAATGGATCAAGCCAACCCTCGAAGGAGAGATAGTCTGGTGTCAGGGGTATTCGGA
>Ga0316204_10006658_pt1 | contig 17577 bp, 16 predicted proteins | sample 6monrhotite_MG_2_FD_205661 | JGI IMG/M metagenome (GOLD analysis project Ga0316204, IMG submission 205661) | Microbial mat bacterial communities from mineral coupon in-situ incubated in ocean water Damariscotta River, Maine, United States -... | ecosystem: Environmental > Aquatic > Marine >... | reverse complement strand
GCGGCATGGAAAGCGTTTCAGCCATCGCACCGCCCTGGGTTTTCTCAGCCTCTGAAACCAGCGCATCGGTGCCGGTATTGGGCGTTACTTTAAGCCGTGTTAGCCAGTGAGCCACTTCCAACAGGTCATTCAAAACCACTTGCGGGTCAGCGCCTTTATTATATTGGCTGCGCAGGGTAGCAAGTGCATCGGCGATTTCGCCCTTCATCAATTGCTCAAACAAATCCAGCACCTGCGCGCGGTCAGCAAGGCCAAGCATATCACGCACCTGACTTTCAGACACATCCCCCGCACCGTGCGCTATGGCTTGATCCAGCAACGACAGGCTATCCCGCACTGATCCCTCAGCCGCACGCGCAATCAATTTCAGCGCGCCGTCTTCAGCTTTGCAGCCTTCTGTTTCAGTTATTTTTGCCAGATGAGCGATCAATTCAGCCGATTCTACCCGCTTCAAATCAAACCGCTGGCACCGCGACAAAACCGTGACCGGCAATTTCCTAATTTCGGTAGTAGCAAAAATAAACTTCACATGCTCTGGCGGCTCTTCAAGCGTTTTCAACAGCGCATTGAAGGCGTTTTTCGACAGCATATGTACTTCGTCGATAATATATATTTTATAGCGCGCACTGATAGGCGCGTAGCGCACACTTTCGATAATTTCGCGGATATCATCCACACCGGTGCGGGATGCAGCATCCATTTCCAGCACATCAACATGGCGCGATTCGGCAATGGATTTACAGTTTTCACATTCTCCGCAGGGGTTGATGGTGGGGCCGTCGTGTGCCGTACAGTTCAATGCCTTAGCGATGATGCGCGCTGTTGTGGTTTTACCCACACCGCGCACACCTGTCATAATAAAGGCATGCGCCAAACGGCCACTATCAATGGCGTTCGACAGTGTTTTCACCATGGCCTGTTGGCCAATCAGCGTATCAAAATCTGCCGGGCGGTATTTGCGGGCAAGAACCCTGTATGCCTGATCTGTCGCCGTATCACTCATCTAAGAAATGCTCCCCGAAACTAAGGCTCTAGGAGTAGCAGGAAGATCGCCCATGCGAAAGGGCATATCGGCATAAAACGCCAACAAAGTCTTCACAGAAATTCGGGAGAAAGGGTGGGAGAACAAACGACCCGCACAAAACTCGTTACGGCTGCTTCCTTTCGGATCTGACCGGATTGGCGAGCAGCACGTCCGCCGCTCTCCCGCCGCTTATATGGCTATTTTGATCAATACTTGCAAGTGGAATCGCTCCGCCCTAGATAATTCCCTGTAGAACAGGAGAAATTTCATGGCGCTGGCCGATATTCAAACATGCTTTTCAGGCAATCCGCTGGACCGCGTCGATCATTTGCGTACCGACCCGGAGATATTCGGCAATATCATGAGGCAGGATGATGCACGAGTCGTACTGTTGGCCGGCGAAAGCAAACACCCAGACGGCCAGATACGTGTTGGCCTTTCAACAGAAAGTCGCATCCTGACGAACAGCGTTGGCGACATTGCATGGCAGCCTGTTTCCAAATGCAGGTTTTTGCCCGTTAGTACGACCATATTTTTGGGGCTGGACGCGGGCGCACCGCGCTACGGCGTTATGCTGGATGGCAGCGCTGATGATTTTGCGGATATGTTCGAATCCGAAGACTGCAAATTCCGTGACGGCCGCGGCATTGCCTTCAAGCTGGGCGGGCCGCACCCGTCGCTGGGCATAATAGCGCAGGCCAAAAGTATGCTTTTGTGGCACGAGAGCCATAAGTATTGCGCCAAATGCGGCGAGGAAAGCACCCTCACCAAAGCGGGTTACGAGCGCAAATGCGATGCCTGCGGCGCGCACCATTTCCCGCGCACTGACCCTGTAGTGATTATGCTGGTACGACGCGGCGATAAGGCGCTGGTGGGGCGCGGCCATGGTTGGCCCGAAGGCCATTATTCGGCGCTCGCTGGTTTCATGGAGCCCGGTGAAAGCATGGAAGAAGCCGTCGCGCGCGAAATATTTGAAGAGGTAGGCCTGAAAGCCACCAAGGTGCACTATAAAGCCAGCCAGCCCTGGCCGTGGCCCTCCACCCTGATGATAGGTGCTGAAGCCTGGGTAGAGGAAGGCGACTTGACGATCGATGCCAAAGAAATTGAAGACGCCATCTGGATCACCAAAGACGATGTGCGCGCCAGCATAAAAGGCGAGCATAAATACCGCCTGGCCCCACCGCCATTCGCCATCGCCTCTGATTTAATCTCAGCATGGCTGAAGGAATGACCTTCCTCCCCTAGACGGGCTTGACACTAAGGTGTTTTCGCAACTTTCGTGGCAGCAGCCTGCGCGCGTATCACAGGATAAAACTGTGTGAACACATCCTGATAGGCGGCCTTTTCCTGATGGCAAGCCACACAGCCCATATCGTTTGGAAAAGCGTCCGCATAATCAGAGTCGTCCGGCGCCCAAGCATAAAAACCTGATCCTGACTCCGGATAGCGTTTTTTGTCTTTCACATGTACTTCCAGATAGATATTTTCTCCCATCGATACACCGCCGTGCCCAAGCTCCGACTGATGTATGATTTTCGCAAAAACCGTACCGTCAGCAAAGTTGCCAGTTGCTCGAAAATGCTCGTAAGCCGAGGGTTCAATCATCACGGTCGAAAAATACCCAGGATCTTCTGGATCCATGGGCGCATCCATATACGTCATGCCAAGCGTTGTGCTGAGGAACACCCAGCGATCAAGGTTTTCCGGGCGTTTGAACTTGCCATCAGTGTCATAAACAGCTGCCGTTAACGGTGGTGCAGCATATGGAACCACTTGGGTCTCAAGGCTTTCAGGTTCCGCAATGAAACTTTCCGCGCTCAGCATGGTGTCGGCGCTGACCACCTTTGATACAAAGCTTTCCTTTGTGATCCGTTTTTCTTCTGCCCTCGCGCTCGCACCTGTATGGTTCGGCACAACGAGTGTTTTTATCGAGACTGCTTTGGCTATCTCGGTCCCCGGCACTACTTCCTGCTCAACTGATCCTTGTGCGTTTACTGCGCCGCCAGCCAACAGCAGGCTTACAGTAATAATTCCGATCCATTTCATTTTAGGCTCCTTTGTTTCAACCATTGCCAAACACAATAAAGTTTTCGACGATTTTTTTAATGACAAATAGCTGTCAAAAAAGGACATTCAGACTGTCGAATGCACCATGGACAAAACGTATGGAAAAATCAGATCATCAGATAAAACACATTGGCGCGGTCCTGTATCCGGGCTGTGTGGCGCTTGATTTGGTGGGACCAATCGAAGCATTCAACTATGTCGCACTGATGGCCGCTGAAGAAGCTGGCGCACCGGAACTCGGTTATAGGATCACCTTGATCGGCGAAGAGATTGGGCCAGTGCCGAGCATGTCAGGCCTGCGATTATGTGCAGATACCAGTTACAAAAAATTCAACGAGGCGCTCAACATCTTACTCGTGCCCGGCATGAAGTCTGGCGACTGTTCATATCAACAAGGTGGTTTGCCAGAATGGATCAAAGCGCAGGCAGTCCGCAGCGAACGCATCGCATCCGTGTGTTCGGGTGCTTATGTGCTGGCCCATGCAGGCATACTCGCAGGACACAAGGTCACAACCCACTGGAACCACGGAAATATTTTGCAGCAAAGCTATCCGGATATTCATGTCGACGCCACGCAGATCCATTGCAAATCAGGCAATATATATTCGTCAGCCGGGGTTACTGCTGGCATTGACCTCGCCCTTGCGATCATCGAGGAAGATTTTGGTCGAGCACTTGCCCTCAAGGTTGCCAAGCGGCTCGTCGTTTTCCTTAAACGCCCAGGCGACCAAGCCCAGTTCAGCGACCTTCTGAGTGCACAAAGCGTTGCAACGCGATTCACAGCCTTGCTCGAATGGGCCGAAGGCCATCTCGCGTCCGATCTTACCATCGAAGCCCTGGCCGACCAGTGCGCCATGAGCCCACGCAATTTTTCACGCATGTTTCACAGTGATATCGGACTGCCACCAATGCATTATATACGACAAAGACGATTAGAGCGGGCCCGATTGTTGCTGGAAGATACCGAGCAAAGTCTAGCAATGATTGCTCGTTCCACAGGCTTTATGACCGTGGAACGTCTGGCACGCACCTTCCGGTCAGCCTGGCACGTCAGCCCCGCTCAATACCGAAAAAGATTTCAATGACCATCCTTACTGAAAGGAACTGTCGGGGCATGGCAGTATATCCCTAATTTATTAAACTGATTCTAAGCCAGCTCAAGCGTATCAAGCTGTTATTCATCAGCCCGTTTCATGCCGAGTCAATACGATGGTACGTTACTGATAGGACGTGGTCACGATTGACAGAAGGCCATTATTCGGCACTCGCTTGTTTCTTACATCTGCGTGAAATTAGTTAGTGCAAATCAGCAATCAATGGTAGTATTCAACCCTCATTCAAGGATAGGGGGATCAAATGGCTGGGCATTTCACGGCTGGCGAGTGGGCCAAAATTATCACTGAACTTGAAGCCTCTCCTGAAAGTTACGGCATGCCCGAAGGCGGGCGCGAAGCATCGCTGGTTTTTGCGTCGTTCAACATTCGCAAGCTTGGCAATATTGTACACCGCGAGCATGAAATTGATTTCCTTGCCCGCTTTTGTGCGCGCTGTGATCTGGTGGCAATACAGGAAGTTCAGGATAATCTGGACGGGCTAAGGCTTTTGAAAGCACGCATGGAAACAAAAATTGCAGGCATTGATGAATTTGGCCTGATTGTTTCCGATATAAACGGCGCTGTGCCCGGCGAAACAGGTATGGCGGAACGGCTAGCCTTTATTTACCGCAAGCGGCGAGTAAGGCGCATGGATATGGCGTCTGACCTTAATATCGACCGCTCCACGGTAATGCAGCATTTTTTCGATAATCACAAAGTGATCGTTAAAACGCGCAAAGATTTTGACAAAAAAATGGCTGAATTTGACGCTGGCACCCGGCGCACAAAACCTGTTTATGCCGTGCCTGCCTTTATCACTTTTATGCGGTCACCGCATGTAACCGCATTTGAAATACCCGCTGCCAATGATGCCGAACCCATCACCTTCGCGGCGGTTAATGCCCATTTGATATACGGCAAGCAAAAAGAACGCGACGCCGAATTTGAAGCATTGATAAAGTGGCTGGCGCACCGGCTAACGGATGAAACGCGTATGACAGTGGATAATTTTATCCTGATGGGCGATCTAAACCTAAATTTTGATCAACCCGCAAAGGACCGGGCGCGTATTGAAAAACGCATCCGGCTGTTAAATAGCGAAGCATTCGGGAACGCTGATGAGCGACGTATTTACTTCCCGCTCATTGACGGCGAGGCAAAAACCGGCAAAGCCATCCGCACCAATGCGCGCCAAAACCAGACATTTGACCAGATTGCTTTTTTCCTCGGTAGTGATGAAAAATGCCTGCCCAATGACAAGTGGCGCACCCTTGCTGCCAATGTAAAGCCTGATGGCTTCAATTACGGTGTTTTTAATTTCACCGACCTGTTCGCGCGAGCACTTTTGGGCAAGGCCTATTCACGCCTCAATAAGGCCGAAAAAACTACGCTCGGCAAAAAATTTGAACATTCCGTAAGCGACCACATGCCCATTTGGGTCCGCATCCCGCGCCCAGGATTTTCCACGCCGCCACAAGTTTAATTGTACCGGCACGTTACAATTTGCCCAAGAAACACTGGCACACCACCCTAATTTTTTGTTAAAGATAACTGTCCGATTAGCAGGAAATTTATATGGAACTGTCTGGAGCCCAAAAAACATTACAGTCTTTCTGGACTGATTGGCAGGCTGATAATCTGGGCCTGTTGCCATCTCGGCGCGATATGGACACACGGCATAACCGCCTCCATTTCTCTTATGTTGTAGTTTTTGAAGTGCTGAATGACCCGCTTAACTTCAAATACAGGCTTGTTGGCACTGATGTTCGTGAAAATACCCACGGTGACTATACCGGTAAAACCTTGCGCGATATGGAGGGCAAAGGCCCGGGTAGCAAAATTTGGCGACTGTTGGACGATACCAAACAAAGCAAACAACCACATTTTCAGAAAATACCGTACGTTGGACCAAAAAAAGATTTCATGAAAACCACGCTGTTGTTTTTACCCCTTGCGTCTGACCACCAAAATGTCGACAAGGTTTTTTTAGTCAGTAATTTTATCAATATCCCCGAAATCCACAGTTAAATGACTGCCGTTCCCGGCTGATGAATCACAGTACTGACACAAGCTGTCAGGAGCATGACAGTATGGTGCCCCCATGAAAAATTTAATTATTAGACGATTACAGCGCGCTATGCTTTTGGTGGCGATTTTATTCCCCCTAAGCTCTGCCGACGCAGATAGCTTTGTCTCAAACGATGCCAAACTGGATTACGAAGTACAGGGTACGGGAGCTGCTGTCTTTATTCTCCACGGCGGACTAACATCTCGCGAAGACCTACGCCTATTGATCGAACATCTGGCAAAAAACTATCAAGTCGTTGCTCTTGATAGCCGTGAGCACGGAAAAAGCTCCAACAGCACATTGCAAATCAGCTATGAGTTAATGGCAAGTGACGTGCAAAATCTGGCAGCACATTTAGGCCTCACGGACATCACAGTCATTGGTCAAAGCGACGGCGGCATCACAGCGCTCACCACGGCGCTCACCAAGCCAGCACTTGTCGCAAGGCTAATACTGATTGGCGCCAGTTTCAGCCATGTGATCATTCCAAAAGCTAGCAAGGAATACTTAATATCCACTCAGTGGCCTATTGAGATGGACCGCACGAACTTCCCTGGAAAATTCTTGGACGACTATCTTAAGGGGGGTCGAAAAATGCAGGATTACCAACCGTGGTTTGGTAAACTGGCGCGGATGTGGACAACATCTCCCAACTATACAACTGAAGAATTAGGCACCGTCAAAGCCCCTACGCTGGTCGTCAATGGGGATCATGAAGACGTACCACTTGCACACACAACCGCACTCTTTGAAGCGCTACCTAACGCTCAGCTATTCATAGTGCCGGGTGCCTCTCATTTCCTGCACACGGAAAAGCCAGAGCTGCTGCACCAGGCAATTTCTCGCTTTTTGGCAGAATGATGTTTTAGCGGCGTTTATTCGCCAGCAAAACCGTTCATAGCTGCCGCCATGTCAAAATCCCAACTGGTTACACCGCCAGCATCATGGGTGGTCATCTTCACTTCAACCCGGTTGTACACATTGAACCATTCAGGGTGGTGATCCATTTTTTCGGCAAGCAAGGCTGCACGGTTCATAAAACCCCATGCCTCGCTGAAATCAGCAAACATGAAAGTTTTGGTGATGGCCGCTGTGTCTGCGTCATAAATCCAGCCTACGGCGTTGCCAAGAGCAGCTGCGCGGTCTGGATCAGATAATTTTATTGGTCTTTCACTCATGTTTCAGCCTTCTAATTTAATAATTTTTCAACAAGCAATGGCAACAAGTCGCCTGCTTTACCGTGCAGGCATTCATCAAACATACCTGCACCTTCGCTGGCTTCCAAATTTACCTCCACCGTATGCGCGCGTCCGATTGCCTGCACATTTGCAACAAATCCGGCGGCAGGATATACATTACCGCTAGTACCCACCGATATAAACAAATCACAGGTTTCCAGTTTTTCGGCTATCACATCCATATGAAACGGCATTTCGCCAAACCATACAATATGCGGCCTAAGCACCTGAGCACGGGCGCAATTTGGGCACTGTGTTTCCTGTGTGCAACCCTCTACCCAATCAAGAACAGAGGCACAAGCTCGGCACCGAATTTTCTTCAGTTCCCCGTGCATATGAATAACGCCTGTGGCGCCACCACGTTCATGCAAATCATCCACATTTTGAGTGACAATGGTAACACTGCCTTCGTTTTCGCGCTGCAGCCTCGCCAATGCTTTATGCGCCTTGTTTGGTTCAACGGTAGCCATCTGCGCCCGCCGATCGTTATAAAAACGCTGCACCAGTTCAGGGTTACGCGCAAAGGCTTCAGGCGTCGCCACATCTTCCATTCGGTGTTCTTCCCACAGGCCACCGTTATCGCGGAAAGTACGCACGCCAGATTCCGCCGAGATGCCCGCGCCAGTTAAAATTACAATGTCGTTGTACGTTGATTTTTTTCTATCAGCCAAAAAAGATACCCTTTTTTATCCCCCGGCGGTAGGCTACTGGCTAATTTTAAAAGTTCAAGAGGGAGATAACACATGGTTGGTGTTCTGTTTGTGTGCATGGGCAATATTTGTCGCTCCCCAATGGCTGAAGGTGCCTTCCGGGACGTTGCTGAAAAAGCCGGGCTTCTGGAACACATGCATATCGATAGTGCCGGCACCCTCGGGTATCATGCCGGGTCGCCGCCAGATACACGCGCACAAGACGCTGCCAGAAAGCAAGGTATTGATATATCAAGTCAGCGCAGCCGCAAGATAACCCACAATGATTTTGACACATTCGATTACATTTTGGTGATGGACAACGATAATTTCGATGATGTTGTCGCCCAGTGTCCCGATGCGCTTAAATCACGTATCAGCATGTTTTTAAGCCACGCGTCGCATCTGCCAATTGACGAAATGCCTGACCCTTACGGCGGCCACCGCAATGATTTTGACATGTGCTACAATGCCGCCATTGATGCAGCTGACGGCCTGCTTGATAAAATAAAAGCTGAGCATTTTTAGCCCATGGCTTCGCCTCTTATTCAAAAGTTAAACACCGCTCTCGGCGCGCGCATCACTGGCTCAAAGGCTTTACCGGGCGGCGAGATTGCTGATGTTTCACTGCTAAGTTTGGAGAATCATACCAAAGTTGTTGCCAAGCGCCCACGCGCAGACAGGCCCGACACCACCGCTGTGGAAGCCTGGATGTTAAAACATCTCGCGAAAAAATCTGCCCTGCCTGTACCGAAAGTGCTGTTCCAAACAAAAGGTGTGCTTGTTATCAGCTATGTGCTGCACAAAGGCATAACAGATGTGGACGCCGCCGCTGAAGATGTGGCCCGGCATGTCGCTGCGCTGCATAAAGTGCGCCCGGCAGGCAAACAGCCCTTTTACGGCCTCAAAAAAGAGACCTTTATCGGCCCGCTCCCGCAAATCAATAGCCCAAGCGATAACTGGACCAGTTTTTACGCTGAAAACCGGCTGTTGGCGATGGCGCAGTCATGCGTCAATACCAGCAAGATAAATGCGGCTCTGATGGCCCGTATTGAAACCTTGGCAAACAAACTGCCAACTTTGCTGCCCTCACAGCCAGAAAGCAGCCTGCTGCACGGTGACCTGTGGGCAGGCAATATGTTGATCGACGGCGACAAAGCCGTGGCTTTTATCGACCCCGCAATTTCATACGGCCATCGGGAAATGGATTTGGCCTTTATCGACCTGATGGGCGGCTTGTCACCACGTTTCATTGATGCCTACAGCGCCCTCTACCCGCTTGATCCAGGGTACGAGCAAGAACGCAAGGCCATCTATCAACTATGGCCGCTTTTGGTGCATGTCCGCCTTTTTGGCGGCGGGTATGTCGCACAAGCAGAAGCTATCCTTGATAGCTTGGGCTGCTGATAATCTCAGTCGATTTATACCAGCTGCGGCCCGGCAATGCCGTCTTCAACCACATAAGATTTCAGCGTTGATGCTTTCAAATCCGGCACGCGCACATCATCCACAACACGCAAGTCTGTGGTCCATGTTTTCTGGTTCAGGGTGCAAAGCGAATACCCACGGTGCCTGCCTTCATACAGTTTGATGTGCGGGTTATCGCCCATCGAGGCCGCATTGCGGTCATGGTACCAATTACTGCTGGTGATAGAAGTGCCAACAAATTCACTGGCAAGTGTTTTTGATGCCGGATCATCAAAATCTTTTTTCACATCACAAACATACGTGGCATGCACGTCGCCGCCAATAATCACCGGATTTGACACACCCCGGCCCTCTATTACCGAAAGCACCTTGTCACGCGATGCGGTATAACCATCCCAATATTCACTGCCGAACAGTTGGCCGTCACCCGATTTATAATCATGCTGGGAAAACAGCATGCCCTGCGCCATTACGTTCCATTTGGTGCCACTACGTCCCAACCCACCCAGAAGCCAACGCTCTTGGTCCCGGCCCAACATTGAGCGTGCAGGATCATGCCTCTCTTCACAAGCATCACCAATTAGACGCCATCCGCCGTCGTCAGGCGTTTGGCACGGTTGGTCGCTGCGATATTGGCGCGTATCCAGCATGTTAATTTCAAACAAGTCACCGAAAGCAATCCGCTGATACAAGCGCATATCGGGGCCAACCGGTGCAGCCGCCCGGCGAATTGGCAAATGCTCATAGTAAGCTTTGTACGCTGCAGCGCGGCGCCTCAAAAACACATCAACCGGTTCATAGTTTGCATCAAATTCGGCGGCATAATCATTTGCCACTTCATGGTCATCCCATGTGAACAACCAACTAGTGTGCTGGTGGGCTGCCTGCAGGTCACGGTCCAATTTATAGGTGGCGTGTAACTGGCGGTATTCATCCAGTGTTCTGGCCTCTGAAACAGGTACTCTGCGCTGGCCCTCACCTTTGCCGTATTCATAAATATAATCGCCCAGATGCACGATCAAATCCACGTCCTTGGCAATCATATCGCGGTAAGCCTTAAAGTAACCCGTTTCAAAATTTTGACAGGATGCAAAGGCAAAACGGTAGGCATCGACGGCTGCGCCTAATGCGGGTGTGGTAAGTGCGCGGCCCACTGGGCTTATCTCATCCCCCGCTCTGAAACGGTACCAATAGGGCCTGCCGGGCGCAAGGCCTTGCACATCTACATGTACAGCGTGGCCGTTGTCCGGGTAAGCCACCACACTGCCGCGCTGCACGGGGGTTTTGAAGTTTTCGTCCACCGCTATTTCATAGCCCACAGGGATGGGCTCATTACCAGTGGCACGGCTATCAAGCGGCGACGGCGCAAGACGGGTCCATATTACAAAACCTGTGGCGATTGGGTCACCAGAGGCAACGCCCAGCTTAAAGGGGTAATCAATGAATTTGGCTTTGCCGATTATCCACGGCGTAGCAGACAAAAGCGGCCTTGAGAAAGCAGCTGCACCCAGCAGGCTTGCCGCACCCAGTATTTGCCGACGAGATAACTTCATAACCATTTCCCCCGTTTAGATTTGGCTTAGCCTATGCCGAACATACAAGTTTTGCACTCTAATGTTTGCCCTGTTATTTACTGTGGTGATCACTCAAGAGTGATCTGGCGACCTTGCATAGGCTTCGCCGCCACACTATCTTCAAAAGAAAAACTGAGGGTAACGACAGTGTGGGTAATAAAAACAATAAAATCCTGGAAATTCTGGCTAACGCTTTTGCTGGCTCCAATGCTGCTGGTAGGCTGTTCCAGCCTGTTTATCGATTTCAATAGTGATTTCATTAATGATGACTTTATCGCCCGCGAAAATGTGCAGGCAGATGACATATCACTTAGTTACCTCCGTTCAGGTGACCCAATTGGCCAGCGTGTAATTTTTCTTCACGGCACGCCGGGTGACGCAGGCGGAAACTGGGTTCGCATGTTGAAAAGTGTGCCCGAAGGATATGAATTTATCGCTATCGACCGCCCTGGTTTTGGCCATACCAAACCCCGCAGTGCAGTAACATCACTTGACGATCAGGCAGCGGTATTGGAGCCTCTTTTAGTGGTGCGTGGCGGCAGGGGCACCATCCTTGTAGGCCACTCGCTTGGCGGGCCAATCATTGCGGCAGCGGCAGCAAATTACCCGGAAAGTGTGGCTGGCATTGTAATGGCCGCAGGCGCGCTGGACCCGGATTTGGAAGACGTGCTGTTTATTCAGTATGTGGGAAATGTACCACCTTTCAGCTGGCTGCTGGATAAAACCCTTAGAAATTCAAACAAGGAACTGATTGCGCTGGAAGACGAACTGCGGCTGTTACAGCCAAAACTGGCAGGCATTACCCAACCGGTAATGATTGTACACGGCACCATGGACGAACTGGTGCCCTACAAAAATGTAGCCTTCATGCAGCGTGAATTCACCGGCACCCGGCATCTGGAAGTTACCAAGCTTGAAGGCATGAACCACTTCCTCCAATGGAATAAAAACGCTGAAATTTTCGCCGCCGTTAAAACAATTGTTGCTGTACTGAATGCAAGCCAATCTGCGCGGTAAGTTACATACCCAAAAACACTTCCATTTCATCCGATTCAACGACTTCAAAGCTATCGTCCATAACCACGTCTTCGCCGAAGCGGGCTTCCACCATATAGCTTGCGCCTTCGCTAACAAGCTGGCTGGAAAATAGGCTGAAATAGCCCACCTGCTGCGTGGGTGTATTAAGCACACTGTTAGCGACCAACCAATCAGCAATGCGGGCCGTAGCACCACGTGAGAAACGCGCCAGTGTGACATGGGGTTTATAGCGGCGGCGGTCGGTTTCTATTCCAACACGCTCAAGCGCATTTAGAATTTTTTCATGTAAATGGCGCAGCGGTGCTTCTTCTGCCACACCCGCCCACAGGGTTTTGGGTTGGCGCGGAGTGCCAAACATATTCACCCCTGCAAGGGTCAAATCAAATGGCTCAAATTCAATGTCAGCAAGGGCTTCTTCAACGCGGCGCAGGGTGCTACGCGGTACTTCGCCAATGAAGGCCAATGTCAGATGAAGCTGCTCGTCTTTTTGCCAGCGGGCACCTTCAACACCGCCGCGAGCATAGCCAAGTGCTTCTATAATTTCAGGAGATAGCTCAAGTGCAACAAATAGCCGTATCATATCTGCCCCCTTTACTGCCTATTCACCCACATAATATCGCAGAACAGCTTACCGGGAAAGCGCCGCAAGAATATGTGGCCCCATTTTTTCAACAATTATCGCCACACCTTCTTTGTTGGGGTGTAGGCCATCTGACTGATTAAGTGCCATATCAGCCGCCACACCTTCCAGAAAAAACGGGTACAGCGGCACACTGTATTTTTTTGCCGCGTCAGGGAAAATATCGTCAAACGCCTGTCTGTATTCAGCGCCCCAGCTTGGTGTAGCCAGCATGCCCGCAATCAACACCGGAATTTTCCGCTCACTGAGCACTTTCACCATCGCATCAATATTTTCGCGCGTAACCTCCGGGGCAACACCGCGTAGGGCATCATTGGCACCCAGTTCCAAAATCACCAGGTCAGGCTTGCCGCCTTTGATGGGCGAAAGCCCCCAGTCAAGCCTTGAACGACCGCCAGTGGATGTATCCCCCGAAACGCCGCCGTTAATCACTTTAACCGGCGTATTTGAATTATTGTTCAACCAAACCTCAAGCTGGTCTGTAAAACCGTCACCAGCTGGCAAACCGTACCCTGCCGTAAGGCTATCCCCGAACGCCAAAATCTCAATTGGGGGGTGCTCAATGGGTCCATCTGCCGCTAATGCAGCGCTATTTGTCGCAAAAACCGCCAAAGCACTAGTAATTGCGGCTAAAAATAATATCTTAAATGGGCCAATGGCCTTCATGGTCCGCTCCTGAAAATGCCCGCCTAAAAATACTTAGGCCAAAAAGGGCAGCCCAATCATAGGGCAAAAGGGGTGATAATAAAATAACTGGCGGCAGAGGATGAAAAATACAATGGCCAAAGATACTAAAGTTATCAAACTCACAGATGTTTCGCTCACGCTGGAAAGCGGTGCTGGGCCGGTAAACATTCTGAAAGAAATTAATTTCACCGTTGAACAAGGCCAAAGCGTGGGCATTGTTGGCCCGTCGGGTTCAGGTAAATCAAGCCTGATGAGCCTGATGACCGGGCTGGAGCAAGCCACAGCAGGCAGTATTGATGTTGGCGGGCTGGCCTTTACGGGTGCAAGTGAGGATGATCTTGCCCGCCACCGCCTCAAGCATGTTGGCATTGTGATGCAGGCATTTCATCTGATCCCCACCATGACAGCGCTCGAAAATGTTGCAGTGCCGCTGGAACTGGCAGGCGTGAATGACGCCTTTGATTTGGCTGCCAAAGAACTGGAGCTGGTTGGCCTTGCCCAGCGCGTGGAACATTACCCTGCCCAGCTTTCCGGCGGAGAACAACAGCGTGTGGCCCTTGCTCGCGCGCTGGCACCCCGGCCTGATATATTATTCGGCGACGAACCAACCGGTAATCTGGACGGCCAAACCGGCCGCGCCGTGATTGACCTGATTTTTGATCTGGCCCGCGAACGCAATTCTACGCTGATACTGGTAACCCATGACCCGGCCCTGGCTGACCGCTGCGACCGTGTAATTTCAATGAAAGACGGCCATATTGTTGACGACACAGGCGATACCAGTTCCGTTAACGGCAACGCCGACGTTATCGCAAAAGTGACAAGTAAATGATCACACGGCATGCATCTACGCCGGTGGCGTTAAAGCTGGCTCTGCGCGAACTGCGCGGCGGCCTGGGTGGTTTCAAAATATTCATGGCCTGCCTAATTTTGGGCGTGGCTGCCATTGCAGCTATTGGGTCGCTTACCCGCGCCATTCAGGAAGGAATGGAACGCGAGGGACAATCCATTCTTGGCGGCGACATTGAAATAAACCAATTCCAAAAGCCCGCAGGCCCTGAGCTTGTCACATGGGCAAATGAACAAGGCACCCTTGCGCAATCAGCGCGGTTTCGCACCATGGGCCGGGTGGACGGAAAACAAAACTCTACGCTGGTAGAACTACGCGCAGTGGATAACCTGTATCCGCTATACGGAGAGTTCAAAACAACACCCATGCTTGATACAGCAGCCTTGCTAGAAAAACGCGGCGATCTTTGGGGCACAGCGATTGATCCACTGCTCGCAGACAAACTGGGCGTTACTATGGGCGATGTGCTCACATTCGGTGCTGTCAAAGCAGAAGTCCGCGCTTTTGTGGATGTTGAACCGGATAAAGCCAACCTTGGTTTTCAGCTTGGACCATCCGCTTTTCTGCATATAGACGCATTGGATGAAACCGGGTTGGTAACAACCGGATCGCTTATCAGTTTTATTTACAAAATACGCATGCCCCTTGGTGCAGACATTAATGCCGCACGTGAAAACTTGAAGGAAACCTTCCCTGAGGCCATTTGGCGCGTGCGTGACCGTGGCACCTCTGCGCCCGGCCTAAGGCGTTTTATCGAACAAATGGGCATGTTCCTGACACTGGTTGGTATCTCGGCGCTGGTTGTGGGCGGCGTGGGTGTTGGCAATGCAGTGCGCGGCTATATGGACCGTAAAACCAAAACCATCGCCACGCTGAAAATACTCGGCGCACACGGCACCACCATTTTTCAGGTATATTTCTTTCAGGTAATCCTGATTGGGCTGTTCGCAATTATAGTTGGCCTTGGCACTGGTGCCATGTTGCCGGGCGTAATGGCCAGCTTTTTGCCCGATACATTGCCTGTAAAAGCCGACGGCGGCGTGTACCCCGTGGCGCTCGCACTTGCGGCACTTTACGGCCTGATGATTACCGTAGCCTTCACTGTGTGGCCACTTGGTAAAGCCCGGGACTTGCCCGCCGTGCATCTGTTCCGCACCATTGTGGCACCCGAACGCCGCTGGCCTCGCTTTATCTATATTGCGGCAATATTTGGGGCAGCATCCATTGTGGTTCTGCTGGCTGTTGGTCTTTCAGATAACCGTGTTTTAGCGGGCGGCTTTATGGCAGGCGCTGCAGTTACGCTTGGCCTTCTGAGGTTTGCCAGTTGGCTAATAGAAAAAACAGCCGCAAATGCCCCGCGCCCTAAGAATGCGTTGGCGCGCATGGCTATTGCTAACTTGCATAGGCCCGGCGCTGCCACCGGCGCCGTTGTTATTTCGCTGGGGTTAGGGCTTACGCTGTTCGCGGGGCTTGCACTTATCGAAGGCAATTTGGGTAAACAGTTGCAAAGTCAGGTGCCAAACGAAGCGCCAGCCTTTTTCCTCCTGGATATTCAACACCATCAATCTGCGGATTTTGTAGCAACAGCCAAGGCGCTGGAAGGTGTGCAGGAAATTGACATTATACCCAATTTGCGTGGCCGGGTAACCAAACTGAACGGCGTAGCCTCACAAGACGTTGAAGTGGACCCAAATGTTCGCTGGGTACTACGCGGTGACCGTGGCTTAACCTATGTTGAGAAACTAAATAAAGGCAGCACAATAGTAGACGGTGATTGGTGGCCTGCTGATTATAACGGCGCGCCCGAAGTAAGTCTTGGCAAGGAAGCTGCTGACGGGCTAGGATTGAGCGTGGGTGATAGCATTACCGTCGCGGTTTTAGGGCGTGAGATAACAGCTACAGTGCGTTCGCTCAGAGAAATTAACTGGGGCACGTTTGGATTTAATTTCGTGATTATGTTTGATCCCGGCACGCTGAAAAATGCACCGCATACTTTTATGGCAACGCTGAAAGCTACTGCTGAAGGCGAAGCTTCTGCACACAAAATACTAACGCAGAAGTACCCCAACGTCACAGCAATCCGCATGAAGGAAGTGCTTTCCAGCATCAATAAAATGATGGGGCAAATTGGCACTGCGGTACGCGCAACGGCACTGGTTTCTATTATCGCTGGTGTGTTGGTGCTTGCGGGTGCTATTGCTGCCGGGTTCCGCCAGCGTGTTTATGAAAGCGTTATCCTGAAGGTTGTCGGCGCTGTGCGTTCGCAAATTCTAAAGGCGTACCTGCTGGAATATGCGCTGATCGGCATTGTAACGGCCGCAATTGCCCTGGGGCTTGGCAGTTTGGTGGGCTATCTGGTGGTGGCCCAGGTGATGGAAATGGAATTTACCTTCCTGCCCGTTCCCATGCTGATAACCGTGGGCACAAGCCTTTTGGTAACAGTGGTGTTTGGTATTGGCTCCAGTTTCCGGGCGCTTTCGATCAAACCTAATGCAGTACTGCGCACCGAATAAACCAGCCTTGGCCATTTGAGGCTAACATCACAAAGAAGCGAAGGTGGTTGCAAGATCACCTTCGAATGCCCATATTAAGAAAAACTATGTTTAATTCGTGGGGAGTTCCATAATGGACCGTTACAATACCGCCTACCGGGCTGGCATCAATACCCAGACCGCAGAATATGACGAAGGCCTGCGTGCCTATATGCTGAAGGTCTATAACTACATGGCTTCCGGCGTTTTTCTCACCGGCATCGTCGCGATGCTTGTGTCTCAAAGCGAGACAATGTTGCAGGCAATTTTCAGTGGGCCACAAGCCTATGTCGTGATGCTGGCACCCTTTGCCTTCATTCTGGCGATGAGCTTCGGCCTCAACAAAATGAAATCCAGCACGCTTCAAATGCTGTTCTGGCTTTTCGCTGGAACAATGGGGCTATCACTTTCAACCGTATTGCTGGCTTATACCGGCGAAAGCGTAGCACGCACATTCTTTATCACTGCGGCGGCATTTGGTGCGCTTAGCCTTTATGGGTATACCACCAAAAAATCACTTTCAGGCATGGGCACTTTCCTGACGATGGGGCTATTTGGCCTAATCATCGCGATGGTCGTGAATTTCTTCCTGCAGTCTACGATGATGGAGTTCATCATTTCTGTCGGCGGCGTGCTTATATTCGCGGGC
>Ga0316204_10006657_pt1 | contig 17582 bp, 16 predicted proteins | sample 6monrhotite_MG_2_FD_205661 | JGI IMG/M metagenome (GOLD analysis project Ga0316204, IMG submission 205661) | Microbial mat bacterial communities from mineral coupon in-situ incubated in ocean water Damariscotta River, Maine, United States -... | ecosystem: Environmental > Aquatic > Marine >... | reverse complement strand
ACTGATAATGACCCACTGCCGTAGCGTATTCATAAGTGCATAGAGAATCTTTGGGCTTTCCATGCTCAGCCGCTTCATTTTAAAGTCGGTAAGCGCTTCTGCATAAATGTCATTAAAGGATATTTCGACCCCTTTCCTTTTAGAATCGAGCACCTTTTGTTTGAGCACTGCCTGCATCAGGGTTATTTTCTCACTTTGCTGTAGCTTCTGATTGTTTTTTTCGAAGCGTTGGGTGAGTTCAGAAAGTGCTACTCCCTCATTCAGGTGGCTTTGCTCTATCTGCAATAGATAAATGGATTTGAGCAGATCGAAGAGCTCATTTTGCTGCCCGTACCTCTCCGCCCTTATCAGTAGCTTCCATCCGGCATCGCCCAGCCCTTTTTGAAACAGAAATCGTGACATGGTGAGCAGCGCATTGACCCGACCTGCTGCTGTTACTTCCTGATCCATCGACTTGAGCAATATGAAATCGCTGAGGTGGCGATAGAGCCGCTTGCGCAAAGTGTGATAGGCGTTGTTATTGGGTACTTCCAGCTTTTCTAAAAGAGTGGCCTTGTCGGGCTGCTCATGAGCCAGTAGTTGAAAGAGCTTCAGGTCCTTTCTGTCACGCTTTTGTCGGTGCCTTTGTATGAAAGCCTGGAACTCTTTGAGCTCTTCTTCCTCCATAGAACTGATTATTTCTTCCAGATGTTTCACTATTTAAAAATACGTTTTTATTCAATGAAAACTGATAAATGGCTGAAAAATGAATCGATAGTGATTTTTTAAAAATACGTTTTTGGAAAAAACAGGTTGGCAGCCCTTGCTAAATAGCCGGAGGTTTGAATGAAAATCAACGTTATGAAAGACTTCGTTCAACGCTATTGGATCAACGCCCTGGGACTGCTGTTCTTCTTTGTGGCACTGCTCTACTTCCTTAAACTGGCTGTGACTAGCGGCTGGTTTCCAATCGAATTGCGATTGGCGCTATCCACCCTTCTTGGGTTTTCTGGTTTGTATTTCGGTTATCATTTTCACCAAAAAGACAAACCCATTATTAGTCAGGTACTGGCTGGGCTGGGCACCGCAGTGCTCTATGCCACAGTGGGGTATATCAGTTTCTCTAATGCCATTTACTGGTCAACTGGTGCGATGATGGTGGCCATGGCAGGCATTGGTGCCATCGTTTCTGTCATTTCGGTTCGTCAAAATCAGCGTATTCTCTTTGCGCTCAGCATCATGGGCGGACTCATCACGCCCTTCATCATTCGCGCTTCTGGCAGTATGGATGTGCCACTGTTTATTTACGTTTTCGTACTCAATGCGGCTGCACTTTATGTGAGTGTGAGCCGGGGTTGGAAGGAAAATATCATCGGTGCTTTTGTAGTTACTGTTACCTTGTTTGCCTCCTACTATTTCCTCTTCGATCCGGTAGAATGGGGCCGTCCATTCATTTATTTAACAGCGCTCTTCCTGTTGTTTTTTGTGGGCTTTCTCATCAAGCCTTTCAAAGAAAACGATCGCTATGATGGCCTGGAGCTCTTTCTGGTACTTGCCAATGGTGTGAACTATGTGCTGTGGTCTTACTGGATATTCGAATCATTTGAACTTTCGCATATCATTCCTTTCCTCATAGTAGGGGTGCTGTTCATGGGGCTGGCATGTCTCATCTATTATCGAAGCCAAAGGCGCGGCCTGGTGGCTGTAGGTACCTATATGGTGCTGAGCATCATCACACTGGGTATTGCTGGTAACGACCTCACTTTGTTTGACTGGGGGGGAGGCATCAATTACGTGATTACCGCTGCCGTTTGGTTGCTCATTGTGTCTAGTGTGTTTGCCCTGGGCATGAAGCTGAAAGATAACCTGGTCATGCAACTGAGCAAGGGTGCCTACCTGATGTTGCTGGTCTATTGGTTTGCCCTTGCCTGGTCGGTAGACTGGCAGCCAATTTTCGGCATCAAATACATCCCTTTCCTCAACCTGGGGGCATTAGTATGGGTAGCATGTGTACTGGTAGGGTTCAGGTTTGCATTGGCCTTGAAGAAGCTGGGGCAGATTGATGGATCAGACGCCAAAGGCCATGAAGCGGCCATATTCTCCATGATCAGCCATGCACAGATTGGAGGCTTGCTTACCATACAAATAGCCAATCTATGGGACGCTTATAACATGGGTAACCTCGATTTCGACCTCACCATTTCCTTGTGTTGGTTTGTATATGCGCTGGTCATTTTTGCCTGGAACAGCCGCTTGCCTCATGTCTTCTTTCGCTATTTCGGAGGGGCCGTGCTTCTAGTGTCTTCCGCGAAAGTGATTCTCTATGACCTGGGTGGAGGATCATCGGTTCAGCGCATCGTATTCCTACTCATTCTGGGAGGCATCACCTTAATCATTGGTAAACTCAGTAGCAAATCGAGAAAGGACCTACCTGATCCTTTACCAAAAGAAATTTCTAATACATAAACATCCTCTGGCTCTGCAATTTAACGTTGCACGCCTTCCCTTCGTCCCTGCAGCAATACGTGTTGCAGGGACTATTTTTTTGAGGAAAGTGTTAAGGCATTACTTCGCGCTTGAGCTGTATGCGTACAGTATGTGGAGCGGGTTCGTCACCACCAAAATAGGGCCATAGCCAATAGTTTTCACCTGCTTCACATTGGCCGGTGCGGTCTATGGCTGCCGATTGAAGGTCAGTACCTGTAAACAGATACTGCCCACCTTCTATGCTGATAGAGAGGTTGATTTCCTGATTTATGGGTACAGCACCCATCAATTCGTAACTGCGATTTCCTTCACGATATACATAGGCCAGGATCTGAAGTTCATCTTCATACCAGCGCCAGCCAAAACGGGCACTTTCACTCTGATGATGCTGTCCACAGTCAGAAAAACCCACCAGCTTGTTGATGTCTCCCTGGTTTCCGGAATTTTCCAAAGTGTATTCAGCAGACTCATCAAACATCACTGTGATGTTTATGCCCTGGCCATCAAATACTTCTGATCGGTTGATGGCACTGTGCTCTCCGGTATTTATGGTGAATATTTCAAAGCCGGTTTCTGGGTCAACATCAATGGTCTCATCACAGGCCAAAAAAAGTACAGCTGCAATCATGCAGTATTGTAGACGCTTCTTCATAGATCAAAATTCGGACATTCCCGTAGCTGGTTTCTATACCTGTACTGGACAAAGTGTTGACGGGCTGCTTTAACTATGTTGAAAAAAGATGTAATGAATCTTTCGCGGGCTCGTCAGTGCAATGAGTCTGTTCTAAACAAGCGATCATGTTTGCTTCTGATGGACTCGTTTTTTCAGAACATAAGTTTTACGAATGGGTAACATATTAAAATCTTATTGCGTTAATTAGATTTACTAATGGGTAAGATATAGAATCAATGGAAAAGCGATATACACTAGGGGAGTTTGAAGAAACGGTTTTGCTGGTAGTTGCAGCGCAAGATGGAGAGGCCTATGGTTTGTCCATTACCAAGGTAATAGAGGACGAATTGGGCAGGTCGGTCAACATGAGTTCTGTGCATACGGCTTTATATCGCCTGCAGGAAAAAGGTTATGTGAAGTCGGACATGGGAGACCCTTCAGACAGAAGGGGAGGCAGGCGCAAGCGCATTTTTGTGATTACTTCTGCGGGAAAATCGGCTTTGCTGGAAGCAAAACAGCACAGGCAGTATTTGTGGTCTAAAATTCCGGGCTATGTGTTCGGAGGCGAGAAATCATGAGCACAGATCCACACATTCAACCTCCCGGACTGGCCAGGAAGCTATTTCAGTGGTACTGTTCCGACCCTCTGAAAGAAGAGATCGCGGGGGACCTGGAAGAACGCTTTCTCGACCATGTAGAAACCCATGGTTTGCACAAGGCCAGGCGCAACTATTGGCTCAATGTATTCAAGTTTTTTCGTTGGCACACCCTCAAAAGACAAAGGTCAAAATCATACACTCATAACAACATCAGCATGTTTAAGAATTATTTTAAGATCGCCTTACGGTCTGCAATCAAGCAAAAGGCGTTTTCATTAATCAACCTTTCGGGCCTGGCAGTGGGTTTAACGAGCTTCATGCTCATACTGCTCTATGTACAGCATCAGCTTAGTTTCGATCAGTTTCACGAGCATAAGGAGCGGGTTTTCAGAGTGCACGATGGCGATGTGGCCATTACCGCCAATGCCATGGCACCTACCATTCAGCGAGCCTATGAAGCTGAGGTAGAAGACATCGCGCGATTGGTATTTATGGGGAGTCAGTTTTTTCAGGTCAATGGTGAAAACTACAGCGAAGAGGTGCTTTTCACAGACCCTGGCTTTTTCAATGTATTCACTTTCCCTCTGTTGGAAGGCAATGCCGAAAAAGCACTTTCACAACCCAATAGTATGGTTTTTAGCCAGTCGGCTGCACTCAAGCATTTTGGAACGGTCAACATTCTGGGGGAGCTCTTTGAAATGGAAGGCCGCAAATATCAGGTGACCGGGGTTATGAAGGATCTCCCCAATAACTCAAGGCTTCAGTTTGAGTTTGTTGCCGGACTCAAAGATTTGACGTGGACGCATGAAGAAACCTGGAGCAACCGCTCTTACTATACCTATTTGCTGTTGGCAGATGGGGTGAATCAAGCTGACTTTTTCGAAAAGGCTGAGGGTACAATCGCAGAAGCTTATGGTACACCCGCCAGTAGCCAGGGCGGTGTGCACATCTACTTTCAGCAACTCAACGAGATTTACCTGCAAAAGGACTGGAAGCTGGACTATGAACCTATGAAGATGGGAGACATCAGCTATGTGTACATTTTTACGGGCATTGCCGGCCTTATCCTGCTCATTGCCTGTGTCAATTACATCAACTTATCTACCAGCCGTTCGCTGGACAGGGCCCGTGAAGTGGGTCTTAGAAAAGTGGTGGGTGCTATTCGTGGGCAGCTCATTTGGCAATTTCTCAGCGAGTCATTCCTCTTTGTATTCGGTGCCATCATTCTCTCCATCGGCATCGGTTATGGCGTCATTCCCTACTTCGAACAGCTTTCAGGTGCCGCCATAGATGCCACTAGACTCTTCGAAACCAACTTTCTATTGGCAATGCTCGGTTTGGGCCTGATCATCACTTTTCTAGCTGGTTTTTACCCTGCATTGATGCTTTCTAACTTCAAACCCGTGGAGGTGCTGAAGGGCAGCTTTAGAAGATCGGGCAAGGGCAGCCGACTCAGACAGGTGCTGGTGGTTTTCCAGTTCTCTATTTCCATCTTCCTGTTAGTGGCCACTTTGGTGGTGTACAAACAGCTAAATTTCATCCAGAACAAAAAGCTGGGCTATGACCGTGAGCAGGTATTGTCTTTTGTAATGGACGAAACCCTGAAAGAAAAACGAGATGTGCTGAGAACGCGTTTGGAAGCCAACCCAAATGTGAGTGCAGTCAGTTTTTCATCACATGTGCCCGTCAATATCGGTTCGGCCAATGGACTGCATGTAGGCCCTACGGAAGATGACTGGGAGCTCATTTACTTCATGCATGCAGACAAAAACTTGCTAGAGCTTCTGGATATTGAGCTTCTAACCGGTGAGGGGCTGGAAACCAGGGCAGCACTATTTAAATATGACAATGACATGGCGGTTAAACCTACATTCATTGTCAATAGGGCTACCATTGCGGTGTTTAACTGGTCGCCTGAAGAAGCCATTGGCAAAAACATTCGCATTTCTGGCATTGATGCGCCCATACAGGGGGTAGTTGAAAACTTCCATTACCGATCGATGCAACAGCGAATTGAGCCCTTCGTGATCTTGCATGATCCAGACCGATTTTATCAAGTGGTAGTCAAAGTTTCAGGCCAGCAGGTGAAAGAAACGCTTTCATTTATTGAAGATGAGGTAGCCGATATGTCGCCCAGTCTGCCTCTGAACATGACTTTTTTGGACGATCGCTTCAACAGACTTTACAGATTCGAAACTCAGCTGGGCGAGGTGTTTCTTACCTTTGCCGCCATCGCTATCTTGATTGCCTGCCTTGGTATGCTGGGCCTCATCTCCTTTGTGGCGGTCAACCGGGCCAAAGAGATTGGTATTAGAAAAGTGCTGGGAGCTTCCATTGCTACCATTATGGCTTTGCTGTCCAAAGATTTTTTGAAACTGGTAGGCATTTCATTACTGCTGGCGCTGCCCTTGGGTTATTATTTGATGTCGGGCTGGTTGCAAGACTATGCCTACTCAGTCACCCTCAGTGCCGACCTGGCCGTGATAGCCGCAGTTTCTGCGCTGGTCATCACCATGGTCACCATCAGCTATCAGGCCTTAAAAACTGCTTTTATCAACCCTGCACGTGTATTGCGAAACGACTAGCCTGGACCTATTAACGCGTCTCAGGTATTGCTGCCTTGCGCTTTCAGCACAGCGGTTTTCAGGACCATTGTCTCATTGATAAGAAATCAGAAACTACCATGAAAAATAAACGGATACTCAAATACCCTGTGGCGATCCTTGGTCTATGCCTTTTTATGTGCGCAGCCTTGCTTAACCCGGTTTATGCGCAGAAGGGAGACTGTGACTGTGAAGAGACTTTCGACCAGATGATTGTGAAGCTGGAGGCCAATTACATAGGCTTGAAGCATTTTGAGGCCAAGGGCAAAGGACCCGAATATGAAGCGAGAAAGGCCACATTTTCTGAACAGTCTGCAAGTGTTCGCGGGGTCGATTGTGCAGCCTTCCTTCAACAGTTTCTTGACTATTTCGAAGATGGGCACCTCTATGTCATAGAGCGCCCTGAATATGAAGGTGAAAAGCTTGACTCTATCAAGGCCAAAATTAGTCGGGAGAAGAGGTCCGTTGAGGAGCTGCAAAACCTCTTAAAGGCGCAGAAAGCAGAAGATGCCGACCTGGCCATAGGTACTTATCGAGATCATACTTCTCATTTTATTTTGGTAAAAGAAAGAGGGGAGTACAAGCTTTACATCACAGAATCTACCAATGAGAATGTGCAGCCAGGCGAACTCAAGGCCAGTTTTAAAGCAGTAGATGGCCGGTTTCGAGGTACTTACTACACCTATGGCCATTTGCCAAGGTTTATGCAGGGCGGTTTATATAAGGAAGGCACCTTACTCAGAATAGAGAGCTTAATTTTAATCAAAACTGACACTGAGTTTGAAAGGGAGGTAGGCATGGTGAATTTTGACAATACTAACTGGCCTACCGTTCAAAAGCTCGACAGTGAGAATGTACTCCTGTACATACCCAGGTTTAGCGTTGATAATAAGGTTTGGAAAGACCTGATCCAGGAAAACAGAAAATTATTGGAGAGCGCTAAAAACTTGATTGTAGACATCAGAGGTAATCGTGGAGGAAATGCCATCTACTTTTCAATTTTCGACCTTTTTGCTGATTCTGAGATGCCTGGTGGGCGGGGAGAGGTCTTGGCTTCTCAAGACAACTTCGAATACTTCTCAAGAAACCTGCAGTACTCAAAGAAGATTTACCAACCGGTGGTAGATGCCATTGAACAGAACATGGGCCAGGTAGTAGACGGGCCGCTTTACCCCAAGCGTAAATACAAACGAAAGAAATCGAGTAAAATAGAGAATGTGGCCATACTCACTGATGAGGCCTGTATGAGTGCAGCAGAATCATTCATTATTCATAGCAAGCAAAACAGCACCCTGGTCAAGACCTTTGGCAGCCCTACGGAAGGTGTGATTGACTATACCAGCGTGAACGCAGTTAGATTGAAATCGGGTCGTCAGAATATTTTGTTCGGTTACCCTACCAGTACGCTGCACAAGCAGATTCCCAACAATGGATACAACCCAACTGGCATGGTGCCCGATGTGCCCATTGCTGCTTCTGTAAAAGACAAAGTGTCCTACATTATAGACTACTATAAGCAAGGCAACTGACAAAAAAAGAAACACTTCTGTATGAAGCCCGTTTGCATTTTTATCAAAGCCTATTACCTTTGAAGCAATGATTCACAGTAGCGCATATTACCACCATTATTATTATAACCCGACAAGTCGGAACGGTAGCGCTATGTGATCAGTAGAAAGAAATAACAAACTGAAAATATAAGACCTGGTTCCGAAAGAGCCGGGTCTTTTTTTATGTCAATTTTTGGTGAACCAAATATGAAAACAAAGCATTTACCACCTATAGAAATGAAACAGAACTACGACAACTACACAAAGGAGGACCAGGAAGTCTGGAAAATCCTCTTCGATCGACAGTTCCCGCAATTGCCAGAAGCGGCTACTGAAGAGTTCCTGAAAGGGCTGAAGAAAGTAAACTTCACGGCCGAAGGCATTCCGAACTTTGAAGAAACCAACAAGATTTTACGCGAGCTCACCGGCTGGGAGATTTACGCAGTACCGGGTATTGTTGAAGATGACCTTTTCTTTGACCTGATGGCCAATAAGAAATTCCCTGCTACCACCTGGGTGCGTAAAATGAGCCAACTCGACTACCTGGAAGAGCCAGACATGTTTCATGATGTTTTTGCTCATATTCCACTGCTGGCCAATCAGGCATTTGTAGACTTTCTGCAAGCCATCAGCAAGTTTGGTAAAGATTGGGTTGGTGACGAATGGGCCATCCACTTGCTGTCGCGCATCTACTGGTTTACCATCGAGTTTGGCTTGATCAGAGAGAAGGGCCAACTGAAAATTTATGGTGCAGGTGTACTCAGCTCTTCAGGTGAAACCCAGTATTCTTTGAGCAATGAGCCAGCACATCATGAATACGATGTGGACCAAATTCTGGACACTGCCTACAGAAAAGATAAAATGCAGCAGGAGTACTTCATCATTGACTCATATGAGCAGCTTTACCGCTCAATTCCAGAGATCAAAGAGAAGATAGAGCTCAGGCTGAAAGAAAAAGAAGCAACCGCCAACTGATTCCAGCAATATGAGTGTAGTCATTGTCAACTACAATGCCGGTAATGTGCAGTCAGTTACCTATGCGTTGCAACGCCTGGGGGTTGAGCCATTGCTCAGCGATGATCCTGAAGTGATTGGTGCCGCAGACCGGGTCATTTTTCCCGGAGTAGGAGAGGCGAGTACGGCCATGCGCTTTCTGAAGGCTAAGGGGCTCGATCAGGTAATCAAAGACCTAAAGCAGCCGGTGTTTGGTGTATGCCTGGGTTTACAGCTTATGTGCAGGCATTCTGAGGAGAACGACACCGACTGTTTGGGCATCTTTGACCTGGCCGTGAAGAAGTTTGAGCCAAAACTAAAGGTGCCACAAATGGGTTGGAACACACTTACCGAGATGAATTCACCGCTGTTTACAGGCATAGCACCGGAAAGCTACGTGTACTTTGTGCACAGCTATTATGCCGAGCTCAGTGACGATACCATTGCCATTACCGACTATGTGAACCCATTTAGTGCAGCATTGCAAAAAGACAACTTCTACGCCCTTCAAGCTCACCCTGAAAAGAGTGGAAAAGTAGGGTCACGGATTCTTGAAAACTTTCTCTCACTTTAATAATGGTGAATGTCAAATGATGAATGATGAATGGGCTTGTCGTATTGATGATGGTAGTGATTTTTTGATTATATTTTTGATTAAATAAGTAATAAATCAAAATGAAATAATTATGAAATTTTCAGAAAACGTAATTGAACAGAAGTCCTTTGAATTCGCTCTGAACATCATCGAAGCTTACAAGCAGATGCGCAATCAGAAGGAATTTTTACTTTCGAAGCAACTGCTAAGGTCAGGAACCAGCATAGGCGCCAATGTACAAGAAGCTCAAGCAGCTATTTCAAAGAGAGACTTCACTGCGAAGATGTCGATTTCGTCTAAAGAGGCACGGGAAACACGCTATTGGTTACTATTAATTAAATACAGCGACCTTGTAGATTTGAAAACGGAAGGACTCCTTGATGAAATTGATCAGATCATCAAGTTGCTGACATCCATTATTAAGACTTCGCAAGCCCGTATGCGCTAAAATTTATCAATTACTCATTCCTCATTAAACACTATTCATTAAAAATTACCCATTTAACACTACTCATTAACAATTATACAATCCTCCATTAAACATTATTCATTCAATATTCCTCATTAGAAACAATGCACATCATCCCAGCCATAGACATCATAGACGGCAAATGCGTACGCCTTACTCAGGGCGACTATGACCAAAAAACGGAGTATGCCAATAACCCTGTGCAGGTGGCCAAAGCCTTTGAAGGTGCAGGCATCAGCAAGCTGCATGTGGTGGACCTGGAAGGGGCAAAAGCCAGCAAACCAGTGAACCTTGATAGTCTGCGAGCCATTACGGCTGAAACGGGTCTGAGCGTTGACTTTGGCGGAGGGGTAAAGTCCAACGAGAGCATAGAAGCAGTATTTGCGGCAGGTGCCCGGCAAGTAACAGCCGGTAGCATTGCTGTGAAAGACCCTGATCTGGTTTCGCAATGGATAGGTCAATATGGAGCAGAACGCATTATTTTAGGTGCCGATGTCATCGATGAGCAGATAGCCACCCACGGCTGGCAGCAGAATTCTGGTATAGCACTGTTTGGCTTTTTGGAACAGTATATCAAGCAAGGAATTGAATACTGCATTTGCACTGATGTGAGCAAAGATGGCTTGCTACAAGGTCCCTCTTTCGACCTTTATGAGCGCATTCTCAAAGAGTTCCCCAATCTAAAGCTTATAGCCAGTGGAGGTGTGGCCGAAGTAGAAGACCTGATAAGGTTGAAAGCAATGGGCGTATATGGCACCATTGTCGGCAAGGCTTACTACGAAGGACACATCAGCCTGGAAGAGCTGGGCCGACTGAACAGATCGTAAATCACACATCGTACATCTAACATCATAAATCGTACATTCGCCACATGTTAACCAAAAGGATCATACCCTGCCTTGATATCAAAGACGGACGCACTGTCAAAGGGGTCAATTTCGTAGGCCTGCGCGATGCAGGTGACCCGGTAGAACTTGCCGCGCGCTATGCCGAAGAGGGTGCTGACGAACTCGTGTTTCTGGACATTACTGCCACAGTAGAAAAGCGTAAAACCCTGGTGGAGTTGGTTAGAAAAGTGGCAGCCGAGGTCAACATACCCTTTACAGTAGGGGGAGGCATCAGCAGCAAAGAAGACGTTTCGGCCCTGCTCAATGCCGGGGCAGATAAGATCTCCATCAATTCATCGGCAGTGAAAAACCCGGACCTGATCAACGAATTGGCGCTGGAGTTTGGTAGCCAATGTGTGGTAGTGGCCATCGATTCACGACATGTAGAAGGAGAACACATAGTGCATGTAAGGGGAGGTCGCACCCCCACAGAACTCAGGACCATAGTCTGGGCCAGAGAAGTAGAGCAGCGCGGAGCAGGAGAGATTTTGCTCACCTCTATGGACCATGACGGAACCAAAGGTGGTTTTGCCAATGAGCTGACGGCTGAGATTTCGACCATGCTGTCGATCCCCGTCATTGCCTCTGGTGGTGCTGGCAATATGGCCCATTTTGTAGATACATTTACAGACGGAAAAGCTGATGCGGCCCTGGCTGCCAGTATTTTCCATTTCAAAGAAATAGCTGTCCCCGACCTGAAATCCTATTTAAAAACCCAGGGCATTCCCATAAGAATAGAAGCATGAGGAAATTGAGTAATACCAATCAGGTAGATTTTGATAAAAACGAGGGCCTGGTGCCTGTCATCGTGCAAGATGTTAACAGCGGTACAGTGCTGATGCTGGGCTATATGAATGCCGAAGCCTTAGAGCAAACCCAACAATCTGGCAAAGTCACCTTCTTCAGCCGCAGCAAATCGCGCTTATGGACCAAAGGTGAAACCTCAGGTAACTTCCTGATGGCCAAAGACATCCTGATCGATTGTGATAAGGACACTTTGTTGGTAAAGGCCGAACCCATTGGCCCTACCTGCCATACCGGCACCGATACCTGCTTTGACGAGGAGAATGACTCCAATACGCTCTTCCTTGACCACCTCACACAGGTGATCAAGCAGCGCAGACAAGGCGACCCTGAGAAGTCTTATACCGCAAGCCTGTTTGAAAAAGGCATCAACAAAATGGCCCAGAAAGTAGGGGAGGAAGCCGTGGAGCTAGTCATCGAAGCCAAGGATGACAGTGAAGAACTTTTCCTCAATGAAGGAGCCGACCTGCTCTTCCATTATATGATTCTGCTGGAGGCCAAGGGCTATTCTCTTCAGGATATCATCAAGGTTCTGCAATCAAGACATAAGTAACGAGGCGATATGTTGTTGGTGAAGAACACCAACAACGGCTCGGTTTTTAAGGAAGGTGTCCTTCAAAAGGACACCTTCCTTGTTATACCTCTTCATTCGCGGTCTCAGGCCCCTGTTGGTGTCCTTTACCAATGGGTATTCCTCAACAAATCATTGTTTGGTTGGTGACAACACCGTCCAAGGCGAGGGTAATGCCCCTGTTGGTGTTGTCACCAACAGGCCGTCATGAACGGAAAGCACTTCTTTGCTATTAGGTGCCTGATTTTGTATAAATTTAGACTAGTCTAAAAATTAAATTAGAATAAAGTAAAAATATTTTATGTGCTGACTGAAATATAGTTTAAGTTTGTATTCATAATTAGGAGTGGTTTACACTTTAGACATGACTCAAGCAATTTCAGCACAGGTGCTTAAAAAGGTACTGATACTAGCATTAGCAGTTTTCCTGACCGGTCTACAGGCCATGAGCCAAACAGCACAGGTGAGCGGTAAAGTACTCGCAGCGGGAGAGGGCCTGGAGTTTGTCAATGTGGGACTGCTGGGTACCACCTATGGTATTACCACCAGTGCAGATGGCAGTTTTAATATAGAAGGCATCAAGGCCGGAAAATATCGCATCAGGGCTTCTTTCGTAGGGTTTATCCCAGTTACTAAAACGATAGAGCTTGCGCCAGGAGAGCAGCTGAAAGTTAATTTTGCACTAAAAGAAGACCCTAAAGCCCTGGAGTCGGTAGTGGTGACGGGAACAATGAAAGAAATCAGCCGCCTGGAAAGCCCAGTCCCCGTTGAGGTGTACACCCCCAAGTTTTTCAGGAAAAACCCAACCCCAAACATTTACGATGCCCTGCAAAATGTAAATGGGGTGAGGCCGCAGCTCAACTGCAACATCTGCAACACGGGCGATATTCACATCAATGGACTTGAAGGCCCATACACCTTCGTACTGATCGATGGCATGCCCATTGTCAGTGGCCTGTCTACCGTTTATGGTCTGTCCGGCATTCCCAATTCGCTGGTAGAGCGCATAGAAATAGTGAAGGGCCCTGCCTCTTCACTCTATGGTTCTGAGGCGGTGGGTGGACTGATCAACATAATCACCAAAAAGCCGATCAACGCCCCGCTACTGGCACTGGATGTTTTCGGCACCAGCTGGCAAGAATACAACCTGGACCTGGGCCTCAAGCTGGCAGTGGGCAGCAAAGCCACGGCTTTAACTGGTATCAACTACTTCAACTACCAAAACGTGGTAGATAATAACGGTGATAACTTTACCGACCTCACCCTGCAAGACCGCATTTCTGTCTTCCAGAAGTGGAGCTTCGATAGAAGAGATAACAAGGTGTTTACCCTGGCTGGTCGCTATTATTATGAAGATCGTTGGGGTGGAGATGTGAACTGGAACGAATCGTTCAGAGGAGGAGATGAGGTATATGGCGAAAGCATTTTCACCAATCGCTGGGAGCTGATAGGGCAATACCAATTGCCTGTGAAGGAAAAGGTCATGTTCTCTTTCTCTTTCAACGACCACGACCAAAACAGCCGCTATGGTGACCTGGCTTTTGACGCCCGCCAACGCATTGCATTCTCGCAATTCACCTGGGACAAAAAGGTAAATAATCACGACCTGCTCTTCGGTACCGCTCTGCGCTATACCTATTATGATGACAATACCACGGCCACGGCCAACAACCTGGGCACTGAGATATTAAACAACCCCGAAGAAGTGTGGTTGCCAGGCTTTTTTGTGCAAGACGAAATCACCCTTCCCAACAAAAACAAGCTCTTGCTGGGTGCCCGATTCGATCATGACAATCGGCATGGAAGCATCTTCACACCCCGAATTGCCTACAAATGGTCGCTGGGTGAGAGCAGTTCGCTAAGGTTCAATGCAGGAACCGGTTTCAGGGTGATCAACCTGTTTACAGAAGATCATGCGGCACTTACAGGGGCCAGAGATGTAGAGGTAGTAAGCGAATTGAATCCTGAGCAAAGCTACAATTTCAACCTCAACTACCTGGGTAACTTCTACACCAACTCAGGCACTTTTATTGGCCTCGATGCTTCGGTTTTCTACACCTTCTTCGACAACCGCATCATCCCCGATTATGAGTCGGACCCCAATAAAATCATCTATGATAACACAGAAGGCGCGGCTGTTACCAGGGGCATCAGTGCCAATCTGGATGTGAGCTTTCCTTCTGGCCTCAAGCTGCTGGCGGGTGTCACATACCAGGACGTTTTCAGCGAAGAAAATGGAGTGAAAGAGACACAGTTGCTCACTGAACGTTTTTCAGGCACCTGGTCGGTGACCTATGATTTCAGCACCCTTCCATTAAGCATCGACTATACCGGTAACCTGTACAGCCCCATGAGGCTGCCGTTGCTGGGTGAGTTGGACCCCAGAGACCCTGAGTCGCCCTGGTGGAGCATTCAGAACATTCAGCTGACCTATCGCTTCGATAAAATTGAGATTTACGGAGGCGTGAAAAACCTGCTGAACTGGACACCGGGAGACGAAACTTCATTTCTGCTGGCCAGGCCCGAAGATCCATTCGACAGAAACGTGCAGTTCGATGCAGGCGGGCAGGTGGTACCCACAGCGGATAACCCCTATGCGCTCACCTTCGATCCCACCTATGTATATGCCTCCAACCAAGGCATCAGAGGCTTCCTCGGCTTTAGACTCTCTATCGATTAATGCGCAGTCTGTTTACCATATTGCTGTTATTAATGACCTTTGCTGTCAAATCACAGGGAGAACTCCAGGTACACAGCTTTGAGTCTCTGGACAGCCTGCAACAACAGGAACAGCGCCCTGTACTGGTATTCATTCATACTGACTGGTGCAAGTTTTGCAAAGCCATGAAAGCCAGGGTTTTTACCGATGAAAAGGTGCAGGCTACTTTGGACAATGAATTCTACTTTGTGATGCTGGATGGCGAATCAAGAGCCCCCATTAAGTTCAGAGGGCATACTTTTAACTTCAGGCCTACAGGCAATAATGTAGGCGTGCATGAACTGGCAGAAGCCATAGGTACCATAGAGGGCAAGCTCGAATATCCTACTTTGGTGGTCATGAATTCGACCTATGAGATACTCTTCCAGCATGCCGCTTTCTTAAACAAAAAGCAGCTCTTACGCGTTCTTTCTCGTGTAGAAGGGCAGTAAGAATTGTATCCTTCATTCCCCTATAATTATTAATTTTGAGTGTCATGAAAAGAATATTCTTACTCCTTGCCCTATGCCTTGCTGCAGCTTCTCAGGTAAATGCACAGGCCGATTCAGTTACGCTAATCACCGACCGTCCTACTCAAAGTGCTTCAGCCTACACCATTGCCAAAGGCACCTGGCAAATAGAGACTGGCTTTACCTATACTAATTTTATAGGTCCAACTTTCCCCGGTTTACCCGAGGTAAGACTCGAAAATACCACCTTCAATACCACCCATGTCAGATTGGGCATCACCGATAAGCTGGAACTCAATTTTGTGCAATCACTCACCAGTATTAAACTGTTTTTTAATGACGTACAGCAAGGCGAAACGTTGACAGAACTGCTGCCTACTTCACTGGGCTTGCGCTTTCAGTTAGCTGAGGAAAAAGGGTTGATACCTCAAATATCGGTGCTGGCCAATGTAGTGGGTGCACCTTTTGTGAGCGGGACAAACGATTACCTCTTAGACCTTCGGTTCAACATGCAACACAACCTCAATGATGGCTGGAGTTTAGGTTATAACCTTGGGGCGACTGACATTGCCAGCAATTTCACGCCTTTATACACCATCGTGCTGGGCAAAAGTCTTGACGCAAAGCTCGCAGCTTTTGTAGAAGCCTTTGGCACTTTCAATGAAGGTGCGGCCAATACGCACAATCTCGATTATGGTTTTACCTACCTGCTCAATAACGACATGCAACTGGATGTATATGCAGGAAATGCACTGAATGAATTCTCGACAGATTTCATTTTTGGCCTTGGCTTTTCTGCCAGAATTCCCGGTAAATAATAATTTTCGACTCACCGTTTTTGGAGAACAGGGCACAGCTAGAAAAGTCCGTCAACCTCATTATTTGACTTAGATATTTCGATAAGAATTCCGGGGAATTAATCTATCTTTCGGCATGTCAAAACAGGCTGCCAAAACCATTATGATGATGCGGCCGAAGCGCTTTGGTTACGACCCCGTTTCGGCTGAAACTAATGCATTTCAAAAAATGGAAGGCGCTGATAACCAAGATTTTATTCGGAATCAGGCCGTTGCTGAATTTGATAATGCCGTCAATTTACTGCGCGAAGCAGGCGTCAGTGTCATTGTCATTGAAGACACCGAAGAACCGGCAAAGCCCAATGCCGTATTCCCTAACAACTGGGTTTCGTTTCACCGCGATACCAAAGTGGTACTGTACCCCATGATGGCAGTGAACAGAAGGCAGGAACGCAGACCTGAGGTATTTGATCAACTCAATGCTCAGGGCCTCGCCTTTGACGAATTCATAGACATTAGCCACTATGAAGACCAGGGCCAATTTTTGGAGAGTACTGGCAGCATTATTTTCGATTATCCACGCGAGATTGCCTATGCCTGTAGCTCAGAGCGTACCGACCCTGATGTGATGCAAAAGCTCAGCGACATCTTGGGTTTCGAGCCCATCATCTTCAATGCGGTTGACCGCGATGGCCTGCCCATTTACCATACCAATGTGATGATGTGCCTGGCCGACCAATATGCGGTCATTTGTGCCGAATCCATTCCTGAAGAGCAACGGGCCACCGTGCTGGGAGCCCTAGAACACACCAATCACGAAATTGTGCCCATCACCTACGACCAGATGTACTCCTTTGCAGGCAACATGCTGGAAGTGCAAAATGCATCGGGCCAGTCGCTTTTGATCATGTCAGAAGCCGCCATGCACAGCCTGAACCTGGACCAGAAGCAGAAGCTCTCCGAATATTCAAGACTACTTTCTATCCCTATTCCCACCATTGAAAAATACGGTGGTGGCAGCATCCGCTGCATGATGTGTCGGGTGAACTAGGGGGCAGTTATCAGTTGATCAGGAAAACAGGGAATTGGGGAGCAGAAGATATGCTCCCGTCAGTACCGTTCAGGTCAGACGGGTGCAGGCAGAGACTGGAAGCGGGAGGCCGAAGACCAAAGTAGCCATCGATTTGCGAGGACGTAGGTCGAAGCAATCTCCTGGTAGTTAGCCCCAGTCTGCTTAAAGGAGATTGCCGCAGTCGATTCCTGTCTGTCGTCAGTAAGCTCCTTCGCAATGAACTGTGTTAAAAATCAAGTTAATTTTCTGTTTAGAGGCAAATAATATTCTGGTTGATACATTTTTTTATTGGTAACTACAGCAAATGCCTGCTTAAGGAGTTTGTTAGCTACCGC
>Ga0316204_10006655_pt1 | contig 17587 bp, 14 predicted proteins | sample 6monrhotite_MG_2_FD_205661 | JGI IMG/M metagenome (GOLD analysis project Ga0316204, IMG submission 205661) | Microbial mat bacterial communities from mineral coupon in-situ incubated in ocean water Damariscotta River, Maine, United States -... | ecosystem: Environmental > Aquatic > Marine >... | reverse complement strand
GCGCCGCCGGTTTCCGCCAAAACCTTCGTGATCGCAGCCGTCAACGTCGTCTTGCCGTGATCAACGTGACCAACAGTACCGATGTTGCAATGCGGTTTAGTACGCTCAAATTTTTCTTTAGCCATTTTACTTCACTCCGTACGAACCGGGGATCAACCGGCAAGCTTGGTTTGGATTTCTTCAGCAACCTGCGACGGCACTTCGGCATAATTCGCAAATTGCATGCTGTATTGGGCACGGCCCTGAGACATCGAACGCAAGGTGTTGATGTAGCCAAACATGTTGGCCAACGGCACCTTGGCGGTAATGACACGGGCATTACCGCGTTGTTCCATTTCGCCGATTTGACCGCGACGCGAGTTCAGGTCGCCGATGATGTCGCCCATGTAATCTTCAGGGGTCACCACTTCGACGTCCATGATCGGCTCAAGCAGCTTCGGATCGGCGGCACGACAACCTTCACGGAAGGCGGCACGGGCAGCGATTTCAAACGCCAGAACCGAGGAGTCAACATCGTGATAAGCGCCATCGGTGAGGGTCGCTTTGAAGTCGATCACCGGGAAGCCAGCCAAAACACCGGTATCAACGGCGCTCTTGAGGCCCTTTTCGACGCCCGGGATGTATTCCTTCGGCACGTTACCGCCCACGATTTTGCTTTCGAAGACGAAGCCTTCACCAGGCTCGGACGGTTCGAACGTCATCTTGACGCGCGCGTACTGACCGGAACCGCCCGATTGCTTTTTGTGGGTGTAATCGATGTCGTAAGCCTTGGAGATGCTCTCGCGGTACGCAACCTGCGGCGCGCCGACGTTGGCTTCAACCTTGAATTCACGCTTCATGCGGTCGACGATAATGTCCAGGTGCAATTCACCCATGCCCTTAATCACGGTCTGGCCGCTTTCGTGGTCGGAGGTGACGCGGAAGGACGGATCCTCGGCAGCCAAGCGCGACAGGGCAACGCCCATCTTTTCTTGGTCGGCTTTGGTCTTGGGCTCGACGGCCACTTCGATCACCGGCTCGGGGAATTCCATGCGTTCCAGCACAACGGGGTGCGCCGGGTCGCAGAGCGTGTCGCCCGTGGTGGTGTCTTTGAGACCTGCGAGCGCAACGATGTCGCCTGCTCGGCATTGCTTGACGTCTTCACGCGAGTTGGAGTGCATCTCCAACATACGACCGACACGCTCGCGCTTGTCTTTGACCGAGTTGAGAACGCCGGAACCGGTGTCCAAAACGCCGGAATAGACGCGGCAGAAGGTCAAGGAACCGACGAACGGATCGTTCATGATTTTGAACGCCAGCGCGGCGAACGGCTCGTCATCGGAGCTTTCACGCACGATTTCGTCTTCAGTACCCATCTTCACGCCCTTAATGGCGGGAACTTCGAGCGGGTTCGGCAAGTAATCGATAACCGCATCGAGCAAAGGTTGGACGCCCTTGTTCTTAAAGGCGGTGCCGCACAAGACCGGAACAAAGTCACCGGCAATGGTGCCTTTGCGGATACACTTGATCAGCGTGGCTTCATCGGGCTCGGTGCCTTCGAGGTACGCTTCCATGGCGGCGTCGTCTTGTTCGACGGCCATTTCGATCAGTTGTTCGCGGTAATCGGCAGCTTGCTCGGCCAGTTCGGCGGGAATCTCTTCGTCGTGGAACGCAGCGCCGAGGCTTTCTTCGTCCCAGATGATGGCTTTATTGCGCAGAATATCGACAACGCCCTGGAACGTGTCCTCGGCACCAATCGGCATCTGGCAGACCATCGGACGTGCGCCCAAGCGGTCGACCATCATATCGACACAGCGATAGAAGTCGGCGCCCGTGCGGTCCATCTTGTTGACGAAACACATGCGCGGCACGTCGTACTTGTCAGCCTGACGCCACACGGTTTCGGATTGCGGCTCGACACCGGCAACCGAATCGAAAACCGTCACGGCACCATCGAGAACACGCAAGGAACGCTCAACTTCAATGGTAAAGTCGACGTGGCCCGGGGTGTCGATGATGTTGATCTGGTGATCGCGCCACGCACACGTCGTCGCAGCGGACGTAATCGTGATGCCGCGCTCTTGTTCCTGTTCCATCCAGTCCATGGTCGCGGCGCCGTCGTGAACTTCGCCGATTTTATAGGACTTACCGGTGTAGTACAAAATACGTTCGGTGGTCGTGGTTTTACCGGCGTCAATGTGCGCCATGATACCGATGTTGCGGTACTTATCGAGGGAGACTTTGCGTGCCATCGTCGACGATCCTTACCAGCGGTAATGGGAGAAGGCTTTGTTCGCCTCTGCCATTTTGTGGGTATCTTCGCGCTTTTTGACAGCCGCGCCACGATTCTGAGAGGCATCCATGAGTTCGCCGGACAGGCGCTCGACCATGGTGTTCTCGGAACGCTTGCGGGCCATATCGACGAGCCAACGGATCGCCAATGCCTGACGGCGCGAAGCGCGAACTTCGACGGGAACCTGATAGGTCGCGCCACCGACACGGCGGGAGCGAACCTCGACGGACGGCTTCACGTTGTCGATCGCTTCGTGGAACATAGCCAGCGGATCGCTCTTGGCCTTACTTTCCATCAGATCGAACGCACCATAGACGATGTGCTCTGCGGCGGACTTCTTGCCATCGAGCATCAGGCTGTTCATGAACTTGGTGACAACCTGATCGCCATACTTGGCATCAGGCAAAATATCGCGCTTTTCAGCTGCGTGGCGACGGGACATCTCTCGACTACCTCTACCTTACTTAGGACGCTTAGCGCCGTATTTGGAACGACGCTGACGACGATCGGAAACGCCTTGCGTATCCAACGTGCCACGAATGATGTGATAGCGCACACCGGGAAGATCCTTCACACGACCGCCGCGAATCATCACGACGGAGTGCTCTTGAAGGTTATGACCCTCACCCGGAATGTAGCTGGTGACTTCGAAACCGTTCGTCAGGCGCACGCGAGCAACCTTACGAAGAGCCGAGTTCGGCTTTTTCGGTGTGGTGGTGTACACGCGGGTGCAAACGCCGCGCTTTTGAGGACAAGCCTTCAGCGCAGGAACGTTGCTGGTCTCACGCGGAGCCTTGCGAGGCTTACGGATCAACTGGTTAATCGTCGGCATACCGTTCTTTCCATTACATATGCACCGGGAAACCTAGCCGATTGCCTGCATGGCAAGGCGGCTTTCCGGTGCGACAAAAGACCGACGAGGCCAGAACAGGGTGGAAATCCTGCCTCACGGCGGTCAAGTCATGCCCCAAAGGGCTTCAAATTTGCAACGCGCTAACTTCGAGAAGTCTGCGTCTGAACCGCCCTGCCCCGCGTAAACGTGAGACATTCGGGTTCACCACCAGACCCCTGAAGAGTGGCGCATACTATGCACGTGCCCCCACCCCGTCAAGCAAAGAATGCAGCGCTATATTCACGCTTCATAATTTACCCATATGTAGGCATTTCGGTAACAATCGAACACAAACCCAACTCAAAACGACAAAACATCAGATTACGCCCATTTGTCTACCCGTAATGGTGCCCGAATCCAGCTTATGTATTGACTTGTCTTGATGGCGCTCTTTGTACCTGCATACCTTCTTGACATATTTGGACAGCCGTCCTAGGGATACGGTGATTAGGACGATTGACCTAACTTGCCAAATCGTAACGGCGCTTTGGCTGAAACGGTGAAATTATGAATGACGCACCAACACGACAGCGTATCGTCGAAGCAGCGGACCAGCTGTTTTACCGCCAAGGGTTTGAACACACTTCGTTCGCGCACATCGCAGAAGTCGTACAGATTTCACGCGGTAATTTTTATTATCACTTCAAAACCAAGGATCAGCTTCTCAATGCCGTGATCCACGCTCGAATCGCCAACACTCAAATTATGCTTGATCAGTGGGAAGTGGAAGGCGAAGGCCCTACTGAGCGCATTCGCAGTTTCATCAAAATTCTGTTGATGAACCAAGCCAACATACAGCATTACGGCTGCCCCGTCGGGACACTGTGCAGTGAGTTGGCAAAACTAAACCACGGCTCTACAGAGCAAGCGAACACCTTGTTCACCCTATTTCGCACATGGTTACACCGTCAGTTTACGTTGATTGGTCGCCATGACGATGCTGATGAATTGGCCATGCACCTTCTCGCGCGCAGTCAAGGGGTCGCGACGTTGGCCAATGCATTTCACGACCCAAAGTTTATCCAAACTGAGGTTAATCACATGCTGGACTGGCTGCAAACCTACAGTCAAAGCAGCACGCCATCGTAAGGAGATGCTTCAATGTTCATTGTGTTTCTTAAATTTTCCAACAACAAAAGCCAAGCTGGTCAATTCATGGATGACCACAATGCATGGATCAAAAGTGGGTTCGACGACGGGGTGTTCTTAATGAGCGGCAGCTTGCAGCCCAACTTAGGCGGCGGCGTCATCGCTCACAATGTTTCGCAAACAGAGCTGCAAAGCCGCATAGATAACGACCCATTCGTGGCAAATGATGTGGTCCGCGCAGAGATAATTGAATTCACCCCTGCGAAAACGGATCATCGGCTCTCATTTCTACTGAACTGAAGCAAAGAGCAAGATTTTGTTGCAGGGGGGCTATTTATGAACAACACCATTGAAGGACGCGACGGGCAGATGCGCTGCCGCTGGTGCGCTATCGCACCTGAATTTGTCGACTACCATGATCATGAATGGGGATTTCCCGTGAATGATGATTATCGCTTGTTTGAAAAACTATGTCTGGAAAGCTTTCAGTCCGGATTGAGCTGGCGCACCATCCTCGCAAAGCGCGAAAATTTCCGTGCAGCCTTTCATAATTTCGATTTCAACAAAGTTGCGAAATTTAACGAACGCGATGTTGAACGCTTGCTGAAGGACGAGGGCATCGTCCGTCATCGCGGCAAAATCGAGGCGGTCATCAACAACGCCTGTAAATCCCGTGAACTGGTCGAGCGCGAAGGTTCCGTAGCAGCCTTTATATGGCGCTACGAACCCGATGAAATCGACCTCGCCAAACCGCAGTCGGCATCAACCTCATCACAGTCGGTCAAACTATCAAAAGATCTCAAGAAACAAGGATGGAAATTCGTAGGGCCGACGACCGTATATGCGTTCATGCAAGCCATGGGATTGATTAACGATCACGCCGAAGGTTGCGCGATCAGAACCAAAGTGGACAAGGCCCGAAAAACGTTCATCCGGCCAGGCCGGTAAAGTCGAACGCTTACGCCATCCAACTCACTTGAACAAAAAAGAGCCCCCAATCCTTTAGGACTGGGGGCTCTTTCATAAGTGAAATCTCATCAAAAGGTTTATTCGCCTTCCGGCGCTTCTTCAGCCGCAGGCGGCACTTCCGGAATCGGGGTCGGCATGGAACTGACCGAAGGCAGCCCCTGCTCTTCCAACTCGTCCGGACCGGCGTTGGCCATCAGTTCCTCGTCGCGCTCGGCGGCGATGGTACGGAAGTTGTTCATCACCGAACCGGTACCCGCCGGGATCAAGCGGCCCACAATGACGTTCTCCTTAAGGCCGATGAGGTTATCGATTTTACCCGATACCGATGCCTCTGTGAGCACGCGTGTGGTTTCCTGGAACGACGCGGCAGAGATAAACGACTGGGTCTGCAACGACGCCTTGGTGATGCCCTGCAGAACCGGGTCGGCCACGGCGGGCTTTTCGCCGGCCTCGACGGTTTTGGCGTTGACCTTCTCGAACTCACTTTTGTCGACCAGTTCACCGACCAGATAGGTGGTGTCGCCAGGTCCGGTGATCTCGACCTTTTGCAGCATCTGGCGGGAAATCACCTCAATGTGCTTGTCGTTGATCTTCACGCCTTGCAGACGGTAGACCTCCTGGATTTCATTGACCAAGTATTCGGCCAGCGCTTCGACACCCATAACCGCGAGAATATCGTGCGGTACCGGGTTGCCATCCATCAAAGGATCGCCCTTTTGCACGTAATCGCCTTCCTGAACGGCCAAGTGCTTGCCTTTCGGGATCAGGTATTCGCTGGGCTCCAGTTCAGCATCGGTCGGCACCACGATGACGCGGCGCTTGTTCTTGTAGTCCTTACCGAATTCAACGCGACCATCGATTTCGGAGATGATGGCGTAGTCCTTCGGTTTGCGGGCTTCGAACAGTTCCGCAACGCGCGGCAGACCGCCGGTGATGTCACGGGTCTTGGCGCTTTCACGCGGAATACGCGCCAAGGTGTCGCCGGCGTGGACTTGCTGGCCGTTTTCGACCGACAGAACCGCATCAACAGGCAAGAAGTAACGCGCTTCCATATCGTCTTCGAGCATGAGGACTTCGCCCTTGGCGTCACGCAAGGTGATGCGCGGCTTGAGGTCGGAGCCCTTGGGCTGCGATTTCCAGTCCACGACCACTTTGGAGGTCAAGCCGGTGGCTTCATCCATTTGCTCACTCAAAGACACGCCTTCGAGCAGATCCATGTAGCTGACGGCGCCATCCTTTTCGGTGATGATCGGCAGCGTGTATGGATCCCATTCGGCCAATTTCGCGGTGCGGTCCACTTTGGCCTTGTCTTTGACCAACAGCTTGGAGCCGTACGGAATGCGCTGACGCATCCGTTCGCGGTCTTGATCGTCGATCATGACCAATTCCGCGTTGCGGCTCATGACCACCTGAACACCTTCTGAGTTTTTCACCGTTTGGCAGCTGATCAGTTTGACCTTGCCGTCGAAGCCCGCTTCGATGAAGGATTGCTCGGAACCCTTCTGCGCCGCGCCGCCGATGTGGAAGGTGCGCATGGTCAACTGGGTGCCCGGCTCGCCAATGGACTGAGCCGCCATGACGCCGACCGCTTCACCCATGTTGACGCGGGTGCCCCGCGCCAGATCGCGACCGTAACAGGTGGCGCAGATGCCGACCTTGCTTTCGCACGTCAGCGGAGAGCGCACCTTGAGGCTTTCGATCTCGGCCTCGGTCAAAATCGCGGCTTCGGGTTCGGACACCAGCACGCCCTTCTTCACCAGCACTTCGCCGGAAATAGGGTGGATGGCGTCTTCGCCCAGTGTACGGCCCAGAACCTGTTCGCCGATGTCGACCACGATCTCACCGCCTTGGACCACCGACGAAACGGTAATCACAATATCGGTGCCGCAATCTTCTTCATAGATGATGCAATCTTGCGCGACGTCGACCAGACGGCGGGTCAGGTAACCCGAGTTCGCGGTCTTAAGCGCGGTATCGGCCAAGCCCTTACGCGCGCCGTGGGTGGAGTTGAAGTACTCCAGCACGGTCAAGCCTTCTTTAAAGTTCGAGATGATCGGCGTTTCGATGATCTCGCCCGACGGCTTGGCCATAAGGCCGCGCATGCCGGCCAGCTGCTTCATCTGCGCAACCGAGCCACGCGCACCGGAGTGCGCCATCATGTACACCGAGTTCACAGGCTTGCCGGGTTTGTCTTCGGAAATGACTTTCATCATTTCGTCCGAAACCATGTCGGTACAATGCGCCCAGGCATCGACGACCTTGTTGTATTTTTCACCCTGAGTGATAAGGCCGTCCTGATACTGCTGCTCGTACTCCTTGGCTTTCGCTTCGGTGTCGCCGACCAGCTTTTCCTTGGCGTCGGGAATGATTAGATCATCTTTGCCGAACGAAATACCCGCTTTACAGGCATTGGCGAAGCCCAAGCCCATCAAGCGATCGGCGAAAATAACCGTCTCTTTCTGACCGCCATGGCGGTACACCGCATCGATGACGTTGGTGATTTCCTTTTTGGTCATCAGCTTGTTGATCAGATCGAACGGAATGTTCGGATGCTTGGGCAGCACTTCCGAAACCATCAGACGGCCCGGCGTGGTTTCCACACGGTAAACCTTGGGATCGCCGTTTTCATCGACACCGTGATAGCGCGCCGTAATTTTGGCGTGAAGCGACAGCACACCTTCGTCCAGAGCGTGCTGCAATTCGCCCATATCGGCAATGATCATGCCCTCACCCGGCTCATTTTCGCGCAGCATGGTGATGTAGTACAGCCCCAAAATGATATCCTGGGACGGTACGATGATCGGCTTGCCGTTGGCCGGTGAAAGAATGTTGTTGGTCGACATCATCAGCACGCGCGCTTCCAACTGCGCTTCGAGGCTCAACGGAACGTGCACGGCCATTTGATCGCCGTCGAAGTCGGCGTTGAACGCGGCGCAGACCAGCGGGTGCAGCTGAATGGCTTTACCTTCGATCAGCTTCGGTTCAAACGCCTGGATGCCGAGACGGTGCAAGGTTGGCGCACGGTTCAACATGACCGGGTGTTCGCGAATGACCTCTTCCAAGATGTCCCAAACTTCTGGGCGTTCTTTTTCGAGCATGCGCTTAGCGGCCTTAATGGTGGTCGCGTAGCCGTACAATTCCAACTTGGAATAGATAAACGGCTTGAACAGTTCCAGCGCCATCTTCTTCGGTAGGCCGCACTGATGCAACATCAGTTCCGGGCCCACCACGATGACCGAGCGGCCGGAATAATCGACGCGCTTGCCCAACAAGTTCTGACGGAAGCGACCCTGTTTGCCCTTGAGCATATCGGACAAGGATTTCAGCGGACGCTTGTTGGCGCCCGTGATGGCGCGGCCACGGCGACCGTTGTCGAACAGTGCATCGACGGATTCTTGCAACATGCGCTTTTCGTTGCGCACGATGATGTCCGGCGCGCGCAATTCGATGAGGCGCTTGAGGCGGTTGTTGCGGTTGATCACGCGGCGATACAGATCGTTGAGATCGGACGTCGCGAAACGGCCACCGTCCAACGGCACCAGCGGGCGCAGCTCGGGCGGAATCACCGGAACGACTTCGAGGATCATCCATTCCGGACGCGCTCCTGAAGCGAGGAACGCTTCGACCAGCTTGAGACGCTTGACCAGCTTCTTGCGCTTGGCTTCGGAAGTGGTTTCCTTGAGATCGTCTTTCAGGACTTCAAGTTCGTCTTCAAGTTCGATTTCCGACAGCATGTCGCGCAGCGCTTCCGCGCCGATGCCGACGGTGAACGCATCGACACCGTATTCATCGACGGCGATCTGGTAGGCTTCTTCGCTCAGCAGTTCGTTCTGCTTGAGCGGCGTGAGGCCCGGTTCGACCACGACATAGTTCTCAAAATAGAGAACCCGTTCCAAATCCTTCAAGGTCATGTCGAGCAGCAAACCGATGCGCGACGGCAAAGACTTCATGAACCAGATGTGCGCAACCGGCGAGGCCAGTTCGATGTGGCCCATGCGTTCGCGACGAACCTTTTGCAAGGTCACTTCAACGCCGCATTTTTCGCAGGTGATGCCCTTGTACTTCATGCGCTTATATTTGCCGCACAAGCACTCGTAATCTTTTACCGGGCCGAAGATACGCGCACAGAACAGGCCGTCGCGTTCCGGCTTAAAGGTCCGGTAGTTGATGGTTTCAGGCTTTTTGATTTCGCCGTAAGACCAGGCGCGAATCTGTTCCGGCGACGCGATCTTGATCTGGATCGTGTCGAAACGCTGGGTCCCGCTGACCTGACCGAAAAACTTCGTGAGTTCGTTCATTTTAAATACTCCTCAAATCCGGTTCAGGTTCAGCTCAAGTCGACGTTCAGGCCGAGTGCCTGAAGTTCCTTGACCAGAACGTTGAAGGATTCCGGCACACCGGCCTCGAAGTTGTCATCACCGCGCACAATGGCTTCGTAAACCTTGGTACGACCGGAAACGTCATCCGACTTAACGGTGAGCATTTCTTGCAGCGTATACGCCGCGCCGTAAGCTTCCAGGGCCCACACTTCCATTTCACCGAAGCGCTGACCACCGAACTGCGCCTTACCACCCAGCGGCTGCTGCGTAACAAGAGAGTACGGCCCGATCGAGCGTGCGTGAATTTTGTCATCCACCAAGTGATGCAGTTTCAGCATGTAGATGTAGCCGACCGTTACCGGACGGGCGAAAACCTCGCCGGTACGCCCGTCGATCAAGGTCATCTGACCCGAGGTCGGCAAACCGGCTTCGGTCAACATGTCGGACACGTCGCCTTCATGCGCACCGTCGAACACCGGGGTGCCGATCGGCACGCCCTTGCGCAGATTGCCCGCCATGGTCAGCAGTTGATCGTCGTCGAGCGGATCGATCTTTTCCTTGAACTCGTCAGGTGTGTAGACGGCCTTCAATTTCGAACGAAGTTCCTTGGTGTCTTCACCCTTGTTCTTGATGGCGTCGGCCATCTCACCGATCTGGATGCCGATACCGGCGCACGCCCAGCCCAAGTGGGTTTCGAGAATCTGCCCGACGTTCATACGCGACGGCACACCCAACGGGTTGAGCACGATGTCCACCGGACGACCGTCTTCCAGGTACGGCATGTCTTCCGCCGGCATGATGCGCGAGATGACACCTTTGTTGCCGTGACGGCCGGCCATCTTATCGCCAGGTTGCAGCTTGCGCTTCACCGCGACGAAGACCTTGACCATCTTCATGACACCCGGTGCCAAATCGTCGCCGCGTTGCAGTTTGTCGACCTTGTCTTCGAAACGCGACTGAAGGGCGGCGATGGATTCTTCGAACTGGCCTTTCAGCGCCTCGACGTCCTTCATCACCTTGTCGTTGGCGACCACGATTTGGGCCTGCTGGCCGGGGGTGTATTCGGCCAGAAGCTCTTCGGTGATGGTCGCGTCTTCCTTGATGCCCTTGGGACCGGAAACGACTTTCTTGCGCAGCAACAAGTCCTGCAAACGCGAAGAGAAGCTGCGTTCCAAGATCGCGCGTTCATCGTCGCGATCTTTGGCCAGATGTTCGATTTCGTCACGCTCGATCGCCAGTGCGCGTTCGTCCTTGTCGACGCCGCGGCGATTGAACACGCGCACCTCGACGACCGTACCGGCAACACCCGGCGGCAGGCGCAACGAGGTATCCCGCACATCGGTTGCTTTTTCACCGAAGATCGCGCGCAGAAGTTTTTCTTCCGGCGTCATCGGGCTTTCGCCTTTCGGCGTCACCTTACCCACCAAAATGTCGCCCGGCTTGATTTCGGCACCGATGTACACGATGCCGGCCTCATCCAGGTTCTTGAGCGCTTCTTCACCGACGTTGGGAATGTCGCGGGTGATTTCTTCTTGGCCCAGCTTGGTGTCGCGGGCCATGACTTCGAATTCTTCAATATGGATCGAGGTGAACACGTCGTCACGCACGATGCGCTCCGAGATCAAGATCGAATCTTCGAAGTTGTAACCGTTCCACGGCATGAACGCGACCAGCACGTTTTTGCCCAGCGCCAACTCGCCCAACTGCGTGGACGGACCGTCCGCGATGATGTCGCCCGCTTCGACGCGGTCGCCCATCTTCACCAACGGCTTTTGGTGCAAGCAGGTGTTTTGGTTTGAGCGCTGGAACTTCAACAGGTTGTAGATATCGACGCCGGAGGCGGCGGACGAAGTCTCTTCCGTCGCGCGCACAACGATACGCGTCGCGTCCACCTGATCGACGATACCGGAACGCTTGGTGATGATCACCGCGCCGGAATCGCGCGCCACCGTTTCTTCCATGCCGGTGCCGACCAGCGGCGCTTCGGCTTGAAGCAAAGGAACCGCTTGACGCATCATGTTCGAACCCATCAGGGCGCGGTTGGCGTCATCGTTTTCCAAGAACGGGATCAGCGCGGTCGCGACGGACACCAACTGTTTCGGCGACACGTCGATGAACTCGATGTTTTCCGGCTGAACCATGACGAAGTCGCCGGCCTTGCGGCAGCTGACCATGTCATCGACGAACTTGGCGTTCTTGTCGAGCTTGGCGTTCGCCTGGGCGATCACGTAGCGGCCTTCTTCCATGGCGGACATGTAAACCACTTCGCCGGTCAACTTGCCTTTTTCAACTTTGCGGTACGGGCTTTCGATGAAGCCGTACTTGTTGACCACGGCAAACGTGGCGAGCGAGTTGATCAGACCGATGTTCGGGCCTTCAGGCGTTTCAATCGGGCAGATGCGACCGTAGTGGGTCGGGTGCACGTCGCGCACTTCAAAGCCCGCGCGTTCACGCGTCAAGCCGCCCGGCCCAAGCGCGGACAGGCGGCGTTTGTGGGTAACTTCCGACAGCGGGTTGGTTTGATCCATGAACTGCGACAGCTGCGAAGAGCCGAAGAATTCACGCACCGCCGCCGAGGCAGGCTTGGCGTTGATCAGATCGTGCGGCATAACGGTGTCGATTTCGACCGAACTCATACGCTCACGGATCGCACGTTCCATGCGCAACAGGCCGACGCGGTACTGATTTTCCATCAGTTCGCCGACCGAACGCACACGACGGTTGCCGAGATGATCGATATCGTCGATGTCGCCGCGACCGTCTTTCAGATCGACCAGCACACGGACGATTTCCAGGATGTCTTCGCGGCGCAAGACGCGCAGCGTATCTTCGGTTTCAAAGCCGAGACGCGAGTTCATCTTCACACGGCCGACGCTGGACAGATCGTAGCGTTCCGAATCGAAGAACATCGAATTGAACAGCGCTTCGGCGGTGTCCAAGGTCGGCGGCTCGCCCGGACGCATGACACGGTAGATGTCGATCAGCGCTTCTTCGCGCGACGTATTTTTGTCGATCGCCAAGGTATTGCGGATGTATGGCCCGACGTTGACGTGATCGATGGCCAAGGCCTTGATTTCGGTGATGCCCGCTGCTTCCAGCGCTTCGATGATCTCTTCGGTGATCTCTTCACCCGGCTCGGCGTAGATTTCGCCGGACGCTTCGCTGTAGATGACTTCAGCCGCGTACGAACCGATCAAATCTTCACCCGTCACAAGAATTTCGGTGAGGCTGGAGTCTTCGAGCTTTTTCAGCGCACGCGGCGTCATCTTCGCGCCGACTTCGGCAACGACTTTGCCGGTCTTGGCATTGATGAGGTCCGCGGTCAGTTTCGTGCCGCGCAGACGTTGCGCATCGAATGCGGTCTTCCAGCCTTTTTTGGTGCGGGTGTAGACGACCTGAGAATAGAAGAAATTGAGCACATCTTCCTTGGACATGCCAACCGCGTCCAAGGCGTCAAGCTTTTCGCCTTTGGCTTTGGCAGCTTCGCGCTTGGCGGCGGTCTCTTCGTTGTCGAGCGCCATCAGCAAAGTCGTCACCGGCAATTTGCGGCGGCGATCGATGCGTACATAAGCCAAATCCTTGGCGTCGAATTCAAAGTCCAGCCAGGAACCGCGGTACGGGATCACGCGGGCGGCGAACAGGTACTTACCGGATGAGTGGGTCTTGCCCTTGTCATGGTCGAAGAACACGCCGGGAGAGCGATGCATCTGCGACACGATCACGCGCTCGGTGCCGTTGACGACAAAGGTGCCGTTGGACGTCATGAACGGCATATCGCCCATGTAAACGTCTTGTTCCTTGATGTCGCGCACCGACTTGGCGCCGGTTTCTTCGTCGATGTCCCACACCACCAGGCGCAAGGTCACTTTCAAAGGGGCGGCGAAGGTGATGCCGCGCTGCTGGCATTCTTCAACATCGTATTTCGGGGCTTCGAATTCATAAGCCACGTATTCAAGCGTGCCGCGACCGGAGAAGTCCTCGATCGGGAAAACCGACTTAAAGACCTCTTGCAGGCCCGTCTGGGTGCGCTCATTTGCCGGAACGTCCTCTTGCAAGAAATGATCGTAAGACGTCTTCTGAACCTCGATCAGGTTCGGCATTTTAACCGCTGCGGGGATTTTCCCGTAGTCCTTACGGACGCGCATGCGGTGCGTAAACGACGTAGCCATGAATTTTCCTCGTTCTTTCTGACGGCCTCAAATTGGACCCAAAAAACTCAATATATTCAAACCGGAGCCAGCCAACTTAGGCACACCCCAAATACAAAAACGCCCCCAGCGTATGGCTCCCGGGATGCCGATCCCAAGTCCATCACGCTGTGAGGCGTTGAACGCATCCGCTGTACCGGCTTCGGCAAGCCCATTCGGGCGGATGGTTTCAAGCGGTGGGAGATGGCGGCACCCCATATGGGATGCCGCCACAGCCCGATGTCGCAATCAGAAGATTACTTGAGTTCGACGCTCGCGCCGACCTCTTCAAGCTTCTTCTTGATTTCTTCAGCTTCGTCTTTAGAAGCGCCTTCTTTGACGGCGCTCGGAGCTGATTCGACCAATTCTTTGGCTTCTTTGAGGCCCAGGCCGGTGATGGCGCGGACTTCCTTAATGACGTTGATTTTCTTGTCGCCAACGGCGGTCAACATCACGTCAAAGTCGGTCTTTTCTTCAGCGGCTTCACCAGCTGCTGCGGGGCCGGCTGCAACGGCAACCGGAGCAGCGGCGGAAACGCCCCATTTTTCTTCGAGAAGCGTCGCCAGTTCGGCTGCTTCCATAACGGTCAGGGCAGAAAGGTCTTCTGCGATCTGTTCGATGTTAGCCATTTCTAAATTCTCCTTAGGCTTGAACTGCCTGTAATTGTGTCAACCAGATACGCGACTTAGCCCTGCGAGGTGGCGTATGCGCTACAAACGCGCGCCAACTGCCCGGCGGGAGCCTGAAGAACGCCAGCGACCTTGGTCGCGGGTGCCTGTACAAGTCCAACCAGCTTGCCACGAAGTTCGTCGAGCGAAGGCATGGATGCGAGCGTTTGAACGCCGGCAAGATCCAGAACCTGATCGCCCATCGCGCCGCCGACAACTTCAAAATTGTCGTTGCCTTTGGCGAATTTGACCGCGATTTTTGCTGCGGCGACGACGTCATCGCTATAAGCGATGCCGGTCGGGCCGGAGAAAAGATCCGCGATCCCCTCGAACTGCGTGTCTTTGAGGGCGAGACGCGTGAGCCGGTTTTTCGTCACTTTGAAGTTGGCACCTGCTTCACGAAGCTGCGTACGCAAGCTCTCCATGTCCTTAACGGACAAACCCAAATTGTGGGTCACGACAACCGTTTCGGCGCCGCTGAAGGTTTCGTGAAGCGAAGAGACCAGTTCTTCTTTTTGTGTACGGTCCACAGTCGTCTCCAGTTTCAATGGCCTATCCCAAAAAGGAAATAAGCCGTTGCACGAAAGCTCTTCAATCAATCAGCTGATCGAAGAGCCGGACAACCTGCCAAGTGCAACAGTTCAAGCCGTTCATCGCGAAAAAGGACGCTCAAAACGGGATCTGCACCGTCTGTGCAGGCGGGTTTCCCCTTTAAACTCCACCCAATTGCGGAGCACCTACGGTCTTGGACAGGCTCGAAAGTTTAAAAGAACGTCTTTCAAACCTTCTCACCCACCCGCCCCTCGGTGAGAGGCGGGCAAGCAATTAAGTAGCCAGCATTACGCGCCGACGAGATCGGCGACGTCCAACTTAACGCCGGGGCCCATGGTCGAGCTTAGCGAAATGCGCTTGAGGTAAGTCCCCTTCGCGCCGGACGGCTTGGCTTTGTTCAAAGCGTTGATGAAGGTTTGGACATTCTCAGCCAAAGCTTTTTCGTCAAAGCTGGCCTTGCCGACACCGGCGTGGATGATGCCCAATTTTTCAACGCGAAATTCAATCTGACCACCCTTGGCGTCTTTGACGGCCTGGGCGACATCGGCGGTCACGGTGCCGAGCTTGGGGTTCGGCATCAAGCCGCGCGGGCCCAGAACCTTACCAAGACGACCAACCACCATCATCATGTCCGGCGTCGCGATGCAGCGGTCGAAATTCATTTCGCCCTTCTGAATCAGTTCCGCCAGATCTGCGTCGCCAACCAGCTCAGCGCCAGCGGCTTTCGCTTCGTCGGCTTTGTCGCCCTTGGCGAACACAGCGACGCGAACATTTTTACCGGTGCCGTTGGGCAGAGATACCACGCCGCGGACCATCTGGTCGGCGTGCTTGGGATCAACCCCTAAGTTGACGGCGATTTCGACGGTTTCGTCGAATTTTGCCGTGGCGTTGCCTTTGATCAGCTTGACGGCCTCGGAAAGGACGTAAAGCTTTTCGCTTTCGACGGCCGCCTTGGCGGCTGCGGTGCGCTTACCAATTTTAGCCATGATATTACCCCTTCACCTCAAGACCCATGGAACGCGCGGTGCCGGCGATCATGATCGCGGCTGCGTCCAGGTCGTTTGCGTTCAGATCGACCATCTTGGTTTCGGCGATGTCACGGCACTGCGCCATGGTCACGGAACCGACGATCTGGGTGCCGGTGGTGCTGGCGCCCGATTTGATCTTCGCGGCCTTCTTCAGCAAGAAGCTGGCGGGCGGGGTCTTGGTGATAAAGTCGAACGAAGCGTCCTGATACGCCGTGATGACCACGGGGATCGGCATGCCTTGTTCCATCTGCTGGGTCTGCGCGTTGAACGCTTTGCAGAATTCCATGATGTTCAAACCAGCCTGGCCAAGCGCCGGACCGATGGGCGGCGACGGGTTTGCTTGCCCCGCCGGCACCTGCAACTTAACGAGTGCTTTGACTTTCTTAGCCATTTCAGTACCTCAGTTTCATTTTGTCTTCTGAGTGTGTGGTGCGGTCATGGCTGACCTCCCACACGATGATTTCAGACCGCCTCCACTGAATGGTTCAGCGGCCCGAAAATTCCAATTGTTTAGGCCTTTTCGACCTGGGCGTATTCCAGCTCCACGGGTGTCGAACGACCGAAGATGCTGACCGCCACCTTGACGCGGGCGCGTTCTTCGTCGACGTCTTCCACTTGGCCGTTGAACGAGGTGAACGGACCGTCCACCACACGCACACTGTCGCCGATTTCGTAAACCACGGACGGCTTGGGACGATCCACGCCTTCCTGAACCTGATTGATGATGCGCTGCGCTTCGACCGCTGAGATCGGCGTCGGGCGCTCCTTGGAACCTAGGAACCCGCTGACCTTGGGCGTGTTCTGCACCAAGTGCCACGCTTCGTCGGTCAATTCCATCTCGATCAGCACATAGCCGGGAAAAAATTTGCGCTCGGACGCAACCTTCGATCCGCGGCGCACTTCAACAACGGACTCACTGGGCACCAGAACCTGAAGGATCTTGTCGTCCATCCCGGCCTGCTTGGCCTGTTCGATGATCGACGAAGAGACTTTTTTCTCAAATCCCGAATAAACATGCAAAACGTACCAACGCGCTGCCATCGTTTAAGCCCCCATACCCAGAAGAAAGCGCACGCTGACCGACAAAAGCTGGTCGACCAGAAAGAAGAACATCGCCGCGATGATCGCCATGACGAACACGGTGGCGGTCGACACGACCGTCTCGCGGCGGGTCGGCCAAGTCACCTTTGAGGTTTCTTGGCGAACTTCTTGAACAAACTTGGCGGGCGTGGTTTTCGCCATAATTTTATCTTTCTTCCTCTCGACGCGCCACCCAAAGAAGGATGGCAGGGGCACCAGGGCTCGAACCCGGGACCTGCGGTTTTGGAGACCGCCGCTCTACCAACTGAGCTATACCCCTACAAAACCTCACCTTTTCCGGTTTTCACCCGAAAAGGAAAGGACAGGACGAGCTAGCCCATCCTGCCGCAATCCGGTGCGGCGGGAAAAGGGGGTTTACCCCCTTCCCGCCCGGATGTCCAGTGCGTTTAAGCAATCACCTTGGAGACGACGCCGGCACCAACGGTGCGGCCGCCTTCACGGATGGCGAAGCGCAGGCCTTCGTCCATGGCGATCGGTGCGATCAGCTCGACGTCCATCGAGATGTTGTCG
>Ga0316204_10006654_pt1 | contig 17588 bp, 16 predicted proteins | sample 6monrhotite_MG_2_FD_205661 | JGI IMG/M metagenome (GOLD analysis project Ga0316204, IMG submission 205661) | Microbial mat bacterial communities from mineral coupon in-situ incubated in ocean water Damariscotta River, Maine, United States -... | ecosystem: Environmental > Aquatic > Marine >... | reverse complement strand
TCGCGGCCGCGCGTGCATCTTCTGTGAGCTCATCTATGCCTGCGTTCGAGCTGCTGCCTGCCGGGGACGCAAATATCGGATCCGCCTCGGCTACCACTGAATCCCCTGATTGTGGTTGTTCGATAGGAGCTGCATCGTCTGAGCCGCCAAATACCCACCAGCCGAGACCGAGAAGTATGACCGCGGCAGCGGCGCCGATACCCAGAATCTTCGGGTTCTGCAAGATTGACTCGCCAGAGCCGGAGCCATCTATAGACATTTCCGGCGGGATGGCAGCATCGTCGCTATTGCGCGCGGTGACCGCAGCAAATGTGTCGCCGACCGACTTGATAATGCCGGTCATTGTTTCCGTAAAACTGCTGTCGTCGCCACTAAAGGCGTCACCGAGGGAATCGTTGACGAACGCTGGTGGTTGTTCCACCGGTACTGGGCGGGGCTCGACAACGATGTTTGGAACTGGCTGCGATTGTTGTGCTGGCGCTGGTGTTGGTGGCTTCGGCGCGGGCCGAGAGCTGACCGGTCGTGGTGCGGCCCTTGGCGCTGCTGGCGCTGGCGAACCGACCGTCTTGAATGCGGCGTCCGGCGCCTCGAGATGGTGTTTGGCTGAAGCCTCAATTGCGAGGCGTGCACGTCCCGGCGATACCGGCTTCAACAGAAAGCGATAGACTTTGCCGCGGTTGATCAGGTCCATTAACATTTCGCCGTCGTCGCGACGTCCGGCGACGATAGAAACCAATCGGGGCGAATTGGTGCGCAGGTGCAAAGTCATTTTTTCGACATTGTCGCCAACCATGGCAGCATCAATAACGGCCACGCCAACCTTCTGATCGCGAACCGCTTGGTCAGCCTGCGCTAGCGTATTCGCATGAATAATATTGTGCATTCCTCGCGCCGATTCCCTGACCGTGGCGAGGAACTCTTCGTCTTTGCTCAGAACGAGAACGTCAACTGCACGTGAGCCGACATTCGCTTCCGGTGCGACGGCATCGGGCTTCAAAGCTGGCATGCGCCCGGTTGCGTCGGTGATGATGGATGAACCATTTTCCGAGGTTTCCATGACGATATGCTCCGCAGGTGTATCCATATCTGCGGTTGTGTCATTGGCGGATTCAGTTAGCGCCATGAGACGAGATTGACGTGTCGCGTTGTCGATCAGAGCACGTAGCGACTCGGGTGTAACGCCACCACGAACGACCTGGAAAACTTCGTTCGCGCCTACCAGCGCTTCGACACCTTCGCCGTCATTGCCGGCGAGCAAGATACCGAGAGTATCCGGAGACCGTTTACGCGCTTCGCGAAGTGCATCAAGGCCGCTCATACCAGGTAGTTCCTGAGCGGTTACCAGTACGTCGATGCTGGTATCGCCCAAAGTGTTGAGAGCTTCGCTACCACTGGTCGCACAGTGCACTGTATAGCGGTCGTTGAACCCTGTGACTAGCTTGTCCAGGGTGTTTTGCTCGCTATGCAGCAACAAGATCTGTGTTTTAAATTGTTCCAGCGACACTCCAACTTCTCCATTAACTTATGTCGAAAGGCACGCGTAATCCTTGCGTCAGCGGAGTATAGCCTTGGGAATTAGTTAAATTGTCGCTTTAGGCAGACAGAGTTTCGAATCTGTGACACGGCGCACAGTGGAAGTGCAGGGCCCGTCACAGATGGGCTTCAGCGACGCTCCTGGATTTCCGAGACGAGCAACGTCAGAGCTTCTTGCAGTGGCAGGGTTTGCTGTTGTTTACTGCCCAAACGGCGCATGGCGACCGTTTTTTCGTCGACTTCACGCTGTCCAACGGCAAGTAGAACAGGGACTTTCGCGACGCTGTGCTCGCGCACTTTGTAGTTGATTTTTTCGTTCCGCAAATCGGTCTCAACACGCAGTCCGGCGCCGCGCAATTCTTGCGCGACGGTCTCTGCATAGTCGTCTGCATCTGACGTGATGGTCAGAATGTTGACCTGAGTCGGTGCCAGCCAAAGCGGTAGATTGCCCGCGTGGTGCTCAATCAGGATGCCGATAAATCGTTCAAGTGAACCAAAAATTGCGCGGTGCAACATTACCGGTAAGTGTTTATTGCCATCTTCACCGACATAGGTGGCGCCGAGACGGCCCGGCATGTTCAGGTCGACCTGCAGGGTGCCGCATTGCCAGTCACGACCGATGGCATCGCGTAGCACGAACTCCAGTTTGGGTCCGTAAAAAGCACCTTCGCCAGGATTGTGGGTGTACTCAAGACCGGATACTTCAAGCGCCTTAAGCAGCGCAGCTTCGGCCTGATCCCATACGGCATCTTCGCCGACGCGAACTTCCGGACGGTCAGCAAATTTGATGCGTACATCGGTAAACCCAAACGCGCTGTAGATGTCGAGCAGTTGGCGACAGACAGCAATGGATTCGTCTGTGATTTGTTCCGGCGTAACAAAAATATGCGCGTCGTCTTGCGTAAACGCACGCACCCGCATCATGCCGTGCAGTGCACCCGACGGCTCATACCGATGGCACTTGCCAAACTCCGCCAGGCGATAGGGCAGATCTCGGTAACTGGTAATACCCTGCTTGAAGACCTGCACATGCCCCGGGCAGTTCATAGGCTTGATCGCATATTTTCTGCCGTCGACGGTTTCTGTCGTATACATGTTGTCGCCGAACGCATCCCAATGACCGGACGCTTGCCACAACGATTGATCCATTAGTTCGGGCGTATTGATTTCCCGGTAGCCGGCGGCCTGCTGCTGTTCACGCATGTAGGCGATCAGACTTTGGAACAGGCTCCAGCCCTTGTGATGCCAAAACACTGCGCCGGGTGCTTCTTCCTGAAAATGGAACAGGTCCATGAGCTTGCCGAGGCGACGATGGTCGCGCTTCTCTGCTTCTTCCAGCATCAACAGATATTTGCGTAACTGTTTGTCGTTTGACCATGCCGTGCCATAAACACGCTGCAGCATTTCCTTGCTCGAGTCACCGCGCCAGTAGGCACCCGAGACGCGCGTCAGTTTGAATGCTTTGCCTAGTTTTCCGGTCGAAGGCAGATGCGGCCCACGACAAAGGTCGATGAACTCACCTTGTCGATAAAGAGTGATCGCCTGGTCAGCCGGGATGCTGGCGATTATTTCGGCCTTGTATTCCTCGCCGATGCCACGGAAAAACTCAACCGCCGCATCGCGATCCCACTCTTCACGCTTGATACCTTCGTCGCGATCAACGATGTCCTGCATGCGCGCTTCGATCACCGCCAGATCGTCTTCGGTGAAGGGTTCAGCGCGCGCAAAATCGTAGTAAAAGCCGTTTTCAATCGCCGGGCCGATGGTTACCTGGGTATCCGGCCAGAGTTCCTTGACCGCCTCTGCGAGGACGTGTGCGGCGTCATGTCGCAGCAACTCGAGCCCGTCATCGGAGTCACGCGTGATGATCTCAATGTCTACATCCGCGTCGATATCGCGAGTCAGGTCATACATTTCGCCATTAACGCGCAGGGCCACGGCATCGCGCGCCAGGCTCTTGCCAATACTGGCGGCAATCTCGGCGCCGGTGGTGACCGCATCAAACTGTCGGACAGAACCGTCGGGTAGGGTAATATTCGGCATCGTATAGCTTTGTTTTTAGTCCAGAGAGCCAGTAGGCTCGGCGCGCTATTGTACAGAAATCAATGCACTCATGAATACAGCAGAAACACACATTGCGGCCACGCATCACGACCACGCCAGCTGCGTCGAGGAGGCGATTGCGACTGCCGAGCAGCTTTGCCAGGCTCGTGGCCTGCGTTTCACTGCGATCAGGCGGCGCGTGCTGGAGCTGGTCTGGCATAGCCACAAGCCAATTGGCGCCTACGATATCCTCGAAACTTTGGGCAAAGAGTCCGGTTCTGCGGCGCCGCCGACCGTCTACAGGGCGCTTGAGTTCCTGATCGAGGCTGGCCTGGTGCATCGGCTGGATTCACTCAATGCCTTCATCGGTTGTCCCGATCCTGCCAGCCGCCACGCCGGTCAGTTCCTGATTTGCATGGGCTGCCGCAGCGTTACCGAGTTGAGCGACGCGGAGATTGAGAAACTGGTCTCGAGCAGGGCGGCTGAGCGCGGCTTTCAGGCGAGCCGGCAAATGCTCGAAATCGAGGGACTGTGCAAGAACTGTCGAATGACGCCACAAAGTGCGTAAAATAGCGCTCCTTTGATTCAGCCAGATTGCGACACATGAGCGAAGCACCGCCGCGGGACTTTATCCGCCAGATAATTCACGACGACCTTGAGTCCGGCAAGCACGGCCAGATAGTGACCCGTTTCCCGCCGGAGCCGAATGGCTATTTGCATGTCGGCCATGTCATGTCGATCTGTCTGAACTTCGGCGTAGCTGAAGAAACCGGCGGACTGACGTTTCTGCGCTTCGACGACACCAACCCGGGCAAGGAAAGCGAGGAATACGTGCAGGCCATCGAGCGCGATGTTCGCTGGCTGGGCTTCAGTTGGGGTGACCGGCTCACTCATGCCTCCGACTATTTTGATCAGCTCTACGCATACGCTGAAAAACTGGTCGAGATGGGTGTGGCCTACGTTGACAGTCTCAGCGCTGAGGAGATCCGCGAGTACCGTGGCACCTTGACTGAGCCCGGCAGGAACAGTCCGCATCGGGATCGCTCCATTGATGAGAATCTCGATTTGCTGCGGCGCATGCGAGCCGGTGAATTTGCCGACGGCGAGCATTTATTGCGCGCCAAGATCGATATGGCCTCGCCGAATATGAATTTGCGTGACCCGGCCCTGTATCGCATTCGTCATGTCAGTCATCAGCATACCGGTGACAAATGGTGCATCTATCCCATGTACGATTTCGCGCACACGATGTCGGACGCAATCGAAGGTATAACGCATTCTCTTTGTACGCTCGAATTCGAGGACCATCGCCCCTTGTACGACTGGTTGCTCGATCAGCTGCAGCCCGAGCATCGTCCGCGACAGATCGAGTTTTCGCGTCTGAACCTCGCTTATGCCATTACCAGCAAGCGCAGACTGAAGGAACTGGTCGAGAATGGCAGCGTCACGGGCTGGGATGATCCGCGCATGCCGACCATCGCCGGCCTGCGCCGTCGTGGTTATCCGGCGGCTGCATTGCGCGAGTTTGTAAGGCGCGGCGGTGTGACGAAGAAAGACAAGCTCATTGAGATGGGCGCATTCGAGAACTGCGTGCGTGAGGAATTGGGCGAAAACGCAATGCGCCGGATGGGGGTTTTGCAGCCGCTCAAGGTCGTCCTGACGAACTACCCTGAAGGTCAGGTCGAAATGATGACCGCCAGCAATCACCCGAATCGGCCCGAACTGGGAACGCGCGAAGTACCGTTCTCGCGCGAACTGTATATCGAGCAGGATGACTTTCTCGAAGAGGCACCACGCAAATTCTTTCGTCTGAAGCCAGACGGCGAAGTGCGCCTGCGCAATGGCTACATCATTCGCTGCGATGAGGTGATCAAGAACGATGCCGGTGAGGTGGTCGAACTACGTTGTTCCTACGATCCCGACACGCGTAGCGGCACCGGTAGTAGTGATCGAAAAGTGAAGGGAACGATTCACTGGGTATCCGCAGAGCACGCCCTGGCCGCTGAAGTGCGTCTCTACGATCGCCTGTTCTCGATTCCGGACCCTAATTCGGCAGGCGAATTCATGAATGTCCTGAATCCGGATTCGCTAGCAACAGTACAAGCGATGCTGGAGCCGTCGCTGGCGGAGCTAGCACAAGGTGAGGCCGTGCAGTTTGAACGCCTGGGCTACTTCTGTCTTGATTCGGCCGACCATGGCGCTGCCGCGCCGGTCCTTAATCGTATTGTGACGCTGAGAGATTCCTGGGCAAAAATTGAAAAACAGGCTATGTCGTAACGACGACCGGTGCACCGCGCTCTGCCCCTAGCCCCTCTGCAGCATTGCCCTCGGCACGCGCGATCTCAATGACGCCAAACGAGTTGATGAGCGCCAGGTAGTCGCCCGGCCGGGCGTGACCGTAGGTACCGAGTAGTCGCAGTTCGAGCCCTGCAACGTGTACGACGGGGTTCTCCATGCCATCCAGCAGCGTCGCATCAATGTTGGTGATGAGATTGCCGAAACTGTCGAAGGTGATGACCACACCAGTGATCTTGTTGGCATGCGTTTCCGGTTCGTCGATCCAGCCCGGAGTCCATTCTGAAGTGAGCTTGCCAATCGCGGCCGGTGTCGTGCGGTTACACGCCAGTTCTGCGGCAATCGGTGCGAAAATATCCCTGCCATGGAAAGTCATACTCGGATTGTCGATACCAAGGCTGTGCAAACATTCAGTATCCAGTTTGAATACGCGTGCATCCGGAGCGTTGTCCAGCAGGCGGCCGAGCAGGCCATTATCCGGTGCCAGGAAGACATGCTGGTCATGCTCGACGATCAGGATGTCTCGCTCGGTACCGACGCCGGGATCGACAATCGCGAGGTGCACGCTGCCTTGCGGAAAGTACTGGTAAGAGCGTCTCACCCAGAAGCCGGCCTCTGGCGGCCACTGTGGTGGAATGTCGTGCGCGAGGTCGATAACTTTGGCGCCCGGGAAGCGCGTATAGATGACACCTTTCATGACCGCTGTAAACGGACCCTTATGCCCGAAGTCGGTCGTGATCGTTATGATGCCCGAGCATTGCACGCGCTATTTCGCCAATCGATCCAGATGCCAATCGGCGTTGCCGAATATTTGCGCGATGACAGACAGCCGCTTGAAGTAGTGGCCAACATCAAATTCCCAACTCATGCCCATGCCGCCGTGTAGCTGCACGGCTTCCTGGCCGACGTAGGTGCCCGCAGTACTAACCTGGTACTTGATCGCATTGATAGCCCGCTTCGCTTCGTCTGTTTTGTCCGCATTTGCCATGGTCGCCCAAAGCAGCAAGGAATAACTCTGTTCGCTCGCCGTCAGCATGTCGACCATGCGGTGCTGTAGCGCCTGAAAGCTGCCGATAGGCACGCCGAACTGGACCCGATTCTTACTGTATTCAACCGTCTTTGTCGTCAATGCCCGCATGATGCCGACCGCTTCGGCGGCAACCGCGAGAATCGCATCATCAATGACCGCTTCGAGTGTCGCGCGGCCGTCGCCGACCTTGCCGAGCAACGCATCTGCGCCAACGGCAACGTTTTCCAAAGTGATGTCGGCTGCGCGGCTACCATCTACCGTCTGATAGTCCTGGCGTCGAATCCCGGGGCTATCGGCGCTAATAGCGAACAGGCACATGCCGTCGCCGCCTGCCGGAATAATGAGCACATCGGCGTTACCGCCATTGAGCACCACACTCTTCTTGCCGTTCAACACCCAACCGTCGCCAGCGGCGACTGCAGTCGTCGTAATCTCGCCAAACTCATAACGATTTTGCGGTTCCGCAAAGGCCAGAGCGGCCTGCATCTGGCCCTCAATTATCGGCTGCAGCCAGCGGGTCTTTTGCTCCGCTGTAGCAAGGCGTCGCAATACGCCGCCAGCCAGAATGATATTGGCGAGATACGGTTCTACCACAAGGCCACGGCCGAATTGCTGCATGAGAATCATGGTTTCCAGCGGGCCGCCGTCAAGGCCACCGTCGGCCTCCGCAAAAGGCATTGCCGTCCAGCCCAACTCGCAAAACGTCTGCCAAGTCGCGCTGCCGTAGCCAATATCGCTCGCTGCGTTTGCCTGTCGCGTTTCGAAGTCATATTCGTTGCTGACAAACTTTTCGACGCTGTCGTCCAACATCGACTGAAATTCATTAAGGGAAAAGTCCATTGATTGCTACTCAGAGACCAAGCACATGCTTGGCGATAATGTTTTTTTGAATCTCGTTGGAGCCGCCATAAATGGAGGCCTTGCGATAGTTGAAGTAGCGCGGCGATGCATCCGTTTCGACGCCTTCACCGATTCGATCATCTTCGGGGAAGCCCAGAACGTACTGCTCGGGCACGTACGGCAGCGCATAGTAACCAGCGGCTTCCATATACAGGGCGTCAACCGCCTGCTGCAACTCAGTACCCTTGAATTTCAGGATGGATGACTCGGCCCCCGGCGCCTTGCCGGAAGAGACTGCTGCCAGCGTGCGTAGCTCGGTGTACTCCAGTGCCTTTAATTCGACTTCCACCGCGGCGATCTTGCGCATGAAGTTGTGGTCCTCACTGAGGGGTACTGCGCCACGAACTGACTGCTGCGCCTGCGCTCGCAGCTTGCGCAGCCGATACTTCGTATATGCCACGCCGGCGGTGCCGGTTCGTTCATGCTGCAAAAGTACTTTGCCGTAGGTCCAGCCTTTGCCTTCTTCACCGATCAGATTCTCTGCCGGCACGCGTACATTTTCGAAGTAGACCTCATTGACTTCATGCGAGCCGTCGATTGTGATGATCGGCTTGACGCTGACCCCGGGCGTTTGCATGTCAATCAACAGAAAGCTAATGCCCTCCTGGCGCCGCGCGACATCGGATGATGTTCGGACCAGGCAAAATATCCAGTCGGCGAATTGCGCAAGCGTGGTCCAGATCTTGCTGCCATTGACCACATAGGCATCGCCATCTCTGTCTGCGCGGGTTTTTAGTGACGCGAGGTCGGAGCCGGAGCCGGGCTCGGAATAGCCCTGACACCACCAGACATTGCTCTCCAGAATGTCTGGCAGGAAGCGCTGTTTTTGCTCATCGCTGCCGAAACTATAAATAATGGGCCCGACCATACCGACGCCGAACGGGATGAAAATCGGCATGTCTGCGTTGGCCATCTCCGTCTGGAAGATGTATTTCTGTACCAGGCTCCAGCCGGTACCACCGTACTCCACCGGCCAGTTGTAGGCCGCCCAGCCCTTATCAAACAGTGCTTTCTGATAGTTAATCTGGTCTTCGGGCTCGATCGGCACATGCTGCGCCTGCTTGTCACGAATGACCTGTGGTATTTCGCTCTCGAAGAATGTTCTGACCTCGTCGCGGAACGCGAGCTCTGCTTCTGTAAAGGTGACGTTCATGCGGATACCAGTGGTGGGCCAGTGAGGACTGAAAAGCATGCAGCAATAAGCGATCAAAATAAAGAACAAAGCGGCCAGATCGTGCAGAATACCGCGATGACTCTAGATGCTCTCAATCGCCCCCTGCACGATTTGCGGATTTCACTTCTCGATCGCTGCAATTTCCGTTGCCCGTACTGCATGCCGGAGACGGAATTCCATGCGGACTACGAATTTTTGAATCGTGCGCAAAGACTGACCCACGAAGAAATCCTCAAAGTAGTGCGGGTTGCCGCGACCCTGGGTGTGTCGAAGATTCGCCTCACCGGCGGCGAGCCGCTGCTGGACAAGAAAATTGCCGGCCTGATCGCCGGCATCACGGCGATTGAGGGTGTCACCGACCTGGCATTGACGACCAATGCCATGTTGCTGGCACCGGTTGCGCAAACACTGCGCGATGCAGGACTGCAGCGTGTCACCATCAGCCTGGACAGCATCGATCCGGTGGTTTTCAAGGCCATGAGTGGTGGCCGTGGTGATCTGGATAAGGTGCTCGCGGGAGTTGCGGCGGCCGAGCAGGCTGGCCTTGATCCGATCAAGATAAACGTCGTGGTGCAACGTGGTGTTAATGATCACACGATCCTGGATTTACTGGAGCACTTTCGTGGCTCGGGGCACATTGTTCGCTTGATCGAGTTCATGGACGTTGGCAATCGCAATGGCTGGCTTATGGAGCAAGTGGTGCCATCGAAGGAACTATTGGACACGGTGCAAGCGCGTTGGCCGGTCAAGGCGGTGGGCAGGAATTATCCGGGCGAGGTCGCGCGGCGCTACCAATATGCAGACGGTGGCGGCGAAATCGGATTTATTTCATCCGTCACCAAGCCGTTTTGCGGCAGCTGCAGTCGAGCGCGCCTGTCAGCCGACGGCGTGCTTTATACTTGTCTGTTCGCGACCCAGGGAACTGACCTGCGCGAGCCAATACGTAACGGTGCAGACGACAACGAGTTGGGCGATATCCTGTCGCGCATCTGGCTGCAGCGAGCAGATCGCTATAGTGAGTTGCGGCGCACTGACGTTGCCGAAGCACATGCGCAAAACAAGGTTGAGATGTACAGGATAGGTGGATAAATGGGCAAGCTTAGTCATGTTGATGATGCCAACCGGCCAACTATGGTCGATGTTGGTGATAAGTTCGCCACTGACCGCACGGCGACCGCACGCAGTATCGTAAAACTGCCGGCAGAGGTACTTGCCGTGTTGGCTGGCGATGAGATTGCGACCAGGAAAGGCCCTGTATTTGCGACGGCCATTATCGCCGGCGTTATGGCGGCAAAGAAAACACACGAACTGATTCCGTTTTGTCATCCGCTCGCACTTGATAATTGCAAGATTTCCATTGCGGTAGACGGCAACCATGCCGTGATCGACTGCAGCTGTCGTGTGCATCACAAGACGGGTGTCGAAATGGAAGCGCTGACCGGTGCCAGTGTCGCTGCGTTGACGATCTATGACATGTGTAAGGCCTTGTCACATGACATCGTGATCGGTGAGACGCGGCTGCTCTCCAAGACCGGGGGCAAGCAGGACTTTCAGCATGGCGGCTAACGACGTTTACGGATTGGTTCTTGCCGGCGGCAAAAGTCGGCGTATGGGACACGACAAGGCATTGCTGGTTCGCGATGGGCAAAGCCAGTTGCTGCACATGGTGAGCCTGCTGGATGCGGTCGTTGAGCGGGTGTTTGTGTCAGCTCGCAGCGATCAGAAGGACGATGCCGAGCGTAGTCGTTTTGAGCTGGTTGTGGATCGCTACGAAGATATGGGCCCAATTGCCGGCATCCTTTCGGCGCTGCAGGAGTACCCGCAGGCCGACTGGCTGGTGGTCGCCTGTGATCTGCCGAATATTGATGACTCGACGCTGCGGTTTCTTTTGGATAATACTTCGGATAATCAACCATTTACGGCTTTTCGTAGCAGCCACGACGGGCTGCCGGAACCGCTCTGTGCGGTGTACCGGGCGGGCAGTGACAAGCTGCTGCAGGAGTTCGTCGATGACGGTCTGGTATGTCCGCGCAAGGTATTGATTCGCTCTGACACATGTTTGCTTGAACAACCGAATCCTCGTTCTCTCGACAATGTGAATACGCCCGATGACCTCAAGCAAAGCATTCTCGAGGCGGCGACTTGAAAACAATTACGGTTCGATATTTCGCTATGTTTCGTGAGCAGGCCGGTGTTGCTGAGGAGACGCTGCAGCTGGATGTTGTGAATGCGGCAGATGTCTTTGCAGCGACTCGCGACCGGCATGGATCAACGGAACCTAACGGTCACTGCAAAGTTGCCATAAACGATGTAATGGCGAGTTGGCAGTCGCCGGTTAACGACGGCGACACAGTCTTGTTGTTTCCTCCGGTTGCAGGTGGCTGATGTGATCTCAATTTCAGATAAAGCAATCGATCCGGATGCATTGCGTCGCGAGCTTTTTGACCCGGCAGCGGGTGCCTATTGCAGCTTCGAGGGTTGGGTCCGAAATCTCAACGAAGGTCAGACCGTGTTGCGGCTTGAGTACGAAGCCTATGCGCCATTGGCGATCAGTGAAGGACAGAAAGTACTCGCCGAGGCACAGGAAAAGTTTCCGCATCTGCACGCGCACTGCATTCATCGTGAGGGTCTGCTCGAGATTGGTGACTGTGCCGTTTGGGTCGGCGTTTCATCGCCACACCGCGACGAAGCATTTCAGGCGTGCCGCTTTATTATCGATGAGGTCAAGCATCGCCTGCCGATCTGGAAGAAAGAGCACTACGTGGACGGACACTCGGGTTGGGTCAACTGTGAGCGTTGTGCGACAAGCTAGCAAGGTCTGCGACGGTGTCGATATCAATCGCAGCCGCCTCAAATTCGACCTGCTGAACCACGAACTCCGGGTCGAGCAGTAGCTTGCGAGCGCCCTGGTCGCCGCATAGGGCGCTCAACTTGTCGAATGTACCGCTGGCAAAGAGTGCCGGTACACCGCTGGTGTCCGCGTACGCTGTTGCGACGATTTCCCGCGCATCACCGGACCACCGCTCGATCAGGGCCGCCAGGTGTTCTGCAGTGACCAAAGGTTGGTCTGCCAGCAGCACAACGACCGCGTCGGCGACCTGCCGGATAGAGCGGACGGCGAGGGCAAGCGAGCTGCCGATACCCGCCGCATGTTGATCATTGATGACGAAGCATCCGCAAAGTGGCTGGCATGCGCTGTGCACTGCTTGCCAGTCGTGTCCAACGACGAGAAGAGTCTGCGCGCCACAGGTTTGCGTCGCGACGGCGGCGGCCCGCCGTACCAGCTTCTCCCCGTTCCACTCGGCGAGTTGTTTGCTGGATCCGAAGCGTGTTGCTGAGCCGGCAGCCAGTATGATGGCGTACACAGCAGAATCTTTTGACTTCACTAGCATCTCGACATTCTACCCGCAAAGCTGCGATCATCCCGACTCGAGTAAATAGAGGTACAGCATGACGCGCATTATCACGTCAATCGATGACGCGAAAGCACTGGAAGGCAAAGAGGCCGGGTTGTCAGACTGGGTCGTTATTGATCAGAACCGAATTGACCAGTTCGCCGAAGCGACCACCGACTATCAGTGGATTCATGTCGACACCGAGCGTGCTGCGCGCGAGCTGCCCGAAGGCAAAACCATCGCGCATGGCTATTTGACGCTGGCGCTGATTCCGGCGTTGACCGGAAACTTCATCGAGGTCACGAACCTGACCCGAGCGATCAACTTCGGTCTTAACAAGGTGCGCTTCTATACGCCGCTGCTGACCGGCTCACGAGTTCGCGCGCGCGCAACTGTTCTGCAGGCGCGTCGGCGGGCGGGCGCATTGCTACTGACCTCTGAAGTGCGCATTGAAATCGAGGATGAGCGTAAGCCGGCCTGCGTCGCGGAGACGCTGGGGATGTATTTCTTCGACGAGGATTAGTTCTGGCGCGGATGCAACCAGTCCGGCAGAAACGAATATGGCGCGGTGTCGACTGAACGATTCCAGCTGACGTTGTGCTCATCCAGCATCTTGCCGAGAGTGCCGTCGATACAGGCATCAAAGGTTTCTGTGGCGCCGCCGAGGTGTACGCCGCCGACGTAGATCTGCGGTACTGTTTTTGATCCTGTCATCTGCTCAATCGCTTTGCGAATCTCGCCGCCCTTGTTGTCGACCTGATAGGCGACGGAGTCGAGGTCAATTGAGCGATACGGGATTTCATACTGCGCGAACATTTTCCGTACCGACCAGGAGAATTCGCACCACTCAGTCGCAAACATGACCACCGGGTTGTCGGCATCATTGGTGACCTCCTGCAAAAATGCGAGTGCCTCTGGAAGTGCGACGACCGGCTCCGGCACTTCCTGTTCCTCGGTTGGCGGAGGAGGCGGTGCAGCATCGAAGCGGTAATTCGGTGTCGAGCGCGACAGGCCGTACTCGTCGTCGGTCATTTCTTCCGGTATATCTTCAAACAAAATGGTGCTCAGGTAGCGTTCGCCAGTGTCCGGCAGCATGCACAAAATATTTGCACCATCCTGCGCCTGTTCCGCGACCGCGAGGGCTCCAGCGAGTGTCGCTCCGCCGGAGATGCCGACGAAAATTCCTTCTTCAGTCGCCAGTGATTTGGAAAGGCGCAGGGCGTCATTGCCGTTGATCGCTACGATATCATCAATCAACTTCGCGTTAACGACATCCTCCGTGAGCTTGGGAATAAAGTCCGGGCTCCAGCCTTGCATCAAATGCGGGCGAAATAACGGGTGGCTGTCGCTGGGCCAGCCGTTGGCATCGCGCTGCTGCGGGATGCCGCTGCCGAGGATAGGGGAGTTATCCGGCTCGCAGACAATTATCCGGGTGTTTGGGCTTTTCTCTTTGAGTACGCGCGATACGCCTTTCAAGGTGCCGCCGGTACCAAAGCCAGATACCCAGTAGTCGAGATGTGTGTCAGCAAACGCTGCGAGAATCTCGGGTGCGGTGGTACGTGAATGTGCATCAGCGTTCGCTTCGTTCTCGAATTGTCGAACCAGAAACCAGTCGTGCTTCTCGGCGAGTTCCACCGCCTTGTTAACCATGCCACTGCCCTTCAGGTGAGCCGGTGTCAGCACGACCTTGGCGCCGAGAAAGCGCATCATCTTTCGGCGCTCGATGCTAAAGCTCTCCGCCATGGTAACGACCAGTGGGTAGCCTTTTTGTGCGCAAACCATAGCCAGGCCAATGCCGGTATTGCCACTGGTTGCCTCGACAACGGTCTGGCCAGGCTTAAGCGTGCCGTTTTTCTCCGCATCTTCGATGACACCAAGCGCCAGTCTGTCTTTGACGGAACCCATCGGGTTGAAAGATTCGATCTTTACGTAGACGTTGACGTTTTTTGGCGCGAGTTTGTTGAGACGTACGACCGGCGTATTGCCAATTGTCTCAAGAATGTTGTTGTAAAGAGTCGTCATATCAATCCCCGAGTGCGTGGTAACGCACGATGGTGCGACGATAGATGCCGGAGTTCCGCATTTTGTCGGCGAGCTCGCCGTGCAATTTCTCATCCCAGTAATTCCAGCGCGAGATGAATTCGCCTGCCATTTCGTAGTCGCCCGAATACTGAATCTGCAAAACCTGCTCGAGCATTTCGCTTACCACTTCATGATAACGATCATAGTTGACGATGAGCTGTGCGGAAGTGCCGTCCAATTCAAGCAAGCCGAGCTCCATGAAGAAATTGAACTGCATTAGCTGCATGTTCTGGTATGCCTGCTCGGGTCGCGGTTGTACGATCTGCAGGGTGCGGCGGATGCCATCAGCGTATTGAGCGCGCAGACTTGCATCGTCGTGGTAGCCAGATGCGCGTAATGCCGGAGCGGTGAACAGCGATACGAGATCGGATTTCAATTCCTGCAGCAGGTCTGTTCGATCTCCCAGCGCGTCGGATAGCTCTTCGCCGTCTGCGGTAACGCTTACGCCCAGGTAGTGGCCAACTTCGTGCCACAAGGTGCGATTGAACTTGCCGTCGCTGGTGAGGTGATCGCGAAAACGCGCATCGACCACCGAGTCGTAGCGTTTCTTCGTATTTTCGAACAACACCGGATTTCTCAGGATATTCGAACGAATAAGAATAGTGCGTCCGTATTTACGGGCGTGTGCCGCTTCGTTGGGAAGAATGGTCGCGGTATTCGCCCCGCGCGCCTGACCGAAGTCGGCGATGACCTCATAGACGCCGACCGGGATACGGCTGCGCACCGTTTTTTGTTGCTGATACGGCAGCGAGTCCTCTATTGCTTGCAGCTCAGCCATGGCGTCGACCAGGGCTGCGCTCTTTTTCGCGTCGCGGGCGAGTACGCTGGCGCTGAAAAAGGCTTTGGCACCGAGCAGTGCATCATCATATCTTTCGTAGCTGCCGATCTGAATGTTCAGGTTGTTAAAGTCGCCGCTGACCCACGAGGCGTCGCCGGATTCGTAGTCGCCACTGAGAAAGTCGCGCGCCCTGTTCTTGAGGTACGCCGCAAAATCGGGTGATTCGTCCGCGATCAAACGCGCAGCAGCCAGAAGATGTTGACGTACCATGGCCAACGGCTCTGCATACGCGAGTGCATAGGGGACAGCGTAGAATGCGGCGTCGTCGGCGCGTTCCGCTTGCAGACGCTCTCGCAGACCCGCATGCAAAACGTCCACTGCCGGATGCGCGTCGAGCAACGCCAGATCTGCCGCCAGGTTGTCAGCGCTTGATCGTCGTACGACGGTGCGCAGACCCTTAATCTCTGCGCTCCGCTCCGGATGGGCAGTGAGGAACGCATCTATTTCAGGTCTCGTGAGGCCAAACGGGTAAACGTTCTTGCCGGGCTGTTCCGCGTCCGCAGGTAAAATCGGTCCACGAACATTGTCCAGCGTCGTCGCAATCGGGCCTTTTGACATGTAGTAAATGTCGAGCAGGTTTTGCGTTTCGACTGACTGTCCTGAGGCTTCATGTAATTGCAGCAGGGTTGCCTTGGCCGTCGCTGCGCCACGATGTTTTTGCGTCTCATACAGTGTATTCATCACGCGCCCGGCGGCGATCAGTTCTTCCAGGGCCTGAAATTCGGCGCCGCTCAAGTGACTCAGATCGGGATCGAGCTTGACGCGCATTGTCGTATCCAGAATGACTTGTGTCTTATCGAGCCCCCAATAGCCATCGGGTAACTCAGCGTGCGCTACTCCTGTGAGTAGACACATCGCGATCGCCGTTCTGTTTAGCAATGTCAGCATAGTCCTAGTCCGTAAATTCCGTTGTTGTCTGGCGCTTGCGATTGACCGTCAAGCGGGTAACGTCCGGGCGCGAATAATGTCCGGAAAGGTCCAGATTTTGGCGCTCCTCAAGTACGCGTCGATGATCGATTTCGGCAAGCCGAAGTGACTCTACATTCGTTTCCGGCTGCAGTAGCCACTCGCCCGTTGGCGAGGCAAGACAGGAGCCGCCATCTGCCATGACCGCGTCCGCGGAACTTTGCAGAATGCCGGCTTCCGGCAAGTCATCACTGATGTCTGAGCTGCGCATCAGGCCAGAAACGGACATGACAAAGGAGCGACTCTCGCGGGCAATAAATCGAGTGATGTCCTCTGTATTGTGAGCGTTGCCGGGCCATATGGCGACGTGCAAATCTTCGCCCTGGGCATACAACGCCGAGCGCGCCAGCGGCAGCCAGTTCTCCCAGCAGTTGAGTCCGCCAACGGTAAATGCGCCGAGCTTGTGCGTGCGCAGTCCGTTGCCATCACCAATAGCCCAGACAAGGCGTTCTTCATAGGTTGGCATCAATTTGCGGTGCACCGAGCCAATGACTCCATTGGCGTCGATATACACCATGGAACAGTACAGGCTGTGGCCGCCTCGGTTGGCGGCGCGCTCAATGATACCCAGGTAGATAGATATGCGATGCTCAGCCGCTGTCTTGCAAACCGAGTCAAGGTCGCCGTCTTCGATGCAGATGGCCTGGCGAACATAGTGAGAATAGAGTTTCTTCTGCAGGCTCGAGTCGAACCTGGCGCCTTCGGTACGCTCTACCCAGAATGGATAGCCCGGTAACAAGGCTTCACCGAAGGCGACCAGCTTGCAGCCCTCAGCCGCGGCTTTGCGTACCCAGTCGAGGACCTTCGCCAGAGTAGCGTCGCGTTGCAGCCAGACTGGCGCGATCTGCGCCAGTCCGACGATTAACGTGCTGTCTGTCAGTCGAAACCCTTCCGCAGAGTCAGACCATAGGTAGCGGGCTCAGCCGGATAGCCATGCATACGGCCAGACTGCACCGGCGCATCCGAACTGCCGATAAAGTAGCGTTCGTCGCCGATGTTGCGACCCCACAAGGTCAGCGTCATATTCGAGTTGATGAAATTCAGCCCGACTCGTGCATTGATGATGTTGAAGCTGTCCTGACGCGTAAACGGGTCGAGGTCACCATCAGTCAATTGCTCCGAATACGAGGAGTACTCGCCGCGCAGGAACAAGCCCATGTTGGAAGTCAGGTCGACTTCATATTGCAGGCTGGCGAAGTATCGATCCTCCGGGTTGTAGGCTTGCGCTTCACCCGTTTTCGAGCAGATCTGGTTGTCGAGAATCGGGTTGAAGTCGTCAGGCAGGCCCGGATCAGGAGTGCCGGTGTGGAAGGTATAACCATCCCAACATGT
>Ga0316204_10006653_pt1 | contig 17589 bp, 19 predicted proteins | sample 6monrhotite_MG_2_FD_205661 | JGI IMG/M metagenome (GOLD analysis project Ga0316204, IMG submission 205661) | Microbial mat bacterial communities from mineral coupon in-situ incubated in ocean water Damariscotta River, Maine, United States -... | ecosystem: Environmental > Aquatic > Marine >... | reverse complement strand
CGGAGCCCCCATGGGGGGTTTGGGGGGTGTTACCCCCCATATAACCAGAGAGAGACCAGCAATGAGCGAGTTCCACCGCTTCAGCGGCACCGAGAGCTACCTGACCAACGAGGCCCTCGAGGCCGCGGTCAACTGCGCCCTGACCCTCGAGCGTCCGCTCCTCGTCAAGGGGGAGCCCGGGACCGGCAAGACCCTCCTGGCCGAGGCGATCTCAGAGGCCGTCGGGGCGCCGCTGATCCGCTGGCACGTCAAGTCGACGACCCGCGCTCAAGACGGGCTCTACGTCTACGACACCGTCCAGCGCCTCTACGACAGCCGCTTCGGCGAGGGCGACGTCAAGGACATAGCCCACTACATCAAGCTCGGCCCCGTCGGCCGAGCCTTCGAGAGCGAGCAGCGCGTCGTGCTCTTGATCGACGAGGTCGACAAGGCGGACATCGAGTTCCCCAACGACCTCCTCCACGAGCTCGATCGAATGCGCTTCCACATTGTCGAGACGGGACGAGAGGTCGTGGCCAAGGTCCGCCCGATCCTGGTGATCACGTCCAACAACGAGAAGGAGCTCCCCGACGCCTTCCTCCGTCGCTGCGTGTTCCACTTCATTGACTTCCCCGAGCAGCAGCGGATGGAGAAGATCGTCCGCGTCCACCACCCCAAGCTCGAAGAGAGCCTGATGAAGCAGGCCCTGGAGGCCTTCTACTCGCTGCGCAAGCTGCAGCGCCTCCGCAAGCGCCCCAGCACCAGCGAGCTCGTGGACTGGATCGCGGCCCTCCGCGCGGCGGGGATCACCGAGGTCCTGGCCGAGAAGAACCTCCCCTTCCTAGGGACCCTGCTCAAGAAGGAGCAGGACCTGGAGTCCTTCAAGCAGTTCTTCGGCGGCGGCAAGTCCGGCGGATCGCCCCAGCGGCGCTGGCCGCGAGGCTAGAGCTCGAGCGACTCACTGCGCCTCGCGATCACGCGGGCGCTTCGTCGCTGATCGGAAGGAGCGCCTCCTCGTTCGCTTCGAGCCGAGCACGCATCATGTCCGTTGAGCTCAGCGCCCAGGCGATCAGCTCCTCCGCGATTCGCTCGGGAACTCCGATCAACGCGTCGTCGGCGGCGTCGCAGGCTAGGCTGCAGGCTTCCTCTAGGTCGTCAGGGACTCGAGCCAGGAGCACCGCAGCCCAGGCCAGGTGTTGGAGGTCGAAGAGGTCATAGTCGTAGTAGGCCTCGGTTGCGGCTCTGGCCGCGAGTTCACGGGTGGCCTGAAAGACCTGACTCCCGAGCGCCCAGCGTTCCGCGCACAAGAGCGCGTCCGCCAATCGAGTGTCCTCCGGACTGACCTCCAGCCAGTAGTCGTTCGCCATGCGGAGGGAGGCGCTCGCAGCCCGAATGAGCACCTCGGGCCCCCAAGCCTCGAGCTCCTCGGCCCACTCCCTGATCCCGATCTCAGTCCCCGGAGGTCCCGGGCGGAAGGAGTCGGGCGCCAAGTGACCGGCGGCGAGATCTCCGCAGAAAGCGGCGAGCTCGAGCTGCTCGCGCGTCAAGCTGCCGCTGCGCAGACGCTCCTTTAGCCAGGCAGATTCGTCCTCGGTTGACCCAAGGGCGCTCGCGAGTCGCTCTCGCTGGCGCAAGCCCTGGTCGCCCATGCGCTCAGTGCGCCTTCTGGCCCTTGCGGTCCTTGGGCATGGCCATCACGTCCACGGTCTTGACGTCGCCGATCTCGCCTTGGGCCACGACCTTGATCACGACCTGGTCGGCGTGGTCCTCGATCACGATTCCGAGCAGGCTGGCGTCGACCCAGAGGGCCACGTTCTGAACCCGGAGCGGAGTCTGGCGCGTGTCGTTGAGCTCGAACACGCCTGCGCGAACCGTCGTCACGGGACCAAACTCCATTTTGCGAACGTTGCCCTCCTTGATCATGCGGATCGTGAAGTCGTCGCGGAACCAGAAGTCCACGACCTCGCCGGGCTTCTCGCCGGGGAGCTTGAAGGGCGCGCCCTCGACCCCGCGGCGGCGCTTGATCGTGCAGTGGAAGACGCCCTTGCCGTCGGAGCGGACCGAGTCCAGCTGCTCGAAGAGGGGCATTAGGAAGGGCTTGCTCTCGGGCTGGAGCAAGAGGTCTAGGCTCCGACAGAGCCCGTCGCCGGTCACGCTCACAGCGCCGAGGGCCTCGAGCATTTCGCAGGTCATGATCACGCCGGGCTTCTCGCGCTCGGCGGCCTGGATGGCGCGCTTGGCGAGCTCCTCGGCGCTGAGGCGATCCGTATCGGCGGTGCGGAGGTAGTAGGCCGAGCCCCCCTGGTGCTGACGCCAGGTGTCTTCGAGGGCCACGGCGAACTGCTGGGACTGGATCTCGCTCGGCTTGAGGCCGATCAGGGCCCCGCACACCACGAGGAGGGCCGGCACGAAGACGCGCCCGATCTTGCCGAGGAAGAAGGTGCTCAAGAGCGCAAAGAGTCCGCCCACGAGGTAGGCCCGGATCCACACGTCGACCTCGTCGAGGGCCAAGAGCGCCCGAGCCGAGATCACCACGCCCACGACTCCGCCCAGGGCCACGAGACCGGTCAGGCGAAGCGCGCTCTGGTCCGAGGCCTTGGTCTCGCTCTTCTCGAGCCGAGCTCGAACTTCGCTGGGGACCGCGGCGGCGATCAGAGTCCCTGGCAGGAGGGTGCAGGCCAAGAGCGAGGCGATCGGCGCCATGTTCCAGCCTGGGTTCTGGTCGAGGATCGCGCGGCAGATCTCAGGTGCGAGGTAGGTCGAGAGGATCGCGAGGACGCCTCCCGCGGCGCCCAAGCGAGGGGCCGCCTGCTCCAGGTTCCGGGCGCCGACGAAGCGCGCCAGGATGTCGCCGACCCCATAGCCCGCTGCAATGCAGAGCAGGTAGGCCGCTAAGACGCAGGCCCAGAGGAAGGCGCTCGCCCCGAAGAAGGGGGTCAAGAGGAGGCCTAGGTGGAGGAAGTAGGCGCTGAGCGCCGCCCCTCCGGCAAAGCAGAGCAGCCGAGGTCCCATATGCCGCCATAGTGTCGGCACGGAGGAGGACTGGCAAGACGTCAGGTGATCCTGCGCGACAGTTCTGGCCCGAGAGCGGGCTGGTAGGCTTGGCGTCCTTGGAGCGAGGGAGTGCAGTGAAGTTCCGATTTCAGTTCCTCAGCGGGGCGCGCGCGGGTCAGCAGGTCGACGTGGCCGGCCCCATGGCCCGCCTCGGCCGCGACCCTCAGAACGAGGTGGCTTGCGATCCCCAGCGTGACGACAAGGTCTCGACCTTCCACGCCCAGCTCCTCCTGACCGACAAGGGCGAGCTCCTCCTGAGCGACCTCGGGAGCAGCAACGGGACCTTCGTCGACGGCAAGCCCCTCAGCGCGCCGATCCCCATAGCCACCGGCGCCATCGTGTCCCTCGGCGGCGCAGAGGACGGGATCCGGATCCAGCTCACGGTCCTCCCCGACGATCCGGCGCCAGCGCCCGAGCCTCCCCCGGCTTCAGGCGGCTCGCGCAAGAAGCTCGTGATCGGCGGCCTGGTGCTCCTGGTCGTGGTCTTGGCCCTCGCCGTCGGAGTGGCCCTGAACTCACAGGACCCTGAGGATTCGCCGACCCCGAGCTCGACTCCGACTCCCAGCGCGGCGAGCAGCCCGAGCGCCCCCGCGAGCACCCCCCGGAGTAGCCCTGCGCCGAGCGCTCCGGCGACCCCAGCCCCCTCCGAGGAGCCCGCCGTGAGCGAGAGCCCCAGCCCCACCTCGGGCGCCAGTCCGACTCCGAGCCCGAGCCCAGCCTCGGGCCTCCCCGAGAACCCCTGGAAGAAGTTCGGCGTCGGGACCTACTTCGTGCTCCAGACCAAGAGCGTGATCAAGGTCGGCGACAAGACCATTGAGACCGAGCAGACCATGACCCAGACCCTGAAGTCGATCAGCGAGACCGTGGCCGAGGTCGAAATGAAGGTCGAGAGCGACCAGCTCCCGAGGCCCGCGCTCCAGCTCATGAAGCTCCGCTTCGACAAGCCCGCCGAGGAGGGGCCCGAGCCCGTCGAGACCCGCAGCGAGTCCTTGGCGGTCCCGGCCGGCAAGTTCGACGACGTGACCTACTCCAAGTATGAGCAGGTCATGAACGGACAAAAGACCGTGACCGAGAGCTGGACCCACAAGGAGATCCCGGTCGGGCTCAAGACGGTCTCGACTGGCGCTACGGCGACCACGACCAGCACCCTGATCAAGATCGAGCTCAAGAAGTAGCGTGCGGCGCGACGAGGACTACCAGCTCGACGACCTCGTCCGCGACCAGCGCCGCCAAATGTGGCTGGCGGCTGGGATCGTGGTCGCGGCCGTGATCTACACGGCCTTGGGCGGGAAGCTCCCTGACCAAGCGGCCGCCAGCCCGACTCCGGGCGTGGCACCGATCCAGAGCGCCCCTCGCTAGCGTGAGAGCTCGCCTGCAGGTGCTCGCTGTCCTCGCGGGACTCCTCTTGGGAGTCGCTGGCTGCCACTCGCCCGAGCCCTTTCGGACCACGGGGATCAGCGCCGGGAGCGAGGCCCTCTTCCTAGCCGGCGTCGCGAGCGCGGAGTACACGCCTGAGCCCGGCTATCCCCTCGGCGGCTACGGCGGCGGGGAGCGGCGTCAGGAGCTGCCCTTCTACGCGGGCGTCGGCTGGCCCGGCGAGTTCGCCCTGGCCTGCCACCAGTCTTGGCACCAGGACGACCCCGAGGGACGCGCGGACATGCTCACCCCCTCAGAGGGGGCGGATCACCCGCTGACGGCCAAGGCCCTCGTGCTCCGGCCCGAGGGCCAGGGGCCCTTGGCGCTGGTGCGGATCGACGCGATCGGCGTCACGGCGGAGCTCCAAGACCTGGCCCTCGAGCGAGTCGCGGACCTCGGCTACCGGCGCGAGACCCTGATCCTGGCCGCGACCCACACCCACTCGGGACCCGGCGCTTTCTTCCGAATGCCCCTCGGCCGCCTGATCGGCATGGACAACTACCGCCCCGAGCTCGAGGCCCGAATCGCTGACGCCATAGGCCGGGCGATCCGCGAGGCCCACGCCAGCGCGCGACCGGCGGCGCTCGGCTTCGGGCGAGGCAAGGACCGCCGCGCCGACGGCTCGCCGATCATTGCCAAGAACCGCCGCCACCGGCGCTTCCGTGGCCAGATCGAATACGACGAGATCGACGACGAGGTCGGCCTCCTCTACGTGACCGAGCGCGCGGATCCGAGCCAGCCCATCGCGCTCCTCCTCAACTACGCGGTGCACTCGACGGTCTTCGGCGACGAGCACCTCCGCTTCAACGCCGACCTGGCGGGGGGCCTCGAGCGCGGGCTGGAGGCTGCGATCAAGGCTCCGGTCTTGTTCTTCAACGGGGCCGAGGGAGACATAGGTCCCCGCCGCGGCCAGAAGAACGACCCCCAGGGCCGCTGCGACGAGCTCGGCGAAATGTTCGCGGCCTCGATCGCGCCCGTGGTGAGCGAGATCGAGCTCAGCCAGACCCTCGCGATCTCGGCCGCGACCGGCGACAAGGAGCTGGGCGCGCCGCGGGGAGTCGTCGCCTTGGGACGCGAGCGCTTCCTCGACGCCTACCTGGGGTGGGCCAGCTGGCCCATGGAGCTCTTCACGCTCCCCGTAAACCTCGTCCTCTGGACGGGCGGCCTGACCAACGTCCGCGTGGTCCTGACCTGGAACATGGCCCTGGGCGTCGTCGGCCACCTGGGCAACCTGACCCCGCGGACCACGACCCGCGTCGGCGCGCTGCGGATCCGCGCCGGGCCCCACGACGTAGCCCTGGTGACCTTCCCCGGCGAGGCGACCCACGACGTCGGCCTGGCCGCGCGCGCCGAGGCCAAGTCCCGCGGCGCGACCCAGTCCCTGGTCGTCGGGTTGGCCCTGGATCACATCGCCTACCTGGCTTCGCCCAAGGAATACCGCCGCGGCGGCTACGAGGCCCACTCGACCCTCTTCGGCGAGCACACCGCGACCCAGGTCCTGAAGTCCCAGCGCGACTTGCTGGACGCCTTGGGCTGGACGCGGGCGGGGGAAGCCAAGTGAAGGTCCAGTCACTTGTGCCGAAGGAGCTGGCCCGCTGGTTCGCGTCCGGTGACCCGATCCGACCCATAGCTGTGCAGAAGCGAAAGGCCTGGTCTGCTCTAGCCAGGGACTTGCACCATCGAGTCCTGGCTGAGCAGGTCTACCTGGCGACGTACCTCTTAGCTCTCGATCGCGGCGACGAGGCCGTCCCAGTCGTCGAGTTCGCATTGCGACACGTCGACTCGTCAGGGAAGAGTCGGTGGTATCGCGCCCATGAGGCGGCCGCGATCGCCTCATATCACCTCCGGAACGCTGGCGAAGCTGAGCGCGCCCGAGCTGTCATGGTTCGATTCGTAAAGGAGCCGAGTCACGCCGCATTCTCCTCGCAGCCAAACCTGTGGGACGGCATGAGGTTTAGGGAGGCGTTCGCGATGTGCCAAGCAGAGTTCGACCGTGCGCTCGAGGACCAAGACCCGAAGTTCATGTTCTCGTCTCTAGGTCATCACCTTTCGGCTCTGATCCTCTTTCGTGAGACCACGCCCTACTTCAAGTGTCACCGGGGGAAATACAAGACGCGGGTCTTGGACAAGCAGATCAAGGGTGCGCTCGAAGCGCTGGGGAGTTCCCTTCGTGCCTGCAGTTCCGCACCGGCAGAAGCGTTCAAGAAGAAGGCGGTCAAGAAGAAGGCGGTCAAGAAGAAGGCGGTCAAGAAGAAGGCGGTCAAGAAGAAGGCGGTCAAGAAGAAGGCGGTCAAGAAGAAGGCGGTCAAGAAGAAGGCGGTCAAGAAGAAGGCTCCCAGGGAGGCCAGATAGAGGCGATCGGGCTAGCAGCCGACCTCTAGCTGCGACCGGGCTGAGCGGCGCGAGAGCCCCAACCCAAGACGCCCCCTCCCCCCTACTCCCCCCCGACCCCGCTCCCTACAATCCCTTCGTGGCCGACCTCTACACCACCCCCACCTCACTCGCCGAGCTCGACCGGCGCGCTACGGACTACCGCTACGACCTCGAGGCGGACATTCGCTGGAGCGAGCTCGCAGCTCCCGGCGCCCTCGTCCCGCCGAGCGTGCTCGCGAGCCTCGGGGCCGACGTGGCGGGGATCGCCGCCAGCGGCCAGGCCGAGCTCTACGACTGGTGCTTTGGGCTCCTGATCTGCCAGCACTTCATTGAGCTGGAACGGGTCGTGATCAAGTGGGTCAAGGGGAACCCTGCCCTCGCGCCCAGCCAAAGTCTGGAGTGGCTCCGCGACGAGGAGATCAAGCACATTCAGACCTTCCGGCGCTATCGCCAGCACCTCCTCGACCAGCGCCCCGAGGACGCCGAGCAGGCCCAAGCCCTCCTCCACGAGCTGCACCCGCCCGGGCACTTCCAGCCCGAGGGTGACGGCGACCTCCTCGGCCTCCACTACTGGACCTGGATCACGATCCTGGCCTTCGAGGAATACACGGTCCACCTCTACACGGCGCTCAACGCAGCCCCCGAGACGGTCCAGCCGGCCTGGCTCGACGTCCACCGCTGCCACGCCCAAGAGGAGGTGTGTCACGTGGAGACGGACGCGACCTACGTCAAGGCGCTCGAGATCAGCGAGGAGGACCTCCTGGCCCGGAGCAAGCTCTTCGTGTCCTGGCTCATGGCCAGCTACACCAAGACCTTCCGGGTCCCCGCCCAAATGCTGCGCCGGCTCCGCCCCGAGCTCGAGGGCCAGGTCTCGCTCGGCAAGCCGCCCAAGGGCTTCCTAGACGCGCTCCTGACCTCGCCCGACTTCGCGCAGACCCGGGCCTGCGCGCCCTACCTCGGCTGGCTGGCCGAGCGGAAGCGCTAGCGTCGTCGCGTGAGCACCCCTCAGTCCGAGGACGCGCTCCCCTCGCCTTACGTCTCAGGAGGACACCCGCTGCGGCGGTTGGCGCGGGTCACGCTCTTCCCGCTCCTCCTCGCGGCAGGGATCGCCTCGACCTACCTGACTCTGAACGTCCTCGAGTGGAACCCGGGGGTCGTCCTAAACGTCGTCTCGAGCGCGTTCTTCGTCCTGATCGCGGCCCTCGAGTACGCGCTCCCCAACCGCGAGGACTGGCGCGCGAGCGACGGGCAGATCCTCCACGACCTCGGCCACTCCTGGCTCGGGACGGGCCTCGGCGGCCTGGCTGGGAACCTGACCATAGGCTTCCTGGCGCCGCTCCTGGCGGGCGCGCTCTGGAGTGGCCAGACCTGGTGGCCGAGCCAGCTCCCCTTCGCGGTCCAGCTCCTGATCGTCTACGTCGTGGCCGACCTCGGCCGCTACTGGCAGCACCGCCTTCACCACATGGTCCCCTTCCTCTGGCGCTTCCACGCCCTCCACCACAGCGTCGAGCGAATGTCGGTGTTCAAGACGAGCCGGAGCCACTTCGTCGAGCGCTACCTCCAGCAGGTGTTCATGTTCGGGCTCTTGATCCTGGCCGGCTGTCCCCTCGAGGTCCTGGTCTGGTACATCATTCCCAACAGCGTGATCGGACTCCTCGATCACAGCAACCTAGACGTCAACTTGGGACTCTTCGAGCGGGTGATCATGGGCCCCAAGGGCCACCGACTCCACCACTCGGCGGCGCCTGAGGACATGGACACCAACTTCGGGAGCGCGATCGTGCTCTGGGACGTGGTGTTTCGAACCTTCCGCGACCCGACCCGCGTCCCGCAGCCCGCCGCAGTCGGGATCGTGGACGACCCGATCCCCCAGGATTTCTGGCGCCAGTATCTCTCGCCCTTCCTCTGGGGGAGGCTGACTGCCGAGGCAGAGCAGCGGAGCTAGAGCTGGGGCCCCGTCCCAATCCTGGGCGACCCTCCCAACCCCTCCAGATCGATCTTGGTAGCGTGCGGGCGCTCGCGCTAGGCGAGCCTGGAGGAAGCGATGACGGTCCTCGTCGTGGTCAGCGGGGCAGAAGAAGCTGGGCCCCTCATCCGCTGGGGGGCTCGCTTCGCGCATGCCCGCGAGGAGACCCTGACGGTCTTCCATACGACCCGCGGGACGCAGGCCCAGGACGCCTCGGATCTTCCGCTCCGCGATCTCGAGGACGAGCACCCGATTCGGACGGCGATTCGAGGGGCGATCGACGAGGCCTGCTCAATGCTCCTCGACGACGCGGGGGACCAAGCCCTCGGTCACTCGGCTCGGGTCGAGGCCCAGGTTCGGAGGGCACAGTCGGCGCGCGACTCGCGCCGCCTGGCGCGGGACCGCGAGGACCTTGACGAGACCCCCGACGTCCCTGCTCCCTGGAAAGAGTTCGTGACCCTGCGCGGCGTCGCGCACCCGGACGCCTTCGCGGCCACCATGAAGGAACTCCGCAGCTCGAAGCCTAGCCTCGTCGTCGTGGGACGAGGGGACAAGCTCTCCAGCCAAGGGCTCGAGAGCGACCTCGGCTCCTTGATCATGGAGCACGCCCCCTGCGACGCGATGCTGATCCGCGCCAGCAGCCTCTCGGGGCAACGCTGCGGCCGAGTCCTGATCCCCGCCGCTGGCGGGCCTCACGCGCCAGTGGCGCTGGGCCTCGCTCGCGGCCTAACGCGAACCGGGACCGAGGTCCACCCGCTCTTCGTCGAGCAAGAGGGCGGCAACGACGAGGAGTCGCGCGAGGTGGGCCGGCGACGCCTAAGCAAGGTCCTGGCCGAGGCGGGCGTCGAAGAGGACTCGACCTTGATCCAGCCGCGCGTCGAGCTGGGGGACAACCCGACTCAGGTCATAGGCAACTGCGCGAGGGAGGGCTATGACCTCGTCCTCGTGGGCGCCAGCAACAGCGGGTTCATCCAGCGGCTCCTGTTCAAGACCGTCCCCGAAGAGCTCCTGGCCGGCGACGGCTCGGTGGCGATGGCGGTGGTGCGCTGCGCAGCCCCGCTCCGGCAGCGGCTGGGGGTTTGGCTCGGCGAGCGGCTCGAGCGCTTCGCGCCGCGCCTCAGCCGGGAAGACCGGGTCAACCTCCTCAACAACCTCGAGGTCGGCTCGCGCTTCGACAAGGACGGCGCGGACTTCCTGACCTTGATCGCCCTCTCGACTGGGATCGCGTCCCTCGGCTTGCTTCAGAACAGCCCGGCGGTCGTGATCGGGGCCATGCTCGTGGCTCCCCTGATGGTCCCCATGATCGGCGCTGGCTTGGCGCTCGTGCAGGACAACGTCGTCTTGGCCAAGCAGGCGGCGCGCTCGATCCTCTATGGGTTCCTGACCGCCCTCGCGATCGGCGTCGTGATCGGATTCTGCTTCAGCTGGATCCTCCCTGAGGGCCAGCTGACGCCCGAGCTCCTCGCGCGCGGCGGGCCGAACACCCTCGACCTCGGCGTGGCGATCCTCTCAGGCTTGGCCGCGGCCTACGCCATAGCTCGACCCAACCTGAGCGGGGCCCTGCCAGGCGTGGCGATCGCGGCGGCCCTGGTGCCTCCCATAGGCACGGCCGGGATCTCACTGGCGACGGGCCACTTCGCTAACGCCCAAGGAGCAGCCCTCCTGTTCAGCGTCAACCTGGTCGCGATCGTCCTCGGGGCCGCGGCGACCTTCTGGCTGATCGGGGTCCGACCGACCGAGAAGAGCCGCGGCAAGCGCCGGGTCTGGGTCCGGCGGATCGTGGTCGTGCTCTTGATCTCCCTCGGCGCCCTCACGATTCCCCTGGGAATGGGGCTCCTGGACGTCGTCACTCAGCGACGAGACAAGGCGCGCTTGACCAAGAAGCTCGAGGCCTCCCTCGAGGCGCGGGTCGAGGCTCACCCTCAGACCTCGCTCGTGAGCGTCAGTCGGAGCCACACCCACGAGGAGGTCGAGATCGTCCTCGCCGGCCCTGGAGCGCCGCCTCAGGAGCTGATCGACGACCTGGCGCGAATCGTGGGCGCGGCGCACGGACACCCCGTGCCGGTCCGCGTGATCACGATTCGACGGAGCTGGATCCACACCAGCATTGCGCCGGTCGACTCCAAGTTAGGCGCAGGGGAGTGAGCGGATCCTCGCCCGAGATCGCACGCGGTCTCGCCCGTGGTGAGCCCTGGGCTCGTCTATTCGGGGTCGATGGCCCGTTGGCGCTGGCTCTCGCGGCGCTGGGGGTTGGTGTAGGCGACCAGGGCTGAGACGTCGTTGATGTTCAGCTGCTCGAGGGCGTCGGCCAGACGGCGGAGCTCCTCGGGGGCGTCCTGGATCACCAAGTAGACCTTGTCTCCATCGCTGACGGCCTTGATCTTCCCTCCCTCGATTCGGGAGAGAGCGGTCTTCATTGCGGACATGCGGGACAGATCGTCCATGGGGCTTCCTGGCGTGAGTCGCCTCACTCTGAGCCCGATTATAGGGCTCTGGAGCTTCTCGGCTTCCCTCGGCGTCGATCCAGTGGTTGACGTCCTTGTCAGGCCATAGAATGGCGCACCACCATCCTAGGGTTCGAGAGGAGCGCGTGAGCGCCGCAGACGACGACACGCCCCCAGAGGGAGCTGACGAAGAGACCCAGACCCCGCCAACAGGCGAGGGAACAGAGGGTCTCGACGAGGAGACGACTCGCGTCGGCTCCGGCGAGGAGACGACGTACGACGGCTCCTTGGAACAGGCTGGAGACTCCAGCGAGGAGACGACCGAGGTCCCCGCGGGAAAGGTCGTGGCCCCAGACGGCGTCGTTATGGACGCTGATCCCTTCAGCGAAGACGACCCCATAGGGGGCGACGAGACCGGGGTCTTCGACACCGCGACCTTCTCCGCGAACGACGCCAGCGCAGACGACGAGTTCGACGCGCTCGGCTTCGACACAAGCTTCGGCGCCATGCCGGGTGGGTTCGGGCTCTCGCCAGGGTCTGAGCTCAACGACAACGACGACACGCCTCCAGGCGGGATCTACGTCAGCGGCGGTGAGGACCTCGCGGTCCTCGACGCCCACGCCATTGGTCGCGCCCTCGCGGAGGCCCGCGGCGAGGAGACTGACTTCAAGCTCCCTGACATGGGCCCGCTTCAGGTCGGCTTGATCGGGATCGACATTGGCGCGGCCAAGGCCGTCGTGGCTCGCTTCGACGAGGACGGCCGCCACGAGATCGTCCCCAACGAGGACGACGACCTCAGCACTCCAATGCAGGTCTTCTTCGACGAGGACGGGGAGCAGCTGGTCGGCCGCGAGGCCCGGGCCATGGCCCCCTCGGCCCCCTCGCGCGCCGTGGTCGACCTCAAAGAGAAGATGCTCGAGCCCGAGGCTCACTGGACCGCAGGTGATGCGACCCTCGAGGTCTCCGAGGTCCTCGCGATCCTCTTCAAGCGCCTCGTGAGCTACGTGACTGACCACGCGGGACAAGCGCCGACGCACCTCGCTTTGGCGGCTCCGGCTTGGTTCGGTGACTCCCAGCGCGAGCTGCTCCAGAACGCCGCCGCGACCACTGGCCTGTCCTTGGTCGGGATCACTGACGAGGCCCTCGCGGCTGCCGTCCCCTATTCGCTGCGCCTCAACGATCTCAAGCCGCGCCGAGCCATGGTCTTCGACCTCGGCCACGCGGCGCTCGGGGTAGCGATCGTGCGCTGCGCGGCGGGCGATATCGAGATCATGGCCCAGGACGCGGACACCAACCTCGGCTCCGCGAAGTGGGACGATCTGATCGCGAACGAGTCAGCCCGCAAGTTCAAGGAGAAGCACGGCCAAGATCCCTGGGAGGATCCGGCCGCCGCCGTCGACCTCCGCCTGCGAGCCGAGGACGCCAAGCGCTCCCTCTCGCAGCGCGCTCAATGCACCATGGTCGTCAACTGCGGGGGCAAGACCCTCAAGGTTGGGTTCAAGCGTTCGGGCTTCGAGAAGGCGGCGCGGAAGCTGATCAAGGCCTCCAAGGCCATGATGACCGAGGTCCTGGCCGAGGCTGGCCTGATCGCCTGGGACGAGATCGACGCTGTGATCTTGACGGGCGGGGGCTCTCGTACGCCTAGCCTGAGGCGAATGGTGATCGAGACGACCGGTCGTAAGCCGGAGCGCGGGATCCCCCCGGAGGAAGGCGTCGCCATAGGCGCCCTCTACTGGGGAATTGGCGAGCGCCATCGCCAGAGCTGAGCTCGAGGCCGGTTCCGCTTCGCCTCAGTGAATCGCACCGGCCAGGTTTAGCGAAAGAGGGACCAGCGGGATTCATCCATCGCCCTCGCGTGCCATGGAACTCATGCTAGTCAAGGACTTAGGTCCTTTGGCACGGGAGCACCCAAATCCCATCACTTGGGACTTCTGTTTTTGCTGATCGGGGCTACTATGTCGCCCCTTCGCGAATCCGAAAGCCTTTCCCATCCGGGAAGCCCTCCCTTTTGGGATCCCCCTGTTGGGGTTTAAGTCAAGCCAATCCATTCGCGGGAGGCCACCACATGAAGGTTCGTTCCTCCGTTAAGCGCATTTGCGAGTCGTGCAAAGTCGTCCGCCGCAAGGGCGTCGTGCGCATCATTTGCCCGAACCCCAAGCACAAGCAAAGGCAGGGTTAAGCCATGCCCCGTATCTCTGGTGTCGATATTCCCAGCGAGAAGCGCGTTGTGATCTCGCTGACCTATCTCTTCGGGATCGGTAACGCGACCGCAGGCAAGATCTGTAAGGACACCGGCATCAGCCCGAGCGTCCGCGCCAGGGACCTGACGGACGACGAGCTCAAGCGCATCGCGACTGAGATCGAGCAAAAGTACGCCGTTGAGGGTGCGCTCCGCCGCCAGGTGCAGAGCAACGTTCAACGACTCAAGGACATTGGCTGCTACCGCGGCCTCCGTCACCGCCGGGGTCTCCCCGTTCGCGGTCAACGGACCAAGACAAACGCTCGGGGCCGCAAGGGCAAGGCACGCGCCATTGCAGGCAAGAAGAGCATCAAGGCGATGCGCTAAGCGCACGAGGCACTTATGAGCGACGAAACTACTCCAGAGACCGAGAGTGACGAGAAGCGCGGCCGTAAGGGCAAGCGCATCGTCACCAAGGGCGTGGCCCACATCAAGGCCTCGTTCAACAACACGGTCATTACGATCACCGACAAGACTGGCGGAGCCCTTTGCTGGGCCTCGGCCGGCATGATCGGCTACAAGGGCAGCCGCAAGTCGACGCCCTTCGCCGCGCAGCGCGCTGCGGAAGAGCTCGCGATCAAGGCCCGCAAGATGGGCATTCGCGAGCTCGACGTTCGGGTCAAGGGTCCGGGTGGCGGTCGCGAGAGCGCGATCCGTGCTCTCAAGGCCGGTGGCCTCGAGATCCGCTCGATCGAAGACGTGACGCCGCTGCCGCACAACGGCTGCCGTCCCAAGAAGAAGCGGCGCGTCTAATCGCCTCGTCCCTTGCTGACCTTCACTGAAGGTCGCGCGAGGGGCAAGGCTGACCCCGACTGCAGACGGGGTCGAATCCAATCTTCATTCAAGGTCTTGGGAGGGGCTCGCGCCGCTCCCAGACTAAGTTTCTCGGGCGAGGCCACGTTGGCCTCGACGCTCCCGTCCCAGGGCACCTTGAGTGCCCACTTAGCGAGAGGTTTCAGGTATGGCGATGCGCGTTCGTTGGCGCGGTTTCGAACTCCCCACCAAGATTGTTGTGGAGGAGGAGACCCGGACCGATACCTACGCTAAGTTCCTCACGGAGCCTTTTCAGCGTGGATTCGGCATCACGGTTGGCAATGGCCTCCGTCGCGTGCTCCTGAGCTCCCTCGAGGGCGCAGCGGTCACCCACGTCAAGTTCGACGGGGTCGATCACGAGTACACCGCGATCCCCGGCGTCTACGAGGACGTCACCGACATCATTCTGAACCTCAAGGGCCTCCTGGTGCGTCTCGCGCCCGGCACCCACCGTGCGACGCTCAAGCTCGACACCACCGCCCAGGGCGAGGTGACCGCGGCTGACCTCCAGCACGACCACACCGTTGAGATCGTGAACCCGGGCCTCCACCTGGCGCGAATCACCGAAGAGGCTCACCTCAAGGCTGAGATCCACATCGAGCGTGGCCGCGGCTACCGCACGGCGGACGAGAACCAGCCTGGAGCCGAGCAGGAGATCGGGGTCATTCCCGTCGCCAGCTTCTTCAGCCCCGTCAAGCGCGTCCGCTACAAGACCGAGGACACTCGCGTCGGCCAGCTGACCAACTACGACAAGCTGATCCTCGAGGTCTGGACCGACGGCACCGTCTCGCCCGAGAACGCTCTCGTCGAGGCCGCCAAGATCCTGCGCAAGCACCTCAACCCATTCATTCACTTCTTCGAGCTCGGTCGCGAGCTCAAGCCGGAGTTCGGCGAGGAGGAAGAGGTCTCCATGGAGAGCAGCGAGGACGCTGCGAACCGCGAGGCCCTCTACCAACAGTTCATGCTGCCCGTCAGCAGCCTGGACCTCTCGGTCCGCGCCAGCAACTGCCTCGAGGCCGAGAACGTCGGCTCGATCGGCGAGCTCTGTCGCATGGACCAAGAGGCGCTCACGAAGCTGCGTAACTTCGGCCGCGTGACCCTCAAGGAAATCGAGAAGAAGCTGACCGAGCGTGGCCTGCGTCTGGGCATGGCCGACGAAGTCGACAGCATTTTGGCGAACCGCTAAACCGCTAAACAGCACTAGGCCGACCGCGATTGCGGTCGAGTAGGTAGGACAAACATGAGGCACCGCAAGGCTGGTAAGCGTCTTTCTCGTCGTAAGGAAGAGCGGATCGCGCTCGCGCGCAACCTGACCGGATCGCTCTGCGAGCAGTTCGGCGGCGAGCGTGAGTTCATCTACACCACTCGCACCAAGGCCAAGTGGGTTCGCCCCTTCGCCGAGCGCTGCATCACGCTCAGCGTGAAGGGCTACCGCGAGCTCAAGAAGGCCGCCGACGCCCAAGGCGTGACGGTCGACGAGCTGCGCGCCATGCAGACCGGCAAGGAGCGCACGAAGTTCAAGCAGTTCAACGAGACGGTGCGCACGCACCTGACCCAGTCGATTCACTATCGGCGTGAGCTGGCGAAGAAGCTGCGCAACCCCGAGTGGGTCAGCATGCTCTTCGAGGACATCGCTCCCCGCTACGTGGACCGCAAGGGCGGCTACCTGCGCGTCCTGCACACGGGCCTCTGCAACAAGGGCGACGCGGCTCCCCGCTCAGTCCTGGCCTTCGTCGAGGGCCCCGAGGGGACGCAGCCGAAGGCCAAGAAGGCCGACGCCGCACCCGCCGAGGCGACCGCCTAAGACGTCGCACCCGCGACCGTCTCACGAAGAGCCGCGCCCTTGGGCGCGGCTCTTTGCGTTGGTTCGCGTCCTCGGGCGGGGCTCTCTGCGACTCATTGAGCTGCCGCCCTCGGATAGGAGGGCGCCCTGGCAGGTCTCAGCACCTGGCTCCTGAACCTAGAGGCGTGTCGTGGGTCCTGGGCGCATGGATCCCTATCTCCCCCCAAAGGCGCCCTGTTCAGACCTCGATGCGCGGCGAGCTCGCCAAGGGATAGGTCCTCTGGAGGGGGTCGTGGTCCTGGGGGTCGTGGCTTTGCTCGGGCTCTTGTTGTGGCCCGCGATCATGGCTGCGATCTACAAGGGCTGAACCTCTCTTCGTCTCTGAGGTGGGTCCCCGGGGACCTGGAGACCTAGCAGGAGGAGGCGTGAATCTCGGCCAGCGAATCACGAGCTTCGGATTGAGCTGGGGCCCAACGCTGATCGTCCTTGGCTGGGTCGTCGCGCAGATTCCTTCGGTCGCTGAGGGTGGCCCGATCTCCTCGGCGCCCTTCGCCGGCGTCTTGTTCGGCTTGGCCGCGCTCCTCGGCGGGGCCGTGCTGGCGACGAGTCGGGAGATCGCCGATTCCCTGTGCGGCCTCGGGCTGGTCGTGGTCGGAGCTTGGCTCGCGCTCTCCTGCCTGACCTAGAAGCTCGGGGCTGGGGCCGGCTCCTGCTTGCCCCATGCCTCCCCTGGAGTAGGGTCTTGCTCGCGCGTCCGGGGACGCGGAGGGAGCAGAGCATGCAGGTCCTCTTGGTCGGGGCTTCGGGCCAGATCGGCGGGCACCTCGAGCGCCTCCTGGAGGACGCTGGGCACTCCGTGGTCGGGACCTATGCCACCGTCGAACGGCCAGGTCTGCGCCAGCTCGACCTAGACGACAAGGCCGCGATCGACGCCCTCGTGGCAGAGGTCGAGCCGCAGCTCGTGATCTTGGCCGCTGGTTGGACTTGGGTTGACGGCAACGAGGACGACCCCGCCGCCTCCTTCCGCCGCAACTGCGAGCACCCGCTGCACCTGGCGCGTCTGGCCGCCGAGGGTGGGGCTCGCTTCGTGACCTACTCCACGGACTACGTGTTCGACGGCGAGGCCGGACCCTACAGCGAGGCCGACTCGACCAACCCGCTCAACGTGTATGGCAAGGCCAAGCTCGCTCTCGAGGAGGGCTTGAGCGAACTGGGACTCGCCGCGCTTTGTCTCCGCACGAGCACGGTCTATGGGCCTGAGGCCCAGGGCAAGAACTTCGTCTACCAGCTCGTGCGGCGCCTCCGGGCCGGTCAGCCTTTCCGGGTCCCAACCGACCAGGTCGCTTGCCCGAGCTACAGCCCTGACGTGGCCGCGGCGACCCTCTCGCTGGTCGAAATGGGCGCCAACGGAATCTGGCACGTCACCGGGCCCGACGCATTGTCCCGCGCGGACTTCACACGCGAGGCTTGCGCGGTGTTCGACCTCGACCCCGGCGCGGTGGAATACCTCCCGACCTCCGAG
>Ga0316204_10006652_pt1 | contig 17593 bp, 13 predicted proteins | sample 6monrhotite_MG_2_FD_205661 | JGI IMG/M metagenome (GOLD analysis project Ga0316204, IMG submission 205661) | Microbial mat bacterial communities from mineral coupon in-situ incubated in ocean water Damariscotta River, Maine, United States -... | ecosystem: Environmental > Aquatic > Marine >... | reverse complement strand
TCGGCTTTGTCATTATAGGTTCCGCGACCGGCGATTTTTCCAATCTCGCGGAAACTATCCTCGTCGACTATTCCTGCAATGCGGGCGCGAGCATCCAGTTTGCCGCGGCCATGTTGGCGCGATACTTTCTCGTCACCACCCATTTTTTCGGCCAGGCGCCGCCTTTCGGCCAGTTCTTCCAGTTCAGGTTTCCAACTCATTGAGCAATGCCTCGCAATAGGGTGTCATAGGTTATACTGTGTGACCTCACAAAAGAGACAGATTCTTTGCAGATTTCGAAGCCTGTCGCGATTGTTGGCTCATGCGACAGTCTCCGGAAGAATTTTTGTCGTTTCATATAATGAGTATAGGAAATACGATGGGGTAAGGACAGCATCAAATCGGAATTCTGTCCAAAGATTGCCTGATAATTTAATCATGGAAGTGGACACAAAATTTGCATGGGGAACTTTTTGGTGAACGGTAGAGGGTTGTTTTTACAGGCGATCCAGTCGGGCCCAGCGCAAATATGCAGCCAAGCAGACTATTCCGGTGACATGTTTTTGTTGCGCAATCTATTTGGTAGTCGAAACAGGACGCTCGCTAACAATAGGGCAATTATATTATCAATAATGGGAAGCCAAGATAATCCATATGAAAAAAGCTGATATCTTCGAATTCTACTCTCGTCTCGCTGCGGACAATCCGGATCCCGAGACAGAGCTTAATTACGACAACACTTATCAGCTGGTGGTGGCGGTGGCGCTCTCGGCGCAGTCGACCGATATCGGAGTAAACAAGGCCACGCGATTATTGTTTGAGCAAGTCAAGAAACCGCAACAGATGGTCGATCTGGGCCTCGACGGGTTGAAACAGCATATCAAGACAATTGGCCTGTACAATACCAAAGCCAAAAATGTGATCGCACTATCCGAAATGCTGATCATGGAGCATGGCGGAGAAGTCCCGGCGGATCGCGAAGCGCTTGTCAAACTGCCTGGTGTCGGGCGAAAGACTGCCAATGTGGTAATGAACTGTGCTTTTGGCGCGGAAACTTTTGCGGTTGATACGCATATTTTCCGGGTTGGCAATCGCACCGGGCTGGCGTCTGGAAAAACAGTGCTGGCGGTGGAAAAGAAGCTTGAGAAACATACACCTTCGCCTTTTCGTGTTGGTGCACATCACTGGCTGATTTTGCACGGGCGCTATATTTGTAAGGCGCGCAAACCCGAATGCTGGCGCTGCCCGGTTGCTGACCTGTGCCGGTTCAAAAAAAAGACGCCTCCGCCCGATTGAATTATTCCCTGTTGCAAGACCCTTTTAGTTACAATCGATATCAGTCGTTCAGCCTAGCGAAACACCCATATCCATACATTATGCGATACTGATGGAGGTTTGGCTGACAAATTTTGACTGATTTAGGAGAGTAAGATGAAATTATTGGCTTCCGTACTTATTGCTTCTGCCATGGCAGCGGGAGGTTTTGGCCTAGCCCAGGTAGAGGCAGGGAAAAAATCTTCGAAGGATGAAAAGTATATCGTCAAGGAAGTTGGCGAACCCAAACGTTGTGTGAGGCGCTCGCAAATTCGATCAACCGATGTGATTGACGACCAGACGATTGATTTCAAGATGCGCGGCGGCAAGATTTACCGCAACAAATTGCCGCATAGATGCAGTGGAGTGGCCTTTGAAGAGGCTTTTTCCTATCGAACTTCGACCAATGATTTGTGTAACGTTGATATCATTCGCGTGCTTGATCAGACCGCTGGCCGGATAGAGGAACGTAGCGCATGCGGTTTAGGCATGTTTCAAGAGATAGAAAAAACCCGCCGGGATAAAACCCAAGACTGAGTTACCAAGTGGAACCCGCAGGACCAAAATATATTGGCAAAGCAGAACCGACACTGCTAAGCGCTTTCGCCTGCGCAAACATTATGTCTGCGATATTGGCACCCGTAGCTCAGCTGGATAGAGCGCTGCCCTCCGAAGGCAGAGGTCACAGGTTCGAATCCTGTCGGGTGCGCCAGATTTTTCTAATTATATCAATACTTTGTGCCAGTCTTGATTTGACCGGAAAATTTTTACTGGCGCGCAACTGGCGCGCAAGTGCGGTTGCAGGTTTGACTCCGAACGATTGGCAACTCATGTTGATGGCCAGAAAACACAGATCTAATTGCACCATAGGGGAAAGGAACAAACAATAGAGAGTTTTCGGAATTGGTTTGGGGGATTACCCCAATGGCTAAGGGCAGCCATCGCTCGTGGATTGGTGTCAACAGTCACACTTGCAATTGTTTCTCAAATCGCAACCCATTGGTATGCCATAAAGTACGGAGCGCGAATTCCTTTAGAAGGTGTTCCATTTTTGGTTGTCATGTCCTTGTTAGCGGGCCTACTGTTAACATCCTTTTCGATAATTACACTGTTGCTGATACCACTCGGGGCATCTGACAAAAATGCGAGTCAAAAGCGAGCTGACGTTCGCCTCAAAATAAGAAGAGATTTTTCGCAAGCTCGTGAAGGCGGATTGTTGCGCGACTATTTTCGATTTTTTGCAAGTTCCGTCAAGCGGCTGGCGGAAGTAGGCGTCTACGATCTTTTCGTCAGGTTCACCATTGGGGTGATTGTCGGTTCAATACTGATTTACATTTCAATAGTGGCGCTTCAGTTATTTGCTACCACTGGATCATTTCGCACGTTGAATCCTTTCGATAATAGATCAGTATTCGTTCCACCAACACCGTTTTCTTTCTTTATGGATAGATGGCCGTTTGTGCTTGCGAGCATACTAGGTATACTATTGATGTTTTCGATAATTGTTGGGAAGGTAACGGAGAAGACACTAAAGCGTTCGGGTCAGGTAATTTATGTTGTTGCTATGGTCGGGCTTTCAGCCGCAATGATGGGGCCATTGTTTGATCATGTTTTACGATCGACGCGATATGGCGGCGGAATTGAAGTCGAAATAAAATTGGCTGATGGAAAGGATTTTCGGACAGCGAATCTATTTTTGACGTTGAGCAATACCTTCACAATTTGGTTGCCCTCCACAAAGAAGTTTCTGCAAATTGATGCTACTAGTATATCGGCTCTAAGGTACGATCAAAACCCGGATTATGCGTTGCCCAATCAAAAATCATTTCGGGATATCTTTGCACGTGGCCTGTTTGAAAAACGACGAACTGCGGATGTTATTGAGAACGAAAAAATGGCCATCGCATTGGACGAGGCAATGTCTAGCGTCTCAGATTTGGATCGAATTGAGTATGTGCCGGATACAGCCAAGGAGGAGGCCGCTATCGTGGCAAGCCGCCATTTGACGGAAGCGCTTGAGAGCGCGCCCGTCGAATTACTTACTGAAGAAGACAGGCAATTAGTTGAGAAAAAGGTCAAGGAGATTATCGCAAAAATGGGTGATGCAGATCAAACCGAAGAAGGTAAGGAACTGATGGAATCGATGGAGACCCTCTATGGCGATTGGAGAATAGAAGACAGAGAGGGAAACTCAAAAAACTAAGCAGTGCGTGTCAAAAAGGAACCTGCGCCTTTCTTCCAAAGTGGACATTGCTAACTTAGAAGACTTCGCGGTTCACAACTTTTCTAAAGGCGGCCTATATCTGCAGCGAGATAAGAAGCCTGTCCAATGCAGCGACTGACTTTTCCATGTGATCGGGACTGTAAGGCGCATATTGCTCGGTCATGCTATACTCACGGGATTTGTGACCCAGTTGGGCCGATACGTCCCACGCAGGAACACCTTCTTTGCGCATCCATCTGGCGGCTGTGTGTCGCAAGCTATACGGATTTACCGAGCGATCCAACCCAACTTTTTTTCGAGTACAGCGCCATGCTGTTCTTACAGACTTTACATCCTTGCCGTTATAGGCGATTACTGGCCCCGACCTCGGGAAATTGCCACCATTCCAATATCGCGCCTTCAAATGCGAAGGAAGTTTAACGGTCGGGCGATATTTCTTATTCTGCTTACGACCTATCGGGTTCAATTGAATAATGTTGTTTTCGAAATCCACTTGCTCCCATGTCATATCTGTTATGGCTTCTGGCCGCGCTGCCGTTCCCAACATCCAATAGATAAAATTGACCAAATGCGCGGACGAAGCACCGTCTAACATCATACGGATTTCATCTGGTTCCATGGGCCTGCCGCGAGGTTCTGATGCGCCTTTTTCAAGTATGGCAATGTGTGGGCGATTTTTGATCTCCCCTCGTTTCCAAGCGCGATTTATTGCAGCACGACCAACCGACAGGTTGCGATTGATGGACGTGTTGACTTGTCCCTTGGCACGAAGCCAGTCATGAAAACCCTCTTGCACAGGAACAGACGATAGTGCCCCGACACTGATGTCGCCAAAATACTCACTCCAGTACCTTAGGGCTATTCTAACACGCTGTGCCGATCTGATATGCTTGCCGTGATGTTCATAATAGGCGCTCAAAACGCTCGCCAAAGGAACGTCCTCGGATTCGGCCTGCTGGGGTCTTTGGTTGTTGATGAACCAGTCTGTTAAGCGTTGCTTGGCTTCGTCAAGGTTCGTTGTAGAGAGCGATGCGCGCTTCGTCCGTCGATTATCCCGGTCGAGCCAAGTTCGGTAATAGGCGGGAGAGCCGCTTCTTTTGCTGAGCCAGTAATCTCCGAGTTGAAATTCGCGTTCTGCGTATCTGGGCATATTATGTTCGTTATAAAATAGTCAGCGATCTGATACCCAAAATAGCTGAGACTTCGTTCTCCTAGCCTCAGGTAAGAAATGCCGCCGGTGAGGCGTTTTTTCTTGAGCGTCACAGGATGCAAACCCAAAAACTTCGCCGCATGTTTTCCTGAATAAGGCCGGTAAAGCTCAAACCCATTTCCGTCGGCGATGGATTTATGAAGATCTGTAATTTGTACTCCGCTGTTGGTCATACGTTTTTGATTAGTATGATCCCATAATAGTTGCTTTTATAAAAAGCGTCACACATTTTGCCTTGATTTATGGGAGTTTTATGTTCTTTGGAGTTCCCTGCACCATTTTCCATATTCTCTCAATCCGGCTTGCAATCTGATATATTTTGCTAAAATACCCTTGCTTTTTATAAAAGCGTGGTTCGGCCAGATTTCGCCGAACATGGTGCTTCTACCAATTTTTCTAATGTCTAAAAATAATCTCCAGCCTTGGAACAAGGGACGGCACGTTGGCCCTCGCCAATCACTAACGGTCAATGAAGTTGCCGCTATCCTAAAAAGCCTGAAACAACGAAATTCAGCTCATGATTTGTGCCTATTCTCTGTTGCGATAGACACAATGCTTCGTGCTTCTGACCTGATTCAACTACGTGTCAGTGATGTCGTTGATGCAAGAGGCGAAGTGGTAGACTTCTTCCATTGGCGGCAGAAAAAGACATCCGGTAACGTCTCACCAGTTCTGACTCAAAAAACCAAAACCACGATCAGACTGTGGATCATGGCAAGCGGGAAACGACCGAGCCATTATCTATTCACCCGCAAAAAGTCGATTGATAGCGATCCGATTACAGTAGGCTTTTATAGGCAACTGATAAAGGAATGGGTGACTGAAATTGGATTGCCGTCAGGCCACTACAGTGCTCATTCGCTGAGACGTACCAAAGCTCAATATATGTATGGGAGGGGCGTTTCGATTGAGATTATTGGATTGTTGTTAGGACATCAAAATACGGCATCAACAATTCGCTACTTGGGCATAGATCAAGCCGCCGCTTATGATGCTGCAATCAAGCAGGATATTTTGGGGCGTTCGTAGGAATACAATCCTAGTTGAGAGAGAGGTTAAATTTGACTAGGATACAGGGCCAATTCGTTGGACCTCAATCTCGCGCGAGCCTTCAGTAAACTGCACAAAATTCAACTCTCTTGTTGGTGGAGCAAAATTCGCGGGCATTGGACAAATACGAGCAAAGTCAACACTAGTTATCCAATAACTGTCTTTCAATTCATCTTTCATTATACGACCAAAACCGAATGGCACTGATTCAAGATTGATTCCATCCGCTAATGTATATCGTTCGGTTCGAGCCTGCCATGCTCTGTCATGTCCAGAAAGCATCTCATCGCGATAACGAGACCAGAGTTCAGATGTCTCGATATCGGGCCAACCTGCGTTTGATGATGCCGTTGCTACGGGTTCGGAGCGCAGCCAGTTACGTAAGCTGCTGCCATCGAAGAATTCAGCCTCAATTTCTCTCAGAATTAGAATTGCAGCTCGCCGAGAAGGTAGGCCACTCCGCACTAACATTGACATCCGATAGCTTGGCAAACCTGTATCTAAACATGCTGCTGCCGCGCCAGCAATTACTCCATCAGGCGGGGTCCAACCGCTAGCTTGGCGTCGAGTTCTAATCGTCTCAAGCGCCCAGACCAATCTATAAACAAATGCGTCTTCAACAATCCCAATATTGGTGGGGCCAATGTCGGAGACGGGATCGCCTGCTAGCCATCTTCTCAAAACTGCCTTCCAATTGCCATCCAATGCATTTCGTGAGTCTGGAACAAATGGTTTTATACAAAGCATGCGATCAGCGATTACAGATAACGACTCATTCATAACTTCAAGACTGCCCTGCATTGCCGCGATGTCTGCCTGATCTAAGTAATCTGCCAGTTCATCTGCCATTGCGTCGATTGCTAAGCCTGCATCGAGGCCTACGCCCATAGCGAAATGGCCTTTTCTTTGGTCTGATGTGGTCTCATTCCAAATCAGTCTTGCTCTTGATCTCAGGACTATCATTTGCATTCGCCTGACACCTGGTTTTAGACGGTCTATCTGTCGTGCCCAAAGCGATCCTGTCAACGCGTCATCTAACAATTGTGGTAAATTTTCAGCGTCGGCATCAAGTGCTTCGACAAGACCAAAAACTACCAAGTCCAATTTCGCAATCAAATCCTCTAGAGGCTCCCCATCGGGTTCTTCGACGTCGTCAAGCCAAGGTTCACGCGAATTCGCAAGATACTCATAGGCTTCTTCATTATTTTGAACGCCTTTTTGAATCAGGCGCTTTACGACTCGGTCAATGACAGTGATCAGACCGCTATATAATGATCTCTCTTTTACTTCCCTTACGAGACCTGACCATTGTGCCCGACGATTGCGATGCTTGTCGTTCATAACATGTAAGATTAGGCCTTCAGAGTCCACAAACGCCCTGCCTGCTCGTCCAGCTACATTGGCGAACTCTTCTCCTGGAATCCTTTCTCCTTTCCGAACTAAATATGGTGTTAGCAAAACAGCTGCGTTAAGGTTTAGGCCCTGTGCAAGCGTCGGGGAAGACGCTGTTACTTTAATTATACCCGCTGCTAACAAACGTTCCACTTCGCGGAGGAACGGACTTGGTAACCGTCCGTGATGCACCGCAACGCCTATCTCGAGACATTTAACAGCCGGGTGGTTGGGGCCTAACCATTCAGTACCAATTGTTACTGCCGTATTTACCGAATTTGGATCTTCAAGTAAGCTGTTCAGGTATCCGCGTTTTACAAGTTTACAGGCTTGCTCTCCATAACCATCAACCCAATTTGCTTGAGTAATGTATATTAGTGATCTTTTGCCTTGGTCTGCAAAGCGCCAAGCAGCCATAAGCGTTACGTCTCTGAGATTACGTGGATAAGGTTTCTTCTCGAGACCTAGAGGTTGTAATTCTTCGATGAAATTTGATACAAATGGACCTGAATCTTCTAAATCGTAATTCAATCGCGCCGCCTGTCCTCTCCATTCCAGCGTGCCATATCGTTGTCGCGTAGGCCTCCATTCCGACCTTACTGGTTCACCCTCGGCGTCAGCGCGAATCCATCCCGTCATATCATCGAGAGGTTCGCCGGATGGTAAAATTGCTGAGAGACAAACGATCCGGCGACTGTTCGCATCATCTCGCTTAAGCAGTCGCTGCACCAGCATTTCGTATCTGACTTCTCGTTCACCTGGTCCAATTAGATGTCCTTCATCAAGAACGATTAATCCCACATCGCCAATTATTTCAGGTTCACTTCGAAGTGCAAAATCAAGTTTTTCCGGGGTAGAAACAACGATCTGACTTGATCTTAGTACATCGGTGTCGCCCGCCGAGACGCCGCTTTTCCCATAGAGAGATGAGACGCTGGCTCCAATGGGGGAGAAGGCGTTTCGAAAGGACCGTTCCGTTTGCGCAGACAAAGCGCGCAAGGGCGTAACAATCAACACTCGTTGTCCCATTGATAGGGTCGTTAATGTAGCAAGCTCCGCAATACGTGTTTTGCCAGCACTTGTCGGCAATGCGACCACAAGATCATCATTCGGGTCCGCAGCCCGGCGCGCTGCTTGAATCTGCGAAGGCCAAAGTTCAATTTGAGCGGTCGATTGAGTGAAAAGCGATGCAATAAAGGTCCTACGATAGTCCGCATAAAGAGCGTTCTCATCTCCTAAATGTGTTGGTGGAATAACCTGATGAAGGCTTTGAGCCCACAAATCATCCAGTAGATGTTGAGTCATACGGATAACCCACCACAAGGATGTATATCCGCGTTCTTCGGCAACGTTTAATGAAGCAGATAGTAGGCCCGCCGCAACCTCAACAAATTGACGTTCTCCTGTTCGCAAAGCGAATTCATAATTCGCTAACGCGCGGCAAACACCTGAGATCAAAATACGGCTATAAGCATCGTTACGGGCGGCATCTTCGCCGACTAGGTTTTGAGCCAACACTTCATCGCGATTTATCTCTAGATTAAGCCATCTTTCTGCTTCAAACAGCATACTATTGAGGTCGCGAAGCATCAAATCGACTAAACACTTCTCCGCTACATTTAAATTTTGTTCCGATGTATCTAGAGGTTTAAACAATGAAAATGCTATCGCTGCATATCCACCCAAATGATAGGCAGTGGCGCCAATGACGCGATGAAAGCCTCGCCTTGGATCATTGGAGCTGCCGTTGCGGACAACAGACTCAAAAACTCTTCCGACTTTTTGAAAGGCCAGTTTTAGTATCACGCTATTTTGGTCCAACAGCCGAAGCGCAAGTGCAGAATCCAGAACTGCAAAGCCATATTCGAGCAGATCAGATTCAATGTTTTGGCGGATAGGCGGCGCATCAGCGCGTAATACACCGTCCTCACGCATTATTGACCATGCTTCGCCTGTATCCAAGACACGGTTTTTTGCGGAGTCATCAATCGCTTCTTCAAGGAAGGCTGTTAGCTCTTCAACCGATTTCAAGTTTGCTCACTTCGTCGTAAACAGTAGCGACAAAATCTCCATGGTCAGGGATCCGCAAATTTACAGCGTATTGTTCACGACTGCCATCAGCGGTCTTAAAATCACTATCTATGGCTTCTGTCGCTGGATTACCGCTCATTGTGAACATGTAGTGCGCAATGCGAGATTTTGGGACGGAGCGGTGAGTTGCCTCGCTCATTAGGTCGGCACCTAGCTCGATCTCGTCTTCTTCTTCAGACTTAAGTAAACGTCTGCCGATGAAAATCATGGAATGAGGCGAAGGACGCCCACCATATTTTTCCAAGCCCGCTCTAGCATCCTTTATCGTAACTTCTGCAAGAGATCGTGCGCTTTTCGATTCACCCTTCAACAAGCAAAACTGACTCTTTTCATCATAGGCTACGCCTATTACATCTTCGCCCCGCATCGCCATTTCGCGATGATCTTTATCTCGCAGTTTTTTTATTGGCACGCTATATCCAAGTTGTTCTTCGATTAGCTCAGCTGCTAAAATTTCTCCTAGATCTGCTGACTTGCCAGTCGGACCTTCCGGAAGCAGTTCTCGAAGGCTGGCCGCCGCTGAATCATAGCCGAGATGTTCAATCCAATCTGCAACTTCTGCATCCGAGGCATAGTGCGATGATACGGTTTCTGCCAACTCCGGCATGATTGTCGTTCGCCCGCCAACAGCTTCAACAAATCGCCATAAACTCTTAATTCCATCACTGGTTTTGCTTTTTGAGCACCATTTTGTGAATAACATAGCCATAGATTTGCGCTTCCTATGTCACTACTATCAGCAATCAAATAATATAGTAGCCCGTTGTTCTAAATTATTAAACGCGTCTTTGTATTGGCTATCAACTCCATATCATCATCAAAAGGTGGTGGCGCAGATTTAACAACATCCTGATACTTGCTCAATAGATAGCTCTTCAACATCACATCGCGATGCTCATCTGATAATTTTCCGTTCATAAACTGCAGAATTCCGTCTCGTTGTAGAGCGTGCGCGGCATACTCAAGTTCTTCGATTGCACAGATCGTATAAGGATGGGAGGCCAAAAGCCTTTCATCCATATTCCGCGTGCGAAATTCATCAAGTACATGGCGGTGCAACTCATCAAAAAAGAAAAACCCAAAGCTCATCCAGTTGTAGAATGTCACAATCATTGGGAAAATAGGTTGGCCGTGATGTTGCCAATGGGGATAGTTGCCAGCAATTGCATCTACTAAGGTGGCATATATCTGCACAACATTCTTTGCGAGGCGGCGTAGCGCAGAATCCAGAGGCACATGCTCTGAAATTTCTGTTTTGGACCGCAAATCGAGTCGTGCGAGCTTGCATTCTATAAAAATCGTTCCGTCCTGATCTTCCAAAATCCAATCTACCGAAGCTCGCTGAGGCTTTCCGTACTTTCTTTCCTTTAGTAAGTTGAGTTTCCCTTTTGCACTGCCCTTAAATATATCTCCAACATACGTTTCGAATGATGCACCAATGGCGTTAGCGAATGATTTGTGTTTGATTAGATCAAAATAAATTCCGTCGGTCAGTCGCTGTGCAAGAAATCTAGGAATGGGGCAAATTGCTGAATTTTGATCTCCAGCGTGAACCAACGGAAACTGTTTTAAGGGATTGAATGTGTATCCCCAGTTTACATCATATGATTGATGAGAAGCGGCTTCGGCCCTCAATTCATCAGCGTTGCGGCAAATACGGTTCAATAAATCAGCTAGCGGTTTCCCAGCCTTGTTCAAAAGCATGTTGAGATATGCACCACGAAGAACGGGCGCACTATTAAATTCACCGATAAGGATGAACAAAACTTGGAAAAACTCTACTACGCTAAATCCAAATTCGGTTTCTAAAATTGGAGCCATTTTGGGATGATTGTACAAACGAAAGTATCGAGTTATGTCCGATTGCGAAAAGTGCTGCTGCCATGGGAATTGTTGATGAGCGGTTCTTGACATCTCAAGCATGATGTCATCTTGATGTCCGGAATATTCGCCCCAAACTCGGTCTTTGAGATGAAAAATCATATCCATGGATTTGAACATGGGGTGCGCGTTGGCCAGAGTTTTGCCGCCTCGCAGCTGGCAATTGAGGATTAGCTCGCGAGATAATATATCCAATAGGAATGGATGAAGGCCAGCTTTGCTGGGTTCTGCGCCCATGCGAAGTTTGGAAGTGAGCAGGCACTCTGGCAGTGGTATTTCGTCTTCTAAGAATCGCATATAGAAATATATGGATGCCAATCCTGACCAAAGAGAATGGGGACGTAGAAAATTTCTGAGGGGTTTGTAAGCATTGTAAAATGAAGTGCTGTAATCGGACATAATTTAACCGAATATCAAAATGTAAAAGGACGAATATTTCAGGATTCCTATTTTCCCCAAATTACTTCCATTTGGTTTGCGCAAACATGATCATAAAGTAAAATCAAAAAGCTATTTCAGGGAAGAGGCACTCCAGAATCGGAGACAAAACGCCCAAAATGCTCAGATTGTCTGCACTATGACCGGTTCAAACGTCTTTCGAGAGACGGGTCTATAGCTGCTAAGGGAGTGTACGAGCAATCGTACCGGAGGTTCGAATCCTCTCCTCTCCGCCATACTCTATTGCTGACACAGTCAGTTTTTTGAGTACATTTTTTGATCATCCTGGGACCGCACCCCCGGTTGGGAAGCTCAAAATACAGAGAAAGTGGCACTCAATGGCTTATCTTATGACGTAGGCAGGGCATCTTCAAAATAGCTCACCATCTCCTTGAGATCATTTTCGCTAAACTTCTTAACAGACCGAATTACATCGCTTAAAACCGTTTCTTCTTTGATATTGGTGCTCTTTGCCAATACATAAAATTCCGAATGTGACGTCGCGTTCAAAGCTTCTTCCATAAAACTTAAAAGTTCCTCAGGATTCTCCAATCCCCACAACTCGATGAGGCTATCTGCAATTGCGTCATCACCATCTTTTATTTTCTTAACAGTAGATTCTAGCAGCCAACGTTCAGGAGGCTTGTCACTTGGCAGATATTTTATTCGTTCATCCGCCCACTTTTTAGCTTTTTCTCTCTCGGCCTCATCGCCGAGTTCAGCATAATTCAAGAGTTTTTTTATAGCTCCGCTATTGTTTGTTCGCTGATCGCCATCCAAGATACAAAAACACTCGTGCTTTTTCTCAAGATAGCGGGATACTAATTGTCTGATAACGGCAGAGTGTGAACCAATAGAAAAAATGTTTATGCGCTGCTTTATGTTATTAGGCAGCCACTTTTGTAACACGCTATGAGCGATACCATCTTCGACAAAGACGTCTAACTCTTCTTTCCCTGTGCCACCCATTTTCCCGCAAGCAAAATCAGCAGAAACCCCAGTAGTAATAGTCGTAGATGTCGTTCCAGCTTCAATAAACAATCGACCTTCCGGGGGCAATGAACTCAAGACTGCATAAGAATGAGTTGAGCAAATTATCTGACACTTTAACTTAAGGCATAATTTTTTGAGCTCTTCGATAAAGCGGTATTGAGCCTTCTCATGGAGCCCCAACTCAATTTCATCAATTACCAACAACGCACCTTCACCTATTGAGAACAATGTAGTCAAAATTTCAAAAACCGCGCTCTCTCCAGCCCCCATATTAAAACCAGAATATTGCACTCCATTAGCCGTGACCTGCGGCAGAGAATATTTTGAATGTTCATGGCTATCGAATTCATCATAGTGCTTGCCGATAATTTTACTGGCAATCTCACAAATATTCTTTTTGACGTTGTCATCGAGACCGGCAGATTTAAATCTAGCTCTATAAGATTTATGGGCACTCCGCTCAAAGTGTGGAACGACTCGTTGCACACCAAAATATGCTACATTTCGTTTTACCCGTTTATCGTAGTTGTTCCATTTTCCACCCTCGGACTTCCACCTTTTTTGCTTACCAACCTTGGCTTTAGGGTCGGTATTACGCCAACTGTCATGACTAATATGGTACCAAAGCTCTATGCCTTGCGGCGGAATCTCATCCTTCGATTGAACGAAAAAATCACTAAAAGTATAATAGCTATTATGACGACCAGCAAATTTATGGCCTGTCTTGAGGTTATGAAACGCACAAGCTGCAATTGCTAATAAGGTCGATTTTCCAGACCCATTTAATCCTGCAATCGCTGTGATCGGGAAATCTAGTTGTACATCAAACTTGCGAAGGCCTCTCAAAGTCCCTTTTGTTAGGTTTATCCGCCGCAAGGATTGTCTGGTATGATCTGAATCGAACCAAAACAGATTCTTTTTATCTTCATTTGAGTATTTATAAGCCATTTAAGATAAGGTTCACTTTTCATGAATTTGTTATGAACATTGTATTTGGATTGTTCTAAAAACTCAAACAAGCAATGTTACCGGTTGATATCTATAAATTTGAAACAATTACAGATGTGGTATAAAATCAAGATAGCTATTTCAGGGAAGAGGCACTCCAAAATTGGAGACAAAGCACCTCAAATGTTCAGATTGTTTGCACTATGACCGGCTCAATCCCCTTTCGGGAGACGGGTCCATAGCTGCTAAGGGAGTGTACGAGCAATCGTACCGGAGGTTCGAATCCTCTCCTCTCCGCCACAATTGACCTCCCGTCAATTTGGACAAGACAGTCTGTCGCGTCTGGGTACGCTCCCCCGATTGGGGAGTGATATGCACAAAAAGCCTCGAAAACCTGAGAGAACCACATTATTCTCATTTTTCGAAATATGATTTCAAACGACTTCCCACGAATCTGTGACCAATTTCTGCAGCACGGTAAAATTCTAAAAAACTTCCAACCAGCCACTTTAAGCGGCTATCGCAGCACCTTCGCGCTGTTTGAGAAGATGACGGGAATAGAAAAGTTGGAAACACTCTCTCCAGAACTGATTGAACGGTTTCTTTATGACGGTCGGATCAAACGAAACTGGTCAGTCTGCACGTTTCGAACATATCACAAGCAGCTTCGGGCGTTTTGTAATTGGTGCGTCAAAAAGGAACTCATCTCACACAACTACACCGACAAGATAGACAAGCCACCGCTCGAAAAGCGCTTGCCGAAATATTTAACGCCAAAGCAATGCGAGATGCTTCTCGAAACGGCTTATCACCTTAAATATCATTTCAAGATTGAAGGCGTTCGTAACAGGGCAATAATTGCAATCATGATTTTCGCTGGTTTGCGGCTTTCTGAAATCGCTAACCTGAAACGACTAGATGTTGATTTGGACATTGGGGTCGTAAAGGTGCGGCAAGGTAAGTGGAACAAGGATCGTCAAATTCCCATTGCTTCACGGCTTCTCTACTTTTTGCAGGAATATGTCGATGCAAAGGGAAAACTGAACGGCCAGCATATACATTTCTTTTCCAGTGTCGCTCGCAACCAACCAATCGGCGCTCATGGTATTCAAGTGATGTGCCGGAACCTTAAAAATAAGTCGGGGATTGATTTCAGTCCTCAAATTTTACGGCACACATTTGCTACTCACACCTACATGGGATCACGCGATATCTATGCGGTTTCGGGATTGCTGGGTCACGCAAAAGTAGAAACAACACAAATCTACGCCCACCTTTCGTTGGATGACAAACGTCACAGCGTTGAACGGCATGTGATGAATGATCAGGAATCTTTGTAAATCTGCTTCATCATATCTGTACCGCTCTTTGTCAGATAACACTCGCGAGCAATATATCGGTCAGTAGTCGTGAATCTGGTATGTCCAAGATAGCGGGACAGATCATCGCGCTCAATCCCCGTGCGGCTCATTTGGCTCGCTATGAATCTTCTGAAACCATAAGCCGTGACCCGGAACCCCAGTTCTTTGGAAATGTTTTTGAAGAGGTTTTGAAGACCACTCATTTTCCACCCCTCTTTCGAGGACATGGAGACGAACATCGGCGTTTCCCATCGCTCCTTCTCCGTTCTGATCCTCATATACTGCTGATAGGAATGAACCAAAAAACTGGGCACTTCGTAATAACGCAGGCGGCCTTTTTGTTTTCGTCCGTTGATAACCATGCGCCACTGGCCGTTTTCCATATATATCGCATCATTTTCCATGCCGAGAAGTTCGCAAGGCCGAATACCGGAAAACCGAAAGATATCGACCATCAAAATATTGCGAGCGCGTTCCATTGAGCTGACATGATGCCTCGTACCAAAATGAAGGACGACCCGCTCGATTTGATCTAGCGTTAGAGGCTGGACATCGGGCGGACTTTCACGACCCTTTTCAATCCTAGCTATGTTGTTTTGATCGATCAGATGATTTTTGAACAACCAAATGAAATACGTGTTCAGGTTCTTGATGTAGGTGTTTCTGGTACTGGGCTTCTGGTTTCGCTTCATTTGAAGCTCCAACAATGCGTTATCCAATTGGCCCGGAGTGTTTATTTGCTCGATTGTCAGCAAGCCCGTGTGTCGGATAACAATCCGCATTGCATCGCGAACTGACTTGATCGTTATGGGGCTTTTGCCGAGTATCAAGGTTTTGACGACGTAATTCTTCCAATGATGCCAGAGCGGCGTTTCGTCTGGATGCAAGTCTTCACTATATGAAGCCAACTCTGCTTCCGGGATCAATGTCAAAAGATGTGGATATCGGCTTTCAATATCCTTTCGTGATTGGGAAAGAAACTCGGGTGCCATTTTTCATGGATTAGGAAGTGGGTATCCTGACGACGCAGCTTCAACAATATGACAAACTTTGACTTGCCTTAAACCACACAGCCTTGCTTTTTATGAATTCCCTCATTGCAGGGGGCAGCTAATTGCTAACCGAACAATTTGATTTAGTGCAGTGCTGGTAAATCAGACACTGAATCCGTGATAACTTTGGGGTTTTCGGAAATCGTGTTTTTTGCAACCTGCTGAGATGCTCCATTGTTAGTGCTTACAACGGCTTGCACAAAAAACTCTAGAATTCCAGTTTTAGGTAGCCCGTGTTCCAATTCGGAGACAGCCGTCTTAACGATATTCGTTGCACGGCCTTGTTCGCGATATGGTTCTGGCACAGCATAACCAATATCAAACACATGGTGGCCTTCCATCTTCTGACCTTCAACAAAAATAGCCATTGCAGTCACAGTTTTGCCATCCAAGTTTACATAAGTGAACCGGGGTTTCCTGTATACGCTATCCATCAATATCCGAACGTCTGGATCAAGTTCTCCCTTTTGGAGGGCATCAACCAGCGCCGCTTCTACATTACATTATTCCAAAATGAACGTTTTTTGCGATGCTTGCTAAAGAGCTCCATTTAATGAGCATTTTAGTATTGTCGCTTGAAAATTATTATCCTGGAGCTTAGCAAGAAAAGAAAATGGTCGCATCGCTTTACTTTTACAGGGGGCAGAAATGCGAAAGATATTATCGATTTTCTTATCATCTAGCGTGATGGTACTGTCGGGTTGTAGCACTATAGGTATTGGAACTAGCCATGATAGTGGACAGATTGACTATCGGTTAGCTGAGCCCGCGCCTGTTACGGATGCTACCGTAAAGGCTAACTCTGACGCGGCAGAAACAGCGAATGACGCTAGGGCAAAAAATGCTGCCAGACCAACGAGCGATGAACCACTTGCGCCAGCACCACTAGTGAGAAAATATTCGGCACCGCGAAATGCGTTTGATCCGCTGATAACGGATGATGCTAAAAAGCAAGTATACTCCATTATTCTCGAACAGATGGTTATGGGTGGCTACATAGCAGAGCCAAAATTTTTTCAACCTGCGGAAATTGTAGTTTTGGCCAACGCTTTTGAGTTTGGAAGCGATGCCAAAACTGCGAAGAGATTCTATCAGACAGACGAACTCCTTCGCACACAAGATGAAAAGACACAGACCGGTGCCGTTGCTGATCTAAAAGTTGTTTATTTTTCTCCAGATGTTTTCCTCAATCAGCCTTTAAATTTTAGTGCGCAACCGATTATCCCGCCCGTCAAATACAATGGTCGACCTATTGGAATTCAAATAATTGTTCTCGAGTTGGACCGTATGTCCGGACCAGTCAAAAGCCTGTTAAAAGCAGTTGCAGACCTAGGGCAAGCTACGAATGTCGCCAATCCGCTTCCAGGGGTCAACGACATCGCGTTGGATCTAGGAAAAAGTATCCTTGACGGAAACACTAAAAGCGATGACGTTTTGGTCGATTTCCAAATGACGCTGTATCCGAAGCAATTTCCAACAACAAATGGCAATGGATCCATAGAGAATCCTACAGCAACGTTCCAGCCAGGTAGATACGTGTTAAGAAGAAAACAGAGCCGTAAAACCAGCATGGTCTGGTCTGATTTGTATCTTGACCACAACAGCGTCCGTTTAATGAGAAAAAATGGCGAGAAATTGGAAGAATTTCGCGATGATACGT
>Ga0316204_10006651_pt1 | contig 17598 bp, 19 predicted proteins | sample 6monrhotite_MG_2_FD_205661 | JGI IMG/M metagenome (GOLD analysis project Ga0316204, IMG submission 205661) | Microbial mat bacterial communities from mineral coupon in-situ incubated in ocean water Damariscotta River, Maine, United States -... | ecosystem: Environmental > Aquatic > Marine >... | reverse complement strand
GGTTGATGTGCGGTTATGAACGGCAGAACCTCATCCCGCATTTTTTGACGAAACTGTTGTCCGCCGCTGCCTGGCGACAAAGGGACGTTAAGAATATTGCCATGTGCTCCGGTCTCGTCCGCAGAGCCGGTACCTGGGTAGAGCGGCATTTGATGGGTAGAGGCAAAAGCGATACGCGCGTCGTCCCAGACCAGATCCTGGGTGCCGTTTCCATGATGGACGTCGAAATCGACTATGGCGACCCGGCTCAGACCATGATGCTCCAACGCGTATTTTGCGGCAATCGACACATTCCCGAACAGACAAAACCCCATAGGCGTTGATTTCTCGGCATGATGCCCCGGAGGGCGCATCGCGACAAAGGCGTTTTGGGCTTTACGTTCCATCACCATATCTACGGCCAGAATGTTGCCACCAACGGCCCGCAAAGCGGCCTCCAGTGACCCCGGGGACATATGCGTATCCGGGTCCAGCGAGCGAAAGCCTGTTTCTGGCGCTGCCGCTCGAATGGCATCAATATGGGATTGTGGATGGGCCAATAGAACATGCGCATCACTGCAAACTGGCGCGTCCACGCGCAAAGCCGCGTCAAAGGCCGGGGCTGCGAGCGCCGCGTTGATGGCCTCAAGGCGCTCAACACGTTCGGGATGTCCCGGTGGTGTTGTGTGGTTCAGGCAGGCGGGATGTGTTATCAATGCTAAAGTCATTCGGCGACGATACGGGAAGCCCGAATGACGGGCAAGATTAAGATATGGAAACGGAATTTCTGTTGATGAAGTTTATTTTGGGCCTGTTGCTGGCGCTACCGACCACGGAACCTGTGACGTGAACTATCTGGCCGGTAAAGGTGAAGTTTCTGTTGGTCAAGCGCCGGTGAAACCGTTCCGGTTTTCGGGCGAGGCCAAACCAGTCGGGGACTGGGATGCAGGCGACATTCCTGCCGCCTGCAATTGATAATCAGGCCGAGGCCTTGTTTTTCTTATTTGTATAACGACGCCGGCGTCCAGGTGCTTGCCCTTGTGGGCGCTGCCTGCTCGTTCCGCGTGGGGTCGGTGGCATCAAACGTTCAGGAACTATGGTCCCGTCAACCGCCAGAGCCGGGATTTGCTTTTTGATTAACTTCTCGATGTCACGCAGCAATTTGACGTCGTCCAATGCACAGAATGACACGGCAAGACCAGACGCTCCTGCTCGTGCAGTCCGACCGATCCGGTGGACATAAGATTCAGGCACATGCGGCAGATCGTAATTCACCACCAGCTCTACCCCCGGCACATCAATACCGCGCGCTGCAATATCGGTTGCAATCAGAACCGGGTTTGAGCCGCTTTTAAACGCAGCAAGCGCGCGTTGGCGCTGGCCTTGCGACTTGTTGCCGTGGATTGCGTCGGCCCCGAGATTTTCGGAATTAAGCTTGCGCGCCACTTTGTCGGCACCGCGTTTGGTGCGGGTAAAGACGATCACACGTTTGCCTGGATGGCTTTTGACAAGTTTGGCGATCGCGCTGGGTTTGTCACCTGCTTGCATGTGCATGACCGATTGTTCGATCTTGTCAGCCGTCGCTGCAATCTGCGCCACCGCAACTTCGATCGGGTTGGTCAGGTGATCATTGGACAGCGCCTTGATCTCTTTTGGCATAGTTGCCGAGAACAGCAAGGTCTGCCGTTTCTTTGGTGTCAGCTTCAGAATGCGCCGGATTGCGGGCATGAAACCAATGTCGAGCATCTGATCCGCTTCATCCAGAACCACGGTTTCTACACGGTCGAGCTTCACAACACGTTGGGACACGAGGTCTTCCAACCGGCCTGGGGTTGCCACCAGAATATCAACACCGGTTTTCATCGCAGCAATTTGCCGCTTGATTGGGACACCGCCGACAACACATGTCGTGCGCAATCCCATGCTGCCACCGTAGGTGCGCACTGCGGCTTCAATCTGTTGGGCCAGCTCGCGCGTTGGCGACAGGATCAGCACCCGCACAGCGCGGTAGCCACCTGACAAGTCTTGCCCGGTTAGCCGATGCAACAGCGGAAGGGTGAACGCCGCGGTTTTACCCGTGCCGGTTTGGGCAAGGCCAACAACATCACGACCCGCCAGGATCGGCGGGATCGCCTGTACCTGAATTGGTGTCGGGGTTTCATAGCCTTGCTTTGCAAGAGTCAAAAGAATCGGCTTTTTCAAGCCAAGGTCAGTAAAATTCACAATGTATCTTTCTTAGATGGGGTTTAGCCGACGACCGGGGTCCCCTGCATCACGTTCTTGTCGAATGCGACAAGACAAAACGGATGTAGGCCCGCAAGGTCAGTCGCAGCATTTTCCGAGCATCGGTTTTAATGAAAGCCCAGCGTTTGGGAGGGCAGATTTTCTAGGTCCGCCCAAATGCTGCAGGTGCATAATCATGCCCTGACTCAAAAGTCAACTGAATTCGCTTGGACAATTTCAGTCAGGAGCCAGCATATACCCGGCCCCTCGGACGGTTTGCAGATACCGAGGCGACTTGGGATCGTGTTCCAGCTTGCGCCTCAGGCGCGTGATTTGCACATCAACCGCACGCTCCTGCGCCTGACCTTTGTCGCGCCCCAGATCCTCGACCAATTTGGTGCGGCTGACCGGTTCATGCGGGTTGGCCGAGAAAATCTTCATCAGTGTGCTTTCCGTGGCCGTCAGCCGGATCAAATCACTGCCCAGCCAAAGCTCGCCACGGGTCAGATCATAACGGATACTGCCCATATGCAAAGTTTTCGGAACGTCTTTATCTGGCTCAGGCTTTGGCACACGGCGCAGGATAGCGTTGATGCGCAGCAACAGTTCCTTCGGCTCAAACGGTTTCGCCAGATAATCATCGGCTCCAGCTTCCAGCCCGGTAATCCTGTCTCCGGCTTCGCCTTTGGCGGTCAGCAACAGGATCGGAGTTTGCAGCGTTTCTCGCAATGACCGGGTCAGGCTCAGGCCATCCTCGCCGGGCATCATGACATCCAGAACGATCAGGTCGAACTCTAATCCTTCAAGCAAACGGCGCGCATGGGCTGCATCACGAGCAGCACTTACCCAATACCCGTTCCGGCTTAGAAACTTTTGCAGCAACCCACGAATACGTTCGTCGTCGTCGACGATCAGGATGTGAGCATCGTTCAAGTCCGCCATCAGTTACCTGCCATCCGTCATTGTCCCTAGCTGCCTACGCATCTGTGGATCCATGATATGTTCCAACACACGCCGAAATCCCTGCACGGCCTCAGGGCCTGCGGCGCGATACGCTGCCCGCATCCGAATGCGTTGAGCTTCGGACAGGTCTTTCTCAAGGCTGCGGCCTTTTTCCGTCAGATGCAAATGGCGCTCTCGCTTGTCGCGGGTGCCTATCTTACTTTCAACAAGCCCGTCTTCGACCAAGGTTCTGAGGACCCTGTTCAGAGATTGCTTGGTGACACCCAGAATATCCAGCAAATTGTTCACAGTAGTTCCAGGTGAACGGTTGATGAAATGAATCGCCCTGTGATGCGCACGACCATAGGCGTAGTGCTCTAAAATGCGGTCGGGGTCAGCGGTAAAGCCACGATAGGCGAAAAACATCGCCTCAATCCCTTTTCTCAACTGGTCATCGGTCAGGAACAGCAGGTTTTCGTTGCTGGCCGTCTGTCCGGAATGCCCTTTATCCTGCATGTTCAAATAATCTCATCACTATATACGGTAGGTGCGATCACTTTATGTCAGTCTTGTTGACATTCCAAGAATCAAATGATAGCAAAATGCCGATTTCGCGTAATATTATGTCCGCAGCGGACCTATTTGCGTAATATTTGCAAACCTCAGTGATGTTTCGCTGAGATGTCGAAAAGAGGAACAAAACGATGGCTGATGCATATGACGACCGCGACGGGCATATCTGGATGGACGGATCAATGGTTCCTTGGCGTGAGGCCAATGTTCATATCCTGACCCACGCCTTGCATTACGCCTCAAGTGTGTTCGAAGGCGAGCGCGCCTATAACGGCAAGATCTTTAAATCAGTTCAGCATTCGGAACGCCTAAGGGCGTCGGCCAACATGATCGATTTCGAAATCCCCTGGACCGTAAAAGAGATCGAAAAAGCCAAATACGACGTCCTTAAAGCCAATCGCTGGACTGACGCATATATTCGCGCGGTCGCCTGGCGCGGCGCCGGTGAGGACATGGGTGTCGCGTCGGCGAAAAACCCTGTCAGAATGGCGATCGCCGCCTGGGAATGGGGCGCCTATTATGGCGATGCCAAGATGAAGGGCGCAAAGCTCGACATTTCCAAATGGAAACGCCCCAGCCCGGAAACAATTCCGTCACACGCCAAAGCGGCGGGCCTATACATGATTTGCACCATGTCAAAGCATGCTGCCGAGGCTAAGGGCTGTTCTGATGCGCTGATGTTTGACTATCGGGGCTATGTCGCCGAAGCCACAGGTGCCAATATTTTCTTCGTTAAAGATGGGGAAGTCCACACTCCGACGCCTGATTGCTTTTTGAACGGGCTGACACGGCAAACCGTCATCGGAATGCTGAACGAACGCGGCGTAAAAGTACACGAACGCCACATCATGCCAGACGAGCTTGAAAGTTTTGAACAATGCTGGTTGACCGGAACAGCTGCCGAGGTTACTCCCGTCGGCCAGATAGGCGACTATCACTTCGAAGTCGGCGCTTTGGCGCGCGACATCGCTGAAGGTTACGAAAAACTGGTACGAGAATAATTCATTCCGCGCCCAAATCTTGAGAATTGGCTCTGACGATGTTACCTTGCCTTCACGGCTTGGCGTCAGGGCCTTTCATTTGTGGCGCGCCTTAATAGGAGGACATCGTTCTGTCAGAACGTGTTGATGCGGCTCAGGCTATGGCCGCCCCCGAGGTTGCTACGGCAATCTCAGAAGCAAACAAGCCCGGCGGACAGTTGCTGGGCCTGGTTCTTCAGTCTCTGGAAAGCGACAAAGCCGAAGATGTGGTCCCTATCGCCCTGAGCGGAAAATCGGAGATGGCCGACTATATGGTGATCGCGTCCGGGCGGTCGTCTCGTCAGGTGGTTTCTATGGCTGAAAAATTGTCCGACCGCCTGAAAGCCGATCTTGGACGGGCCTGCCGAATGGAAGGCAAGGACAATGGCGACTGGGTTCTGCTTGATTGCGGGGACGTCGTCGTGCATATTTTCCGCCCGGAAGTCCGCGAATTCTATCAGCTGGAAAAAATGTGGCTGCCCGCGACCGGAGCAACGGCTGCGACCCCGGTTTAAATGCGGGTCCAAATCTGCGCTGTCGGTCGCCTGCGGGCAGGACCAGAACTCTCGCTGATTGAGGACTATCTGGACAGGTTCGGCAAATCGGGTCGCGCCTTGGGACTTGGCCCCGCGAAGGTCATCGAGGTCGAGGACCGCAAAGGCGGTGGTATGGCTGCCGAAGCCCTTTTGTTAGAGCGTGCTGCACCCAAGGCCGCACTTGTCTGCGCTCTGGATGAGCGCGGGAAGGTGATGACGTCGCCTGACTTTGCAAAGATGCTGGCAAGCTGGCGCGATCAGGGCCGACAAGATGTGGCCTTTATGATTGGCGGCGCGGATGGGCTTGCGCCATCGCTGCGGCAAAAGGCGGATGCCTCGGTCTCATTTGGCAAAATGGTCTGGCCACATATGCTGATCCGCGTGATGTTGGCCGAGCAGTTGTACCGGGCTGCCTCAATACTGTCGGGTGCCCCTTACCATCGCGCCTGAGGTTATGATTTAACCAGAGTTCCTGACGCGGTCCTGCTTGCTATGATCCTTCGGAATCAAGAGCGTCCAGAATTTCGCCAAACAACACATAAGATTCCTGCGCTTCTGCCTCAGAGACTGTGCGTTGAACGAAACCCAGGTGAATAACCACATACTCGCCAACTTTCGGAAGCGGGTCTGACATCAGGGACAGATCAGCCCATCGCTCTTGCTCAAGAGCCGCGCATCGGGCGCGGCCGTCTGCGATTTCAACAATTTTCATCGGTACAGCGAGACACATTTGAATTCAGGCGCCATTGTTATTGTCACAATCCTTTAACTATGTATGTTCTGACGAATGGACACAAGCAACGCGACAACTTTGGTTCTTGGGCTCGGGAACACACTGCTGACGGATGAAGCCGTCGGTGTACGGGTTGCAGAGTACTTGCAAGAAAATCCGGCTCCAGATGACCTCGGCCTCAAGCCATTGGATGGCGGGACAATGGGCTTGACGCTGCTTGTCGAAATGGAAGATGCCGACGCGTTGATCGTAATTGACGCCGCCTACCTGAACAGTCAACCCGGCACAATTCAGGTGTTTGAGGGGCCCGATATGGATCACTTCCTGCGAACCCGGGGGCGCAATCCGCATGATATCGGACTTGACGATTTGATGGATGGTTTGCGCCTGCGTGAAGCTGTTCCAAAGGACAGAGCCCTTATCGGAATTCAACCTCAGGTCCTGACCGTTGGCGAGTCGATGACCGATGCCGTCGCGGCGTCTGTTCCCGAAGCCGCACGCATTATTGTTGAGCTTGTGAGCGGCTGGCAGTCATAATTTTCCGACATTGTTTGCGTTAATTGCCCTAAGAATAGGCGCCTTTTTCCGATATTTAGGCTGCACGTCCACTTTTTGACATAAGTCATATGCCTTTCAGTCAACCTATATTAGCGTTTGCTCATAATGACGTGTGTTTGATTTGTTGGGGGATGTCGTGAAGACTCCAAATGAGACTTTTGCCAATGGCGCAGACCATATGGCCGAGATTCTTTCTTTTGTTGGAACGGGAAATGCTGATCCGGTATTACGGGAAATTCGCCACGCTCTGTCGCAGTTGTTAGAGCACGGCACCGAAAGCACAATTGATTTGGGCGCGATCCCATTTGCAGGCGGTGATGAGCGTATCCTGAACGAGGTATTAGGCGACGGCGAAGTTCGCGCAACCTTGACCACAATGGGCGAAAGCCTTGTGCAAGAGACTTCAATTCCCGGCGTTTGGCGCGTCGATCATTTCGATGAAAAGGGCGAGACTCAGTCTCGGTTTATCGAAGTGACCTATATGCCTGAAATCCTGAAAACCCAACGTCAGGACGCCGAGTTGGGACTTGAGTCGCTGACCGAGCGCCTCGCTGCCAGAGACGAAAAGAACAACAAAAAAGGGGACAGTTGATATGGCAAATAAGCCAATGTTACCGGAGCTGATGAAAGCACACGGTGTAAGCCGCCGGGGGTTTTTGAAGTATTGCGCCTCTCTTACGTCTTTAATGGCCCTGTCGCCCGCTATGATGCCACGCGTGGCGCATGCTTTGGAAAATGCACCGCGACCGTCCGTGATCTGGTTGTCGTTTCAGGAATGCACCGGTTGTACGGAATCAATCACACGATCCCACGCACCAACGATTGAAGACCTGATTTTCAATGCGGTCTCACTGGATTATCACCATACGTTGCAGGCAGCATCCGGCCATCAGGCAGAAGCTGCTCGCGAACAAGCAATGAAGGACAACTGGGGCAAATATGTTCTGGTTGTTGATGGATCAATCCCGATCAAAGACGAAGGTTTTTCCTGCATCGCCGGGATATCCAACCTGCAGATGCTGAAAGATACGGCTGAGGGGGCGGCTGCGATTGTCAGTGTTGGCACCTGTGCCGCATTCGGGGGCATCCCACACGCCAATCCGAACCCGACCGGGGCGGTGGCCGTCAGCGAGATCATCAAAGACAAGCCGATCATCAACGTCCCAGGCTGCCCGCCAATTCCTGTGGTCATGACTGGCGTTCTGGCGCACATCCTGACCTTTGGCATACCTGAGCTGGATGAGCTCGGCCGCCCGAAAGCATTCTATGGCGAAACCATTCACGACCGATGCTACCGCAGACCGTTCTATGACAAGGGCATGTTCGCCGAAGGGTTTGACGATGAAGGTGCTCGTGAAGGCTGGTGTCTTTATAAACTCGGGTGCAAAGGCCCAACCACCAAGAGCGTTTGTGCCACAGTGAAATGGAATAACGGCACAAGCTTTCCGATTGAAGCCGGGCATCCCTGCCTTGGCTGCACGGAACCGGATTTCTGGGATAACGGCGGGTTCTACAAGCCGTTGTCCGTGCCTGCAGGTGATTACCGCAAACTGGGTCTCGCCGCCGTCGGGGCAGGTGCTGTCGCAGGTGCCGCCGGGGCGGTACTGGCGCGCGCTGGCAAGTCAAAGGCCGCAGCAGCGCATGAAAATGTCGATGCTCACGATCTGGAGAAAAAGTCATGAACAATCCGAACTTTGACCTTTTGATGTGGGCGCGCGGACCGGGATTTGACATCGCTTTGATCATCTTTGTGGCAGGTGTCGTTCTTAGGATTGTTGAAATTGTAATTCTTGGTCGCAAGAAAGACTTGGCGCCAGCCAAGGGCAGCCCGGTTGGGCAGGGAATCAAAACGATCTTTTCCCGCTCGATCCCGCGCAAGGGTTTGGTGCAGTACGCCCCGATCACCTATATCGGCGGCTATATCTTCCACATCGGCTTTTTCGTCGCGTTCTTCTTTTTTGGTGCGCATATCGTATTTCTGGATGAGTTGCTCAGCTTCAGCCAATGGTGGCCGGATGCAATCAGCTTTCAATGGCCCGCCTTTGGTCGGGTAATTATCGAAAGCGCCGTCGCCTTATCCGTGCTGGCAATGATTGCTCTGATGTATACCCGACTGTCTGATCCGGTTCGTAAAGCCTTGTCGACCTTTGACGATTACCTTGTTTGGGTGCTTAGCATTCTTCCAATGGTGACGGGTTATATCGCCGTGAACAAACTGTTCGGCGACCCGGTCTTTATGATGGCACTACATATTCTGTCAGTGGAATTGCTGATGATCGCCTTCCCTTTCACCAAGCTGATGCATGCTTTCACGTTTGTAATGGCCAGGTACTACAACGGTTCGATCCAAGGCCGAAAAGGAGCTGAATCATGAGCGCGACACTTGAAAGGGGCCTCAATGCCCTGCGTGAGCAAATTGATGCACCCGTCGCCAGCTTTTTTTCAAGCTGCGTAAGCTGCGGCCTTTGTGCTGAGGCCTGTATCTTCTATCGGGAGACCGAAGATCCGAAATACACGCCGATCCACAAGCTCGATCTGCTGCGACGGCTGTGGAAGAAAGAATACACACTGTTTGGCCGCGTCGCGAGCATGTTCGGCCTGATGCCCGGCATCACGGATGCAGACCTGAAAGAATGGGAAGAGCTGGTCTATGACAGCTGTACCATGTGCGGACGTTGCTCGATGGTCTGCCCGGTCGGCAACGACCTGACGATGATGATCCGCAAAATGCGCGAAGGAATGAGTGCCTCGGGCCACGCCCCGGTTGAGTTGGTCGGTGCAGCGGGACGGCATGCTGATTACGGCAGCCCAATGGGTGAATTACATCCGGCCCTGCACGCACAGATAAAACACGCTGAAAAAGACACCGGCATTCCGATTGAGATGGATAAGGCCGGGGCGGATTACATGGTTCTGTTGTCTGCTCAGGAAATCGCGGAATACCCGGATGTTCTGGCGGCAATGTCGCGTATTTTCAAGAAAGCGGGCATCACGTGGACGATCTCAAACGATGGCTTTGAGGCGACCAATGTCGGCATTCAACTGGGCAATCGCGACGTCGCCCGGGCACTGGTTACGAAAGTTGTCGAAGCGGCTGAAAAACTGGGCGTCAAAGGTGTGATCAGTCCTGAATGCGGTCACGCCTATCAGGCTCTTCGTTGGGAGGGGCCAAACCTGATCGGGCGGCCTTATGATTTTGAGGTGATCCATATCATCGAATTGCTGGATCGTCTGCGCGCCGAAGGCAAGCTCAAGACAAAAGGCAAGGATATGGGCAAGCTGACCTTCCACGATCCGTGCCAGATCAACCGTCGTGGCGGCATCAATCAGGAACCTCGCAACCTGATGAATATGGTTGCAGGAAACTTTGTTGAGACCGACGATGCCGGTACTATGAACTGGTGCTGCTCGGGGGGTGGCGGCGTTGGGGCAAACGAACGCGCAGAAGACCTGCGTTTCAAAGCATTCAACCGCAAAAAACGCCAGTTCGAGAAGGTGAACCCAGACAAGATCGTGACGATGTGCGCCTATTGCCATCACACACTGGAAGAGCAGCTCGAAGAACATAACATGGAAATCGAGGTTGCAGGCCTGACCGAACTGGTCGCCGAATATCTTGACGACGAATAAGAGAGGGACCGGAGACATGAACAAGAGACTGGTCGTAGACCCGATCACCCGCATCGAAGGCCATTTGCGCGTCGAAGCACAAATGCAGGGCAACACCATCGCCGAGGCGTATTCGTCCGGCACCATGGTGCGCGGTATAGAAATCATCCTGCGCGGGCGTGACCCGCGCGATGCTTGGGCGTTTGCTCAGCGGATTTGCGGCGTGTGCACGCTGGTTCACGGAATTGCCTCGGTTCGCGCCGTGGAAAACGCGCTGGACATTAAAATCCCTCAGAACGCGCAATTGATCCGCAACCTGATGATCGCAGCGCAGTATGTGCATGACCATGTGATGCATTTCTATCATCTGCATGCCCTTGACTGGGTGGATGTGGTGTCAGCCCTAGATGCTGATCCCAAGGCGACGTCAGAACTGGCGCAGTCGATCAGCAATTATCCAAAATCTTCGCCCGGCTATTTCTCGGACGTAAAGAAAAAGTTGAAGACCTTTGTCGAACAAGGCCAGCTTGGCATCTTCGCCAATGGGTATTGGGGGCATTCGGCTTATAAATTGCCGCCCGAAGCAAACCTGATGGCGGTCGCGCATTATCTGGATGCGCTGGAATGGCAACGGGACGTGGTGCAATTGCACACGATCTTTGGGGGGAAGAACCCGCATCCAAACTTCCTTGTCGGGGGGGCCGCCAGTCCGCTTGATCCGAACAGTGACAGCGCAATCAACATGGCGACGTTGGCGAAAATTTCCGAAGTCATCGACAAAATGGAAGACTTTGTGAACCTCGCCTATGTGCCGGATACTTTGGCCATTGCTGGCTTCTATAAAGATTGGGGTGCCATCGGCGAAGGGGTCGGTAACTTCCTGACATTTGGAGATTTCCCGACTGGCGACACGGATGATCCGTCTACCTTCAAGGTTCCGCGTGGTGTGATCCTTGATCGCGACATCTCGACAATTCACGAGATTGACCTGCACGAGGAAAGCCAAATTCAGGAATTCGTCGATCACTCGTGGTACAAATACGAAGGTGGTGAAGGTAAGGGCCTGCATCCTTATGATGGCGAAACCGAGTTTGACTTTACCGGTCCAAAACCACCTTACGATCAGCTTAATGTCGACAAGGGGTATTCCTGGCTGAAATCACCACGCTGGAAGGGCAAACCCATGGAGGTTGGCCCACTTAGCCGGATGCTGATGATGTACGCGTCGGGCAATGACCAGGCCAAGGAACTGGTGGACTACACGCTGAAAACGCTGGATGTTCCGGTTACAGCGCTGTTCTCGACCCTTGGCCGCACGGCCGCACGGACACTCGAAACCAAAATCTACCTTGATTTTATGCGTGGTTGGTACAACGATCTGGTGGCCAATATCGCTGCTGGTGATCTGAAGACCCACAATGCCGACAAATGGGATCCACGCACATGGCCGAAAAAGGCCCAAGGGGCCGGTTACATGGAGGCGCCGCGTGGTGCACTTGGCCACTGGATCGTCATCGAAGACCAGAAAATCGCCAACTATCAGGCGGTTGTGCCAACCACCTGGAACGCTGGGCCGCGTGATGCAAACGGCGTCGCCGGGCCTTATGAGGCGGCATTGAAGGGGCACACTCTTGCCAACCCGGAACAACCGCTGGAAATCCTGCGCACGATCCACAGCTTTGATCCTTGCATTGCATGTGCGGTGCATATGGTTGGCGAAGACGGTAAAGAAATGATGGAGATCAAGGTCAGCTAATTTCGAAGCTGGCAATGTAACCCAGCAATCGCGAATTTAAGAGGGCGTGATGACTGGAAAGTCAGTAGATTTCGGCGGAACAATCCGCCTGCGCTTACATGTGTCCGGTGAACGAGTCAGCGGTGTTGAATGTATTTCAACCCGCCCGCCCGACACTGCCCGGATGTTCCTTGGCCGCGCGCCAGAAGATGTCATAAACCAAATCGGCACGGTCTATGCCTTGTGTGGTCGGGCCCAGACGATCGCGGCTTTAAAGGCGCAGGAGAATGCGTGTGAAATCGAACTGTCCCCGTCACAAAACATAGCGCGCGACATTTTGCGATTAGCCGAGATGCTGACCCAGACGGCCATGCGATTGTGCCTGCATTGGCCAAAGGTTCTGGAGTTACCGGTCGAGCCCGCTCTGGTGCGCAGGTGTCTTGCTGCCGAGAAGGTGTTGGAAAGTGACATTTTAGGCGGACCAGATTGGAAAAGAGTTGGCTGTTGTTCAATCTCTCCGGCCTCAAAAGAGACAATGGACGTGCTGGAATCCCTATTGAAGGAGATCACGGGGCTGTTTGCTGAAGGTGGCTTGGCGGGCAGCTTGCGCCAAGCCCTGTCTGACCGCTCCATACAGGGATTTGGGGCGCTTTCACTGAGTGACCCGTTGGAACAAGGCGCTCTGATGCGCAATTGGGATCATCCTGCCGTTAGCTGGCTGCGTCAGGCTTGGGGCAGTGGATTGGCGTCGCGGCTAGAAGCCGGATTGAGCGAACTCCGTGAAATCGCCGAGGCGATTGTGGATTTAGAGGCGATGTTGGAACCAGACGATGGGATTGACGTTGCAGCAATCAGAAATGGATCTGGCGAGGCGACAGTTGAAACGGTACGGGGCGCGTTGACCCATACGGTCACGATCCGCGACGGTCTGATTTCGGCCTATGAAATTGAGGCCCCGACTGATGCGAATTTCGCTGCAGACGGCGTGATCCAGCGCGGGATCGTAGGGTCTGATGCGTCAGATCTCGTGGCTCTGAAACTCGCCGCCGAACTTCATGTGCTGGCAGTCGATCCCTGCGTCGCATTTACCGTGGAGATCGGGAATGCATGAAATGGCCCTCGCAGAAGGTGTGTTGCAGATTGTTGAGGACACGGTGCAGGGCCAATCCTGCACCAAGGTCACCAAAGTTTGGCTGGAAATCGGGGAACTGTCCCATGTGGAGCCGGCCGCGATAAAGTTCTGTTTTGAGGCGGTCGTTAACGGCACAATTGCCGAAGGGGCCGCGCTGCAGATCGACCGCGCACCGGGCAAGGCCTGGTGTCACAATTGTGGTAAAGAGGTGCATGTCGCCTCACTTATCGCGGCCTGCCCTTTGTGCGACGGGTTCAAGCTGCAGGTGACAGGCGGCGAAGATATGCGGGTAAAAGAAATGGAGGTGGACTAATATGTGTACGACCTGCGGATGCGGCGACGCAAATGTGAAGGTAGAGGGCGAACATGGCCACCACCATCACCACCATTCTCACAGCCATGACCACGATGCTGATCATCACCATCTTCACACCCATGAAAACGGTGACCTGGATTTCGGGCAAGGGATTGGCGGCACCCACGCACCGGGGCTCAGCCAGAAGCGCATCGTGCAGATCGAGCGCGATATTCTGTCAAAGAACGACCATCTGGCGTGGCACAACCGCGACGATCTGGCTCGCGACGGTGTGCTGGCATTGAACCTTGTGTCCTCACCGGGGTCGGGCAAGACAACGCTGTTGGCGCGCACTGCCAAAGATATAGCCGGACGAAAATCAGTTTCGGTGATTGAGGGCGACCAGCAAACCAGTCTTGATGCCGATCGCATCCGCGAAACCGGCGCGCGTGCCGTTCAGGTCAATACCGGCAAAGGCTGCCATCTTGATGCGGATATGGTGGCTCGGGCAATCAAGCAGCTTGCGCCCGAAAAAAACAGTGTGTTGTTTATCGAAAACGTTGGCAACCTTGTCTGCCCGGCTGCGTTCGATCTGGGCGAGGCTGCGAAAGTCGTGATCCTTTCGGTGACCGAAGGCGAAGACAAGCCGCTGAAATACCCTGACATGTTTCGCGCGTCTAAACTGATGATCCTGAACAAGTCTGACTTGCTGCCCTATGTGCCGTTTGATGTCGATAAATGCATTGAAAACGCACGCCGCGTGAACCCGGATATCGAAGTGCTGCAGCTCAGCGCCCTGTCCGGTGAAGGTCTTGACGAATGGTACAACTGGATTGAAACCACTGGGACCACTCTACAACCGGCTGAGGCCGGGTGAATGCAAAGCCAAACCGCGTTGCAACCTCAGACGTCTGACGCGATAGCGGCCGTTATTACATTGCCACGCTCACTGCCGACCGTGATCGGCATGGGGGCGTATCTGAAGGCGAGCCTCTGCCTGATTGACGGAGACCACGCGCTGGTCAGCCGCTCCGCCGGGGACATGTCGACGCTGGAAGCGGTTGAGGACTATCAGGCGCTGCTCGTGGGATTGACCGCTGATGCTCCAAACCTTACCTGCGCGGCACACGACCTCCACCCGGATTTCCAGTCGACAGCCGAGGCCGAAGCGCTGAACTGCCCAACCCTTCCGGTCCAACACCACCACGCGCATACGCTCGCCACCGCATGGGAGCATGGCGTTGATACACCCGTGCTGGGCCTGTCTCTCGACGGATTTGGCCTTGGTCCAGACAACGAGTCCTGGGGTGGTGAATTGCTGCGCGTTGATGGCTTGGAATATAAGCGCGTTGGCCACCTTTCGCGGCTGGCGCAACCCGGCGGAGATATTGCGGCGCGCGAGCCGTGGCGCATGGCTGCAGCGGCCCTTCATGCGTTGGGGCAGGGTTCGAAGATCGCGACGCAATATTCCGACCAACCGCACGCACAGATGTTATCACAAATGTTGGATAAAGGGTTTAACTGCCCGGAAACCTCAAGCTGTGGACGGCTGTTTGATGCGGCTTGTGGATTGCTCAATATCCTACCCGTGTCCGAGTTTGAAGGGCAGGCCCCGATGGCGATGGAGGCTCTCGCAACCGCGCCGGAAATTTTGACGGGTGGTTGGACGATCACCAACGGGGTTCTTGATTTTTCACCTTTGCTTGCCCGCCTGCCGGGACTGGATGCCAATGACGGCGCAAACCTGTTCCACGGCACACTTGCCGCAGGGTTGACCGACTGGGTTCTGAAAGCACGCGATCAATCCGGGCTGGACATTGTGGCCTTTGGCGGGGGATGCTTCCTGAATCGAGTGATGACAGGGTTGCTGGAGTCAGCACTTGCCAGCGCTGGAATGACCGTACTGAAACCGATCCTATTGTCCCCCGGCGATGCAGGTCTGAGCTTTGGCCAGGCCATAGCTGCCGCTCTCTTTGTCGAGCAAACGAGTTAAAGGAGTACCTTTATGTGTCTTGCAATCCCCGCAAAAATTATTGGCCTGCGTGATGATGGGTTGGCGAATGTTGAGCTGGAGGGCGTGATCAAAGAGGTCTCACTGGACCTGGTCGACGGTGTCGGCATCGGCGATTACGTTATTGTCCATGTCGGATACGCCCTTGCGCGGCTGGACCCCGAAGAAGCGGAACGCACATTGAAGCTTTTTGCTGAAACAGGACAAGCCGCATGAAATATATCGAGGAATTCCGCGACCCGGAACTGGCAAAAATTCTCGCCTCTGCAATCACGGCCGAGGCCGACCCAAATCGTCTCTATAAATTCATGGAGTTTTGTGGTGGCCACACCCATGCCATCGCACGCTATGGCGTTGAGGACCTGCTGCCGAACAATATTGAAATGATCCACGGGCCGGGTTGCCCGGTCTGCGTGTTGCCGGTGGGTCGCGTTGATACTGCCGTTGCACTGGCGACGCAAAACGACGTGATCTTGTGTACTTATGCCGATCTGATGCGGGTGCCGGGGTCGAAGTTTGACTCGCTGATTAAGGCGCGTGCGCGTGGGGCGGATATCCGTATGGTTTATTCCGTTACTGATGCGTTGAACATTGCCGAGGCCAATCCGGATCGCGAGGTCGTGTTTTTTGGGATCGGGTTTGAAACCACCACACCACCGACAGCCGTCGCGCTGAAACTTGCCGCGAAGAAAGGGTTGAAGAATTTTAGCGTCCACTGCAATCACGTTCTGACACCTGCTGCAATGCGCGCGATCCTTGGCGGTCATGAAAACGGTAAAGCAGCCAATGTCGTTCTGGATGGGTTCGTCGGCCCTGCCCATGTCAGCGCTGTGATCGGAACAAAGCCGTATCACGAGTTCACGCGGGACTATGCCAAACCCGTCGTCATCGCCGGGTTCGAGCCGCTTGATGTGATGCAGTCGGTGCTGCAGCTCGTCCGGCAGGTCAACGAAGGTCGCGCTGAGGTCGAGAACGAATACACCCGTGCGGTGACCCCTGAGGGCAATAAAAAAGCACAGGCCCTGACGGAGGAGGTTTTTGAATTGCGCGACATGTTTGAATGGCGGGGCCTCGGCTCGGTCCCAAACAGCGCATTGCAGATCAGGCCGCATCTGTCGGCGTACGACGCGGAAAAGCGGTTCCCGCTTGATCTGCCAACGCCGACCGAAAACAAGGCCTGCGCCTGCGGGGAAATCCTGCGAGGCGAAAAATCTCCGACTGACTGCAAGATTTACGGTAATCCCTGTACACCAGAAAACCCTCTCGGTGCCTGCATGGTTTCAAGCGAGGGTGCCTGTGCCGCTCATTGGACCTATGGCCGGTTCCGGGACGCCGCAGAATAGGAGCCGACCATGACCAAAACCACCCTGCGCGGGGCGCGTCCCCTTGATCTGATCAAAGGTAAAGTCGACCTCAGCCACGGCGCTGGCGGGCGGGCCATGACCCAACTGATCGAGGAACTGTTCTTTGAAAACCTCAGCAATGATCTGCTGAACCGCGAGCACGATGCCGCGATGTTCACTCTGCCACCCGGTCGGGTGGTGATGAGCACGGACAGTTTTGTGGTGTCACCAATCTTCTTTCCCGGCGGCAACATCGGCTCACTCGCCGTCCATGGCACCGTCAACGATCTGGCGATGGGCGGGGGCGTGCCGAAATACCTGACCGCAGGTTTCATCCTGGAAGAAGGCTTTGCCCTTTCCGATCTGGCAGTCATCGTGCAATCCATGGCCGAAGCGGCAAAAGAAGCGGGTGTTGCTATTGTCAGCGGTGACACAAAGGTTGTTGAGCGCGGCAAGGGCGACGGGATATTCATCAATACCGCCGGCGTTGGTGTCGTGCCTGATGGGATCGACATCGACGGCACTCGGGCGCGCCCGGGTGATGCTATCCTTGTCAACGGAACGCTGGGGGATCACGGCGTTGCAGTGATGAGCAAGCGTGAAAACCTGTCGTTCACCACAGAAATACTATCGGACAGTCAGTCCTTGGGCGATCTGGTCAGCGATATGCTGACCGCAGTGCCCGGCATTCGCGTTTTGCGTGATCCCACTCGTGGTGGACTTGGCGCAACCTTGAACGAAATCGGACGTCAATCAGGCGTGGGGATTGAGCTGGACGAGTCCGCGCTGCCACTGCGACCCGAGGTCAAAAGCGCCTGCGAATTGCTGGGGCTTGATCCTCTTTATGTTGCCAACGAAGGCAAGCTGATTGCCATCTGTCCCCCCGAGGATGCTGAGGCCCTGCTTTCCA
>Ga0316204_10006649_pt1 | contig 17601 bp, 13 predicted proteins | sample 6monrhotite_MG_2_FD_205661 | JGI IMG/M metagenome (GOLD analysis project Ga0316204, IMG submission 205661) | Microbial mat bacterial communities from mineral coupon in-situ incubated in ocean water Damariscotta River, Maine, United States -... | ecosystem: Environmental > Aquatic > Marine >... | reverse complement strand
TGGTATACCCCTACTAAACTAGACACTTAAGAGTTACCTTTTTCGCGAAGAAAGGAGTAAGGAAATGAGTGGTAAGCGTTATGCTGAAGAATTTAAAATTGAAGCCGTAAAACAGGTTGTTGATCGTGGTTATAAGGTTAGTGATGTTGCTAGTCGATTGGGGATTACGGATAAAAGTTTGCGTACATGGGTTAAGTTGTATGGCGACGAAGATAGCCAGCATCAAACCATCACAGAGCAACAAGCTGAGATGAAGCGTCTCAAGAAGGAACTCCGTCGTGTCACTGAGGAGCGTGATATATTAAAGGAGGCCGCGGCGTACTTCGCAAGCGAATCAAGGCGAGGTACGCGTTCATAAAGTCTAGGCAATCCAAGTATTCAGTTGTTGCGATGTGCAAGGTAATGCAAGTTCAGCGAAGTGGTTTTTATGCATGGCTCAAGCAGCCGTTAAGTAATCGCTCCAAAGAAGATGCGCATCTTTTGCAGCAGATTAAACAGTTTTGGATGGAGAGTGGGTTTGCATATGGCTATCGAAACATTACACGCGATTTAAAAGATCATGGTGAACATTGTGGCAAGAACCGAGTTTATCGTATTATGAAAGAAGCAGGGCTTCGTTCACAGCGAGGATACAAGCGTCATCCTGGTTTTAAAGGTGGTGGGGTTAGTCATATTGCTCCAAACACTTTGAACCGCCAGTTTGAAATTGAGCAACCCAATAAGTCATGGGTTACAGATTTTACATATATTCGTACGCACGAAGGTTGGCTCTATTTAACTATCGTCTTGGACTTATTTTCAAGGCAAGTTGTTGGATGGAGCATGAAAAGTTCACCCAAGGCTAATTTGGTTATTGATGCGTTGATGATGGCAGTTTGGCGTCGTAAGCCTAAGAACAAAGTGCTTATTCATTCGGATCAGGGAGTGCAATACTCCTGTAGTGATTGGAGAAAGTTTCTTAAAGATCATAACTTGGAAGCAAGCATGAGTCGCCGAGGTAATTGTCATGATAATGCTGTTGCTGAAAGTTTTTTCTCGCTGCTTAAAACCGAACGCATCAAGAAAAAGATGTACAAAACAAGGGCTGAAGCACGCTCTGAAATTTTCGATTATATCGAGTTATTTTACAATCCAGTTCGGCATCATGGAAACAATAATGGGTTGTCACCAATGAAGTTTGAAAATAAATATTATGAGGAGCTCTCAACTGTCTAAAATACTAGGGGCTTGCCAGCAAAGCAATTCGCAAGGTATGTCGTGAGTTCATTGTGTTATGCAGAAACCTCAATCTGTTTGCAGAATCCCTTGTGGTCATTGATGGCAGCAAGTTTAAAGCAGTCAATGCCAGAGAGAAAAACTTTACCCGCGCAAAAATGAGGAAGCGTTTGGCACAGATTGAGGAAAGTATTGATAAGTACTTTAGCCAACTTGATAACGCTGATTCTCATGACACATCTGAATCCGATAGCGCAAGTCAGTTACAGGATAAAATCACCCAACTAAAAGCTGAAATGAGCCGCCTAAAAAAGCTTGAGACCAGGATGGAGAAACATCCTGACAAACAGGTCTCACTGACGGATCCTGATGCCAGGTCCATGGTGACAGGTGGCAAAGGCATGGTTGGTTACAACACGCAAGCTGCAGTGGACTGTGAACACCATCTGATTGTAGCGCATGAAGTCACCAACATTGGCAACGATAGAGGCCAACTCTTATCCATGGCAAAGAAAGCACGTCTTAGTATGGGTACAGAAAACCTTAAGGTGCTTGCGGATCGTGGTTATTTTAAAGGCGAAGAAATTTTAGCATGTGATGAAGCTGGTATTACAACCTATGTTCCAGAACCACTGACATCTAGAAGTAAGAAACAAGGCAGATTTAGCAAGCAGGATTTCCAATACTTAGCCGAGACCAATGAATACCTTTGCCCTGCTAAACAACGATTACCATGGCATTATATTGTTAAAGAAGGTGGTCGGGATATGCACTGCTACTGGAACAGAGCAGCTTGTAGAGACTGCTCAATCAAAGCGCATGTACGCCCGCCAAAGAACGCCGAATCAAACGCTGGGAACATGAAGCGACCCTTGATGCTATGCAATCGAGATTAGATCAAAACCCTGATGCGATGCTGATACGAAAAAGCACAGTTGAGCATCCTTTTGGTACCATCAAAGCATGGATGAGTGCCACACACTTTACGATGAAAACGCTCAATCATGTCAGTACTGAGATGAGCTTGCATGTGCTTGCCTACAACCTGAAACGGGTCATGAAAATCATTGGAATCAAGCCACTAATCGAAGCGATTAGGGTGTAATATCACCCGTTTGCTCACCTAATTTCCTGATACTAAGAGTTTATACGGCAACAAATTCAAATTCAGGGCTCATTAATCAACAATAAGCCATTTTTATTTTGAAACAGCACAAAATTCAGCTTCAGCTGGATTCAAATAAAAAGATCAGAATCAAAGCTGAGTTTTCACACGGCCTGGGCCACAAGCGGACACTCAACGAAGGGCTATTTCGGGACGGAAACAGTCGTTCAGTAACGAACATTTAACGCCGCCAGCAGAGGCCAAAAAACCAGAGCGAATCGGCGGTTTTTAGCCTCTCTGGCTGGCCATGTTAGGTGCAGTTATACCTTTGTTAATCAGCTTTCTTGTGTTTGTGAGGCTTAAGTGTCGGCTTATTTCCGGGAGTTTTTTTATTATCCCGGCGACGTTTATCTAGCTTGCCAGTTGATTTAGCAATTGGTTTTGGACCTGGTTTAATTCCCATAGTTTTCTCCTTTTGTCATGCTGCCGAATTTTAAGTTTTAAATGCTATGGCAGCGAATAGCACTAAATATCTTATCCGTTTCTTTTCAAAGTTTCCCATTAATAACCTCTAAGGGTTCGATAGCAGACTGTGAATGAAGTACTAAAGGTGGCAAAAAAGTCATTCTGACTACCTTTCAAATAGGGTCTTCACCCAATGCCAGATCCCTCGCAGGATTCCACCACGTTGACGATCAAGAGCTTGATAGTAGGCGCTTCTACGATCTTCCTCAGCACGACGACCTTCTGCAATTTGCTTGGCTGACCACTTGTCCGACCATATAATTTCACCCTGTTGTATCCAGTAGTGCGATTGGCAAGCTTGCTGCCAGTTTCCCACCGAAGGGCGAAGGGTTGGCCTTCCGTTTTCCTCAGTCAGTGACCACTCAGTTGGACTTAGCGGTGTCCTAATTTTAGAGCCACATCCACATGCGCAAAGGTGAGCAGCGGCTCCAAATTCCTCAGAGACATAAAGCACACCAGATTTTAGTTCCTTAGGCATATAGTGGACGCGTTGCAATTTAATTATCAAATGACTCTCCAACTATCTTTAGGTCCCCTACCTCAAACAAGTTATGATAGGTACTGATTTCATCGAAATAGAAACCACGTAATTGTTTGAATTTAATTACAGCCAAACATGCGTTAAGAGCGTTTAGTTCACTAATCTGAATATTTGTCTTATACAAATCATCAGGGCTATCAGTGAGCGGAGCCAGATTCATACCTCGGACATTTTGGCCGAACTCTGGTGAGTAATAGGTTGTTCGTAACTGCCCGTTCAGCGGGCCCCTTTTACGATTAAGGCCCATTCCTACATCAATGAAAGGGATCCCATTCGAGATCAGTAGATCAAAAATACCGGCTCGAGATGTTCCTTTATCAACGCATACGAATGCAAATGTCACTCCGGAAAGGTCTTCGCTACACGATTCATCGAGGAATTTGGGAGTGATAACCAACCCAGTCCGGAAGTTTTCATACCGCTTTCCATAGACTTCTGCCTTTGTTTTTCCTAGTTCATCCTCGGCAAGCTTGCCTGGCGAGCGAAAAGCGTTGTGTACGTGGAAATCATCAAGGTCATATGCCCTAATTTCCCGCACAGGTGTTTTTACTAGGAAATCTAGTACATATGCACCTGTGCCACCGACACCTATTACTGCAATCACGTCATCTTTGAACTTCTCAGATAGCTCAGTGATTTCTGCTCGGCTCGTGAGAGTGTCCTGAAACTTAAACACTGTGTCAGAGGCAACATCCTCTACAACTCTAAACGTATAAGGGTTAGCTTTATGCAACTCAATTGCGGGCCCTGATATTATGGAGACATAGCTTTCTATTTTCTCAAAGAAGTCACTAAATTTCCCTGCAACTTTAGGTTTATTCGAAAACGCGCGCTGCACAACAACGTCGCTAAAACCCACGCCCAATGCTAGTTTATAGGGAGTGTCACCGAGGTTGGTAATTGGTTTACCATCAAGGTTATAGGGGGCAGACCCTGCGAAATAAATCTGGTGATTATCCTGAAGGACCTCCACCTGATTTACAAATACCAGCTTTGCGACGATTGCACCGATTTGCAGGTGCAGGGAGCTATCCAAATATGGAATATCACGTATGACTAGGCAATTGTTGCTGAAGGCAACTGCATAACCCTTTTCAACCAAGCGCTGTATGTCACCATTATGACTGACCAGTTTCTGAAACACTGAAAATCACCCCCTCTTTTGCTTTTACAGATGCTCCAGGAGAAAGCACTCCTTCAGGCTTATTGCCGTGGCCTTTCTTGTACTTTACAGAGTATGTAATCTCGGGATGTTGTGCGTAATTAGGGACTTCTAAGGTAACAACCTCCGCATAGGTGATGTCTCCTTTAGGCCACTCATGTGGAGAGCCCTCTACTATAATTGTTACTGTTTTCTTTTCTTCAGTCATTGGTTACCTCATTCAATCATTTATTTGCAATGCCCACTATCTGTAAGCTTTTATCATTACGTGGCGTACGATACATCTAACGTAAGCTTGTGTCAACTCTGTCTATATGATAAGGTTAGATGTAGCGTACGCGAATCTATTAGTTATTATGGAGGTAGTATGTCCCTAGGAAGTCGATTAAAGGAATTACGCATAACAAAAGGTGTATCATTACAGGTTGTTGCTGATGCCGTAGGCAGCTCCAAACCACACATTTGGGAGCTTGAAAGAGGAACTACAAAAAACCCGTCGTTAGCGTTAATCACCAAGTTAGCGAAATATTTTGGGGTTTCTGTAGATTACCTAGCTGGAATCGCAGATAATGACAGTGATTCAAGGATTCAAGCTTTCGCTAGAGAATTAGCATCCAATAACTTTTCTGATAGCGATATGCAGTTTCTTAGAAATGCAGCTGCAATGCTTGCCAGTAAAAATAAAAATGATTAATTTGGATTTAATTGAGCTAGCGGATCTAGTTCGACCAAAAGATATTGCAGATGAAATCATCAATCAAAACCCTGATATTACCATACCAATTCCGTTAGAAAGCATCTCATATGCTGTTGGCATTAGGGACATTCAATATAAACCTCTGGAAGGCTTAGAAGGAGCGCTTGTTGCCAACCGAGAAAAGTCAGATGGCATCATTCTTATAAATGAAAATGCTATACATCAGAGAAAGCGATTTACACTAGGCCACGAACTTGGACACTTTTTAATACCCCGCCATGGCCATAATATGGAATGTGGCATAAATGAAATGAGGACGTCACACCAATCAAATTTGTCTAAAGCCCAGCGGATTGAACAAGAAGCGAATCAGTTTTCAGCTGAGATATTAATGCCCCAATCGCTATTCCAAAAGTTCCATGGTTTTAGAGATGCCCCATCTATTGACTGCCTAATTAGTATGGCTACCCACTTTGATGTAAGTTTTGAAGCTTGCGTACATAGATATGTGTCACTACATGATGAACCGTTAGTCATTGTTTTTAGTCATGAGGGGAAAGTGCGTTATCACTGTAAAAATTCATCATTCCCTTTCTGGGTTAACCCAATAAAGGGAGAAGCAATTCCTTATGACTCATTTACAAAAGCAACTCTTCCAGGAAAATCCAACTCGATCTATAACGGAAGCTCAAGTTCTGATACATGGCTAAACGAGAATAGAGACTATAATTTACCAGAGGAAATCTTCGAAGATGTTTATGTAATGGAAAATGGCTATGCCGCTACAATGTTATATTTTGAAGAAGTAATAGAAGAAAAGTAGCGGATAGTTTATGCATAAAAAACTCGCTCTTTGGCACGAAGGTTAGAATTTCCTGAGCTCAAAAAAGGCTATTAACAATAGAGGAGTCTTTAACTGGCTTGTCCAAAACAAGGCATTCACTGAGTGTCCGCTTCTGGCCCAGGCTGTGTGAAAACATAAAATTCTGTGAATTTCATTGTTTTTCTTGGATGCTTTTGGATGACAATGGTGAAACAAATCGGTTGTGGGTCATTTGGTAAGTTCGTTTTTTCAGAGTGTTTTTTTAAGCTGAGTTTTCACACATGTATGGTCCGCTCCGATTTAGCAAGGATAAATTGATGTAGTAACAAAGGGTTGGTTGCGCACATGTATCCGGCCTGTTGGTGAGGCATTATTGCCTCTGGCCCCGATGGAAATCCGCACATCCCTGTCCTTATCAGTCTGGCGGCCTTGTTGGCCCTTGTGTGAATCAGGTTTTCAGGAATGCAGCTGTCCGCCTTTGTTGCCATCTATCTTCTCATCCTCGCAATCACTTGAACCTTTTTATGCCATGGCAGGGTGATAAGACTCATGCTTGCTCAGTAACGCCCATGCCGTTCGTATATTCTTGTTCGCCAATGCTACCGCTGCCACATTCCGTCCGCGTCTTTCTGACAGCCCACATACCCATTTGCTTTGTCGGTCCGTTTTTTTTGAGGCAACGCGGAGAGCCGATTGGGCACCTTGAATCAATAGCTTGCGCAAATAACTATCCCCACGCTTGCTGATACCGAGTAGTCTGGGTTTACCACCGGTGGAATGCTGCCTTGGAACCAGTCCCAGCCATGCTGCCATCTCACGTCCGTTACCGAATGCTTTCGCATCGGCTACCGCTGCCACCAATGCTGTTGCAGACATCGGTCCCATGCCAGGTATCGACATCAACCGTTTGCAGGCGTCGCTTTGTTCAGCCAATTGCTTGATTTGCCTGTCATAGTCAGTTATCCGCTCATCCAGTCGCCGCACTTCATCGGCCAACCGGCACAGCAATTCCCGGAATATCGGCGTCAGGTCATTATCAGCATCCGCGAGAATATCCGGTATTCGGCCTCGAAGACTCGCCATGCCTTGCGGTAAAACGATTCCATATTCCATTAGTAGTCCGCGCATCTGGTTCGCCTGCGCTGTCCGGTGTGATACCGCCAGACTCCTCGCTCGATGCATGCTCTGCACGTCCTGTTGCTCCATGCCCTTAACCGGAACAAAGCGCATGTTGGGACGACTCACCGCTTCGCAGATCGCCGCCGCATCGGAAAAATCATTTTTGTTCGATTTGACATACGGCTTCACAAATTGAGCCCCCATCAATCGAACATCATGACCCATCTTCAACATTCTTCGTGCCCAGTCATGCGAACCTCCGCATGCCTCCATGCCCACTAGACAAGATGGAAGATTCGACATTAACCGCAGTAAACCAGCCCGTGTCACCTGCTTCTTCAGTACCACATGCCCTGATGCATCTGTTCCATGCATGTGAAAACAGTTCTTACCCAAATCAATCCCGACTATCGAAATTTCAAACACTTTGCTATTATCTTTCATAATTCGCTCCGTTCTTCTTCGTAATGGAATATCTCCATTCTGGCACATTGCGATGCCGTTAGGGAACGGAGCGGACCATCCCATTAGTCTGGGCCGTTTGTCGCCTGTCAGCACTATAATTTCATGGCCATAACCACTGGTAAGGTTTCAGCCACAATAAGAGGCTACTTTGAACCGTAATGGGTGGCTAACTTCACCGTAATACACAGTTTCTTTCATGCGAATATACAGTAAATCCATACTAGGTAAGTGGGTGATCCAAATTAGGAAGGGAAACTCAGGTCAGGCAGTAGCCAACAAGGTTCCAATTACGCCCGATCAAGCCAAGGTTCGTGAGCTTGAAAAGCGTATCAAACGGCTTAAAATGGAGAAGCAGATATTAAAAAAAAAACCACTATTCTCTTGATGTCAGACTCGTTGAACGGTTTAAAATAATTTCGTACTTGCTTGAGCGACCATGCATCTATTACTCATGCATATCCCTAGCTGATTTATCAAACCCAACCCGCTGTTAGTTTTCCCATTGCAAGCGAAACGCAAGCCCTGTACTGCGTTGGACAGTTTGTGCCATTGCACATTTCACTGCATCCCTACTGGAGAATAATGTAAACTGATGTTTTGCTCGTGTTACCGCCGTGTAGAGTAATTCTCTAGTAAGCACCGCTCGTCCTGTGTCGCCTTCCGGCAGAATCACCACCACATGATCAAACTCGGAACCCTGTGACTTGTGCACAGTCATTGCCCATGACAATTCATACTGAGGCAATGACTGGGCCGGAATATCACGCAACTCATGCCCCCCGTTTCGGAACCAAGCCTTGAGTTGACCATCCTGATTTCTCCACAGCAAACCAACATCGCCATTGAACAAGTTCAACTCATAGTTATTACCGGTAACCATAATCGGCATGCCAGCAACAACCTCTCCACCGGCAAGCAAACCACGCGATCGCAGTCTTGCAGCGATTTCCTGATTCACCGTCTCCATGCCGAACGGACCTTGCCTGACTGCACACAGGACGCGTTGCTTTTCAAACAGTTCCAGTGCATTCCCTATATCGCTTTCCTGTAGGTAAGGCACATATGACTCGACGATATGCTCGATCAGTGTGCTCAGGGCCATATCCGGAACCCATGATAATTCATCGTTACTCTGGTCGGATAGCCAGGCAATCGCTTGGTCTGCCGTACCTGTATTAATGTGTCGGGCAAGGTTTCCGATGCCGCTATTCTCATCGAAGCGATAACTCTTTCTGAGCAGTGCAATCGCATCAGCCACGACTGGAGCATTCGGATTTACAGGTAACAGATTTAAATCAGTTCCGGTAAGTGATGCGAGCAATGCTGCGGTTTCAGGTCGGTATTCAATCTCATGCCCGTGACCGGTCACATCACCCAGAACATTACCCGCATCGACCGATGCAAGTTGATCGCGATCTCCCAGCAGAATCAATTGCGCGCTTTCCGGCAACGCATCGAGCAGCCTTGCCATCATCGGCAAGTCCACCATCGAAGCCTCATCAATGACCAGACAATCGAGCACCAGAGGATTTGCGCTGTTGTGGCGATATCCTCTGGGACTATATCCCAGCAATCTGTGCAGAGTTGAGGCTTCATCGGGAATGGATGCACTGATTGCATCGACGACATTCAACGTCGACTTGGCCCACCTGATCGATTCCATCATACGTGCAGCAGCTTTGCCTGTTGGTGCGGCCATACGTATATGCATATCTGAATGCTGTTCGAGAAGCAGAGCTAGCACTTTGACTAACGAAGATGTCTTACCCGTGCCCGGCCCTCCCGAGATGACCGAGAAATGGCGTGTAACCGCCAATGCGGCGGCCAGCTTCTGCCAGTTTACAGAAGTACCATCCCTATCCTTATCAAACAGGCGATCCAGCCCTTTTTTAAGCTCTTCATGTTCTACAGAAACAGTGGTTTGCATACGGGACTTAATCGCACTCGCCACCCTCTCTTCATAGTTCCAGAAACGATTCAGATAGAGCCTGTCCCCATCAAGAATCATCGGAGCATGTTCTCCCGGATGACCAACACAAACGCTATTGATCAACTCTCGGCACCAGTCCCCCAGATCAGGAATCAGCCCATTTCGATCTGGCCACGGGTTACCTGCATGCAAGGCCAGATCAAGGCAAACATCACCACACTCCTGTACTCCGGATAGCCATGCAGCAGTTCTGGCCAGCACACTGCCCTCATCCTGTCCTGCCTTCTCGGCGATAAATCGGGAGAACAGTAGTGAGAGGCTGGATAGTGGCGGTACGCTTCCTTCATTCATGACTAAACCTCCGCTCCGAATACCTGCTGATCCAGTTGCTCGATCAGCGCTTTATCAAGTTTCACATAATAGACACCGTAGCCATTGCCATTAGCAGCCCGCATGCCGCGCAGGAACAGGTAATAGACACCGCCGAAATGTGTTTTGTAATCGTAATCCGGCAGGCGCAGTTTCAGGTAGCGGTGCAGTGCCAGCGAATAGATCAGATACTGCAAATCATATCGTCTATCATGGACAGCCCCGGCCAGTTTTTCCGGCGTATATTGATCCAGTGAGAACCCCAAATGATTACTCTTGTAGTCAGCCAGATAGAAGCGGCCATTAGCCTCGAATACCAAATCGATTATACCTGTGATATAGCCCCGGAAATCGCTTATCACAAGTGGCGGCAGAGGCTGGCCGGCTGCCGTTTCGAGCGTTTGATTTAATAAAGAAACATCAATTCGGCCAACCGAGAAATCGAACTCCAGCTCGTTCAGGCGCCGCGACTGTGGAATCTGGCTCAAGCTAACGCCAGCTTCCTTCAGATGAGTCGCCAGCACATCGCCAACCCATGCATTGACCACAGAGACGAGATCAGCATCCAACCCATACCGTGCCGCCTGACTCTCGGTGAATTGGCGCACGGCATCTGAATGATCCTGCTGAAAGTCGAGCTCCTCAAACAATGAATGCAGGAATAGACCTGTCTGGCTACCTGCCGGGAAATTGAATACCGGATCATCACTGCGCACCAGCTCGCGTTGTGAGAAAACCTGATGCACGTCGCGGGTCATGCTACTGAAACTGGATATTCGCCAGTCTGTTGCAATGGAACCGGTAAATTGTGTTGCAGCACACGCCGCTGCTACTTCATCGCCCTGATCGAACACGGTCATCTCAGAATCAACCGACAGAGGAATGACTTCGATATTCGCAGACGCAATTACCAACCGATTCAGATCCTCGCCCACATCGGTCGACTTACCAATCGCAGCAGGTTGTGCCATAGCAAGATCTTCCGGTTTCTGAGCATGATGAAACAACCACCCTAGTGCCGATTTACCAGCATCTCCGGCATGCCCCCATGCCAAGTAGATTTTTGCACGCGCACGGGTCAATGCGACATAGGCAAACCTGATATCCTCTGCCAGCCTCTCTTTCTCAGCGATATTCAGATGCTCTTCTGATGGCTCAGCATGCAGGCAATGGCGGCTTTCCTTCTCATCGTAAAAGGCTAGCAACGTTTTCGCATCGCTTTTACGCGAGCGGCATGACCACATGAATGGCAGGAACACAATCGGATACTCCAGCCCTTTACTGGAATGAATCGTGACAATGCGAACCAGGTCACCGTCATTCTCGAGGCGTAATTCCGCTTCACTGGTATCCAGGTCTATCTGATTGCCAAACCAGTGCAGTAGCACATCCATACCTGTGACCGATTTCGATGCCTGTTGTGCGAGCTCACCCAAATGCAGCAAATTGGTCAGCCGGCGTGATGCATCATGACGTTCAGCTATTCTGTCACCGAGATTCAATCTCCTCAGCATCTGCTGGAACATGGCTATAAACCCTTTCGCAGTCCAAGTTGTATTAAGTTCCCTGAAATGTTCCCCCCACGCAAGCCATTGCTGTTCATCGCTGATGCAGCTGTGAATTTCGCTGTAGTGGTTACTCAGCAGTGAACTGGCCAGCGCACGCCGCAATGTTGATGTACTGCGAAAATCCACGACCGCCTCAAGTAAATGCAAGAGGCCTGCTGCCTCATCACTGGCAAACACCTGTTCACCACCATTGGCCACTGCACTGATGCCGCGATGCCTTAACGCATTCTTCAACTCATTAGCTTCGAAATGCGTGCGCACGAGCACGGCAATATCTCCCGGATCTACATTCTTTTCCCCCAGCTTCAATTCACCTGTTTTACCGACTTGCAGCAGGCGAGCGATTTCATTGGCTGTATGCGCATAGATCAACGGGCCAGCTGCATTTTTGGGCAGTGCTTTTCCATCACTGTTTTGAATATGCCAGATGGTCATCGACGGCACCGCAGTACCATTTTCAAGCAACAGATCATGTTGCCTATCGGCCGGACTGACGGCAGTGAATGGAATATCCTGGTAGATAAATGTCTCATCATCGCGATTAGAAAATACACTATTTACCGCGTTTATTAATTCGGGAGTCGAGCGCCAGTTTGTACCCAAGGTATAGTGATTCTCGGCATCGTTCTTAGCTTGAATATAGGTAAAGATATCGCCGCCGCGGAAACTGTAAATCGCCTGTTTGGGGTCCCCGATCATAATCAGACCGCCATGCTCCCTGCCCTGATAAATATGTTTGAAAATGGAATACTGTATAGCATCCGTATCCTGAAACTCATCGATCATGGCAATCGGGAATCGTGTATGAATCTGATGCCCCAGCTCATGATTCTCGACAAGTGCCCGCTCAAGAAACTCCAGCTGATCGTTAAAGGAGAGCTGCCCTGCCGCAACCTTTTTCGCAGTCACCTGTTCTGATGCAGCCGCATGGGCTTCTGCAAGTGCAGCAACCCTGAAGCACTTGTTCAAGCCATCGGCCCTATCAAGGAAATCGTCAACACGGGTGAAAAAATTCATCTCGAAAGGAGCTTCACTCTGACCCTTTCTCAGCTGTGATATTAACACGGTGGATCGCATCGCTTCTAGTTCTTCCGAAGCATTCAACACGGGCTCCCCAACCAAACAGGTTTCCACAGCCGAAAGCACAGATTCCAGATTCGCGCTCTTATAAACTTTTCGGCTTTGCTTCAATGCACCTGAACTCAGAGCTTCAACAATCTTTTCCTGATCCGAACCCCATATATCGCCCAACCTGCTCCACTCAACTGCCAGTTGACCCCATTTTTCAAGCAATGATACCATCGTTTCAGTAGATTCAGGCAACAGTGTGACTCCAGGTTTACGCAACCCGCTTTGAAGCTTAATCAACGACTCAACGCTACCTAGCGCCGAGGTAAACAACTGCAGCTCAATCCCATCCAGTGGATATGCATTGATTCGCCACCAATCCTTGATAGCAGCATCCCATATTTCGCTGTCATCCGTGATCATCTCGACATCAAATGTCTGTCGACTGTTGAACGCATGCTCAGTCAGAGCGCGCTGGCAAAAGCCCTGAATCGTATAGATCGCAGCCTCATCCATGCTGTTCAGAGCCACTTTTAATTGTCTGCCGGCTTTATTTATTGCATCCAAGTCACCCTGAAGTGACTCGCTCCATGCCATAAGAAAAGCATCATCGTCCCTTGAACAACCTTCTTTCAAGCCGTTCAAGTAGATTAATGCATCGTGGATACGCAAACGAATACGACCGCGCAACTCTTCTGTTGCAGCATTGGTAAAGGTCACGACCAGAATCTCTCCTACCTTGTGACCATCCATCAGCATGCGCAGATAGAGGTTACCAATGGTATAGGTTTTGCCCGTACCCGCACTCGCCTCCACCAGTTTGAAGCCGGAAAAGTCCATATTCAGAACAGCATCAGAATCCAGGTTGTTCACAGTTATAGCAGCATTAGTTGTACTGGTCATCGCTGTTCCTCCGGCCACACATCTAACAGTGGCCGATAAAAACGCTCGGCCCACTCGGCAAAGACCTCTGACTCCACGGGCGCCTCACTGACATCACGCATCACAACCCGAACATAGGCATGATCCTTATCACCCGGAATGTTTTGAAATTCATTGCCTGACCAACAACTTGCCAGCACTTTCTCGCTTTTGTCATTGGCCTTCTCCCAACTCGATTTTTCAAAGACTGGTAACGGGTACGCCATACCCTCAATCAGAGTTACCATATATGTCCGGAGGATTTTTCGAGCACTTTCGGCAGCCATTGGCTCAAGGCTGATACCCTTTCCTTCTGCGCAGATCAGTGTGCTATGTTCACCAGTTGATAGTAACCCGCTTGCGCACAAAGCAAGATGCTCAACCCAGAATGGCATCGCATATTTCGAGGCCAACTTTGACGGCGTCACATGCAGTAATCCCATGCCGGGAAAATAGTTTCTTAACTGCCCCGTCACTTGGATATTTTTACCGCCATCGAGTGGGAATGATAGATCGATCACCTTTGGTTTTGGTCGTACTCCCTTATATGCATCCAACACAGATTCATATCCGGAAACCGCTTGCTTCTGCTCGGCATACACCTGATCTGAAAGATGTCCGTGCGGCAGCATTCCTTCTGCCTGCATCTCCTCCTTTTCAGCTGACCCAAGGCCCAGGAAGGCATCCAGCATTCGCTTCTTCACCTGCCACTTCTCCAGCCCGTTCAGCGCGAACGGCTCCTCGTCAGATAATTCATCATCATCCTGCAGATAGATCGACAAAGTATGATTAAAGAAAAACTTCACTGGGTCCCGTACAAACTGTGTCAACCTCATGATATCAATCGAATCAAAGACCTGTGGTTCAAGTGTCACAGGTTCACAAGGCCACTCGCCAGCATCTATTTTGAAAGTACTAGCAGCCACCTGATTTGCCAATTTGCACCAATATTTATCATAGCTGACAGCATGCAGATAGTTGGATGGCGAAAAAGGCTGCAACGGATGCTCATGCATCTTTTTTTTGCGCAGATCTTCACCATATTGACCGCTTATTTGATCGAGCAGCTCCCCGATCAACACCGAAGGCTGGCACTCGCTGTTATCCCGGATACTGCGACCGGTATAACTGACATGCATGGCATCGCGCGCGCACAGCAGTGTTTCCAGCATCAGATAACGATCCATGACACTGGTCAATGGATCAGCCGGATGTGGGCGTTCCATCAGCATCTGGTCGAACTCGAGCCGGCGCTCTCGTCCAGGGAATGCTGAATCCTGCATGCCAAGCAAACAGATAACTCTGAACGGCAGACTACGCATTGGCCGCATACCACAAAACGTTATACCGCCGGAGAAATAGCGCCCGGTGGTATCGCGCTCACTCAACCTGCCTTTCAGCCAGGTTTGAACAAGGTCTAGCGATAGGAGATTGTTCTCAGCATGTTGAGCCAGATCGGCAATCGCATCGCGTGCTAGCTGCAATCTTCCACCGCTCTCCTGTGTATCACTAAACAGGTCATCCAGCATTTCCACTAATTCTTCCTGCCACTGAATAGCCGTGCGACGGCACTTATTTGAAAGCGCTTTTCGCCAATACTTCAGCCGATTGAAGAGAGACCAAAAATCGGCTAAAGCCACCGCATCAGAACCGTTAATATCAAACGGTGCGATCCCTTCCCATAAGCCCGCCTCGCCCATTGCAAAGCCTGCCATCAGGCGCTCTTCGGCCTGTTTCCAGCTATTCTCGATGGTAGAAGGCAAATGCAATGCCTCTTTGTGTTCGCCATCAATACCCCAGCGCACATTGAGTTGCGTAAGTTTTTCGCGAATCACATCAAGCTTATCGGCATCCAAGTCGAACCGTGCAGCAATTTCAGGCACATCCAGCAAGGACATAATCTCAGGGAATGTGAAGCGGCTTGTTGGCAACTCAAGCAATTGCAGGAACGAGCCGATCACCGGATGCTCATCGACTACCGAAATGTCTGATAAATTCCAAGGCAGGAATGGTCTGGATTCATCCTTGCTGAAAACAGCTTCGATATAAGGCGCATACCGACTCATCTCTGGCACCATGACCAGAACATCTTCAGGCTTGAGCATCGGATCATCATTAAGTCGCTGAAGCAACGAATCATGCAGCACCTGACACTCGCGCATCGGGCTATGGCAGACATGCACCTCCAGCGAGCTATCCGCATCCTCAAGAACCCTTGAGGGCATCTGCACATCGAAGATATCCCGTTGCAGATTGCCTAGTAGCGTATCAGGCCATTCGCACACATATGGCGCAGAAGTCAATGACTCAAGGGTTTCATCAGCACACAGCAAGTCCTGAAAAACTTGCCCCTGTTTGCCCCACGAGGCCAGCAAGTCATGCCCAGTTTCGAAATAAACAGCCTCTTCAGGCGTCTCAAGACGCAGTTTTGCCAACGCCTTGCCATCCTTTAAGTCTGCCCAATACTTATCCGTCGGTGTCAGGTAGTAGAGATACACGTCGGTAAACTGGGCCATGCTCTGGATCAGGCGCAGCAACAACGGCGGCAAACTGGAAACAGCAAAGATGGAAACCCTTTCAGGAAGTCCCTGCACTCCCCCTCTGTCCAGCTTGCCCATAAATGTTTCAATCATAGCCAGCCGATGCTTATGGCTCCCAGCCACATTGATTAATCGCCGCCATAAAACAGCCTGCCAGTCAGCCCCCCCTCCATCGCTCCAGATTTTGACCAGTTCCGGACGGTAATACTGGTAACGGTCAAATACATCAGCAATACGCTCTGATAGTTGCCAGCGTTTAATACCCTGATCATCATTCTCGAGATATTTTTTCAGATCTGCAAACTGGGGGTCATCTAGTAAACCTTCCAGCAGAGAAAATACTTTCCAGGTCGCCTGATCGCGGCCCAGCGGATCCACCTTTGGTGCATCTGCAACGTTGTCCGATACTAATTGCCACAACCAAGCCGCCGGCAACGGATAATCAATATTACAATTGATGCCTGAAATCTGAGCTAACTGCAGCCCTAGCCAACGCTTCATCGGCATGCTCGGAACAATGATCAAGTCAGACTCAAATGGATTACTCAAGGGAGACTTTTCTAGGTTTATCGCCAATTCAGCGGTCAACTGTTCCATTCTGTTAGAGCTGATTAAATGAAAACCCATGTATTCCCCTTCCTTTCCACAAGTATTTATTCAAACGATGATATACTATTCTTACGACAATCTGTGACGCATACGGATAATTTATAGCATAAAACAGATAAATAATCATGTAAAATCCTACCTGACCATTGTCGGAGGCAGCTCTCCACGTCGAAGTCGATATTCATACGAGTTTTCTTTCCGGCATCGATTTACAATTACGGTATCTTCGAGCGACGAGCCCATTGTCCAGTAAACAAGCCCACTGTAGTGGCTAAGTCAAATTGGCCACCTGATAAGAGCGTTTCCAAAAGATTTGCTCTTTTTGGTTTGGTGTCAAGCCGAGGTTGTGCTTAAGCGGTCTGACGTTGTTGTAGTGCCCAATGATATAAGTCCAAATTACTTGCCTTGCATGGTCCAAGGATAGAAGCCCCGCTTCAGGAATCCATTCAGTTTTAGGCTTCTGAAGAAGCGTTCCATGAGAGTATTATCCCAACAGTTACCACGCCTGCTCATGCTTTGTTTAATTTGGTATCGCCATAATAATTGACGAAGAAGCGATCGCCAGCATCAAGGCACGTGGGTATCGCTGGTTACAAGCCAAGAAGCTCTGGCACAAACTCATTCCTGAAAGTAATCAGTCAGCAAAGATGAGCTGGTTGAAGCAGGAGATTACAAGGACAAACAAAACGATGTGACCAGTGTTTTGCTATCTGGCAAGGAGATGTATTCGATTAGGGAATCAGCATAGCTCCGCGATAACCGGATAGTTTAGAGCAAAACCCAAGTCCATTTGGTGGAGCATTTTAACACGACAAATTGATCCAATTCACTAGTGTGTCTGGAAAAATCGCTTCCGAAAGGCCGAAGTTAGTCTATTTCTTGAAGCCGCCAACAACAACGTTGACCTGCCCCATATTATTCCTTGCTCACTACAACGAAACTTT
>Ga0316204_10006648_pt1 | contig 17605 bp, 22 predicted proteins | sample 6monrhotite_MG_2_FD_205661 | JGI IMG/M metagenome (GOLD analysis project Ga0316204, IMG submission 205661) | Microbial mat bacterial communities from mineral coupon in-situ incubated in ocean water Damariscotta River, Maine, United States -... | ecosystem: Environmental > Aquatic > Marine >... | reverse complement strand
CCGTGAAAAGAGTAGGGGGCTAACAGCTTGTAGGCTATAAAACAGTGGTATGAATAATTTTCGGGGATTCTCATCTGCTGTTTGATGAGAGCAAGCGATAAAGCGAGCGGGCTTTTTGCGTACTTTTTTGGCTGCAGCACTAAAATTCGGGGAGAATTTTAGAACATGCTCTGCATGGCCCGAAGGGTGAAAGCCATGGACGGCTTTCATACAAAAGTATGTCGCCAGCAGGCGAACCTTGCAGCTTGAGCGCATAACTAAGTCAAGGGTTGTAAAAACCAATGGTGTCTGCCCCATAAAAAGTAATTGAGGTCAGAGTAAAAACTATTCAGATTTAAAATGTTAGTACTTTATCCGATTCAGAAATTATATCGTACAAATCAACCAGCCAATTTTTATTGCGGCCTAAAAGGCAGATCGCAATTAAAATTGGCGGGTTATTGATTCGATAATCGCATATTTTTAGATTTGAGTATAATAATATACTTTTTATTGTTGACTCATTCGAAACTCATCAACTGGGACGCCACCTATTCCCCAGTCCTCTGTATCAACCTCATCAATTACTACAAATGTCGTTGCAGGTGTTTTATTAAGCACACTAACTAGAAGATCTGTTGCTCCCTTTATAAGTTCAGCTTTTTGCTCTGATGTTGCTCCTTCTCGTGTAATTTTAATATTTACGTATGGCATATATTACTCCTTGAATTTTATTTATAAAAAAGGGTTATAAATCTTTTTAGCTTATTTAATATTATCGTAGTGAAAAACTTTAGAAATGATCTGCCATTTATCTTCTACGAATATCAGAGTTAGGAAATCAGTGAAAAATTTCGTATCGATAGAGCATTCTACGCGTGCATGCGCTGTTACTGGACCGGCGAACTCCACTGACAATATGCGATCATTTCGCTTCTCTCCACGACTGGCCGGCGATGGACGCTTATCTACAATTGGAAAATATTCGTCCATATTAAGATGAAGGATGGTGCCATCCGTGGCGCAGACATAATGTGCTTGCGGATGGAATACATCCGCAAGCATCGATGTGTCGCTGTTATATAACCCATCAAAATATATTGATATGGTGTTTGTAACAGCGACAAACTCTGTATCCATTATTTGTCTTTTATCATTGCCCATTAGTTTAGCAGTCCCTCAGCACGCATCGCGTTTTGAACCTTCTCCCTGCCCGACATACGTGTGGAAAAAGCTGCAATCCTGGGCCATTTATCCAGACCAATACCTGTTGGTATGGCCCAGCTTGAGACGACAAAAAAATAAGCGTCAGCAATGGAAAAATTGTCTCCAAGGAGATAGTTTCGACCATCATCAAAGATAGATTCAAAATGATCCATCTTTCTTCCAACATTCTGCTTAGCGCTTTGTTTCTCTTCATCTGTAGCACTCGGAGAAAAAAAAGGGCCAAAAGCTTTATGCAGTTCTGTTGAAGTATAATTTAGGTGTTCTTGTAAGCGTGCACGCTCCAGTGTTCCGGGTTTGGGTGCCAGTCCTGCTTCGGGGTTTTGGTCTGCAAGGTACTGTAAGACAGCAGCCCCTTCCGTTAAGATTTTGCCATCATCAAGACGAAGGGCTGGAACATATCCCTTTGGATTTATTTTGGAAAAATTCTCACCCGATTCCGTTATTTGATTATCAGTGTCAACACTCTCAATCTCAAAATCATGACCAATTTCTTTCAATATGATGTGTGATGCCAGTGAACAGGCACCAGGTTTATAATACAGTTTCATTTTTAATCTCCTTTACTACATTAAGTAACGTGAATCATTCTACGCATTGCAAGTTACTTATGTATACCTGATATGCTAAAGTAACTGAATTATGTGGTTACCATTAAGTAACTATAAAAAAAGAGGTAAACGATGCTCCCAAGAAGAAAAAACAAGGTGAATCTTCCACCAGAGGAATGCCCGTTACACCTATGCATGGGGGTTATAGGAGGGAGATGGGCGCCTGCAATTATCTGGTATTTAAGTCTGGGTCCGAGACGATTTAGTGAATTAAAAGATGACATTCAGGGTGTTTCAGCAAAAGTATTAACAACGCGATTGAAAACACTGGAAGCTGATGGTGTGATAAATCGTGAAGTTATGCCAACATCACCTCCATCAGTTGAATACAGCTTGACGGAATTAGGCCTGGAATTAAAGCCGGCGATAGAGGCTATAGTTGCTGTAGGGCATAGACTTAAGGAAAGAAAGAAGCCATAGCTTAATGCAGTAATTGAGAGTAATTGGGGCCAGAGTAAAAACTATTCAGATTTAAAATGTTAGTACTTTATCCGATTCAGAAATTATATTGTACAAGTCATCCATTGTGGATATTGGGCACAAGTCCGTGCTCTTTGAGCGTCTAATTTCAAGGCATGCTCCGCAAGCTAATATCTCACCACCAAATTTAATGAATTCATTCATTATTTCAGTAATATGAAAATTTTCTTCGCCTGAATATTCGGCGTCCAGAAGTTCGCACTCTACACCTTTCACTAACAATAATATTTTTACAGTGTCTTCTTTTTTACAGGATGTTACCCCCCAATCGAAATGCATTCCACACTGTTTCACGGTCGTTTGAGTTAATTATTATTCCGAGCTTCATCATTTAGACCTTCGTTATCTAGCGTGGTGCCTTATTAAGGAGCAGTTACAAATATAAAGCCTGATTAATTTTAGTAATTAATAGTGTAGTTTAAGTATGGCGTAGAAGTTGAGACTTGAGTGATAAGTAATTAGGCTGAGGGGAAAACGTTGTTTCTCAATCAGTAAATATAATTGTCACCGCCTCTTAATAGATTCTCCTTATTAAAATACATCTGCCTTAAATAATCCTTACCTCAAAAATTTAGGGTTATACTAAAGATACACTTACTTATTAATGAGTAATGCATCGTGTCCATTTTATTTGATCTTGATGGCGTATTTTATCAGGGTAATCAGGCCATTGAAGGTGGGGCTGAAGTGGCATCATGGGTGCAAAAAAATAATATCCCGCATTTATTTATCACCAACACATCGTCAAAGCCGCGTAGCGCATTGCTTAGTAAGCTTGCAGGGTTTGGCATCAATACAGACGAATCACATATTCTTACGCCGCCTGTCGCGACTGCGCACTGGCTAAAGCAACAACCACCAGAGAACGAAATTGCACTGTTTATGCCCGAGGCAACGCAGGTGGAATTTTCCGACTTTGCTCTGTGGCAAGGCGGTAGTAAACCGGTGTCTGCTGTGATTGTCGGTGATTTGGGTGAGCTATGGACATTCCAGAATATCAATCAGGCTTTTCGTCTGTTAATGCAGCAGCCTCAACCACAGTTCATTGCACTGGGCATGACACGCTATTGGCAGGCAAGTGATGGTTTGCGCCTTGATGTGGCACCGTTCATTGTTGCACTTGAGCACGCAACGGGTATAAAGCCGCTGGTTATGGGAAAACCGGCGAGGGGTTTTTACCAAACAGCCATCGACATATTGGGAAGCACGGCAGAAAAAACTATGATGATTGGTGATGATATACAGGGTGATGTGGCGGGCGCACAGAATGCTGGGCTGCAAGGTGTGTTGGTAAAAACAGGTAAGTATCGTCCTGAAGATATGCAGCAGGGAATACGGCCCAATGCGCTACTCAACTCAATTAGTGATTTACCTGAGTGGTGGAATCAGCAGGTAAATTTAACGTCATAAAAAACTTGAATGGTTAAGCAGATGAACCAGAAACGCATGATCGAAGATATCGAAAATGAGGCGATGCTCACGCGTTCTTCTATTGGCAAAAATAAATTCGATGACCGTGTTTTGGATGTTATAGCAAAAGTGCCACGGGATTACTTTGTTCCAGATGATGTAAAACTCATGGCCTTTAATAATGGCCCCATACCCATTGGGTACGGGCAAACAATATCACAACCTTATATCGTCGCCTTAATGACTGATTTATTGCAACTTAAGCCAGATGATAGTGTGCTGGAAATTGGCACCGGATCAGGTTATCAAACAGCTATATTATCTATGTTATGTAAACGGGTTTATTCGGTCGAAAGAATTTATCAGCTTAACAAAATAGCCAAAAAGCATTTTAAAGATTCCATATATAACAACATAGAAATCTGCGTAGGTAATGGCTATGAAGGCTGGCCTGAACACGCACCCTATGACGCAATTATTGTTACCGCCGCCGCAACTCACATACCCAGGCCACTCATAGAACAACTTAAGCCAGGTGGTAATCTGGTGATTCCAGTTGGACTAGCGGGTAAGCATCAGCAGCTGTTGTGTGTTAAGAAAGATCTGCAAGGAGAAGTAACGGTGGATTCAATATTGGATGTCGCGTTTGTCCCACTGGTTAATAATTAAAGGAATACTTAAATGGGTCGGTGACAACTGAGTATCATTAACATCTGTCACCAAACTATTTTGTGTTACTGTTATAATAAATGCGGGGTCAGTGCAAGTTTTCCCTAATATTAGGAATAATGGAGATCTGACCCAGCTTGATTAAAATGTGATTTATAATTTAAGTTCGCCGCAATTGATGTTAAAGACGAAAAAAATAAAACACCAGACTATAGTAAATAGTAACTAAATAGGAAAAACACAATGAGTAAAGGTACAGTAAAGTGGTTCGATGCGGGTAAAGGTTTTGGCTTTATAACTCCAGAAGACGGTGGGAAGGATCTTTTTGTGCATCATTCTGAAATTAAGAGTGGTGACGACTATAAATCACTTAATGATGGTCAAGTGGTGGAATATGAAGAAGGACAAGGTCAGAAAGGCCCTTGTGCAACCAATGTTGTTCCAGCTTAATCGCACTCTGCAAAATAATTATGAGTGAGAGTACAAGCAAGTAGGTAAAGTTTGTGTGTGCAAAAGTTGCACACATACTTGTGCCAAGCAAGCATCGCTTGGTTGCTTGCCTAGGTGTTATGTGTGAAAAGGGTAACGGGGCATGGATTTAAACGTAACATTTTTTGGTGAGCTGGTTTTTTATTCAATGTTTATCGTTGGAGGTTTAAGCTATTACTTAGGTAGGCGTAAAACAAGTAATCCAAAGTTGGCTGCGTTAATCGGTGTTGTATTATGTATTACTCCACCATTGAATTTAGTTCACTTAATTGTTTTAAGTATCAAAAATGATATTGTTCCAGAAAAGTTAGGGGGAATGGAATAATTAAACGAGTCGGTGACAAATTAAGGGGTCTGTGCCCTTATAGCCAGACCCCTTAAAATTGAATACACCCAGCTCTATTTAGGGCTTAATGTAGGTGTATCCTTGTACCTGCAAATGCGATAGCTCGGCGACACCGCTAGGCACAATATCAGTATCCGCAACATCGTATAGATCACTATTCACATTAACTTTACGACCTTTCACGGTGTTATTGCAGACATTAAATGCTACACCCTGGCTTTTAAGTTTATCAATTCTTGGCAGCATGTTCTGATCTGCGTTTGCGTTTTTAAATTTTGGTAAATTGCTTAATGCCTCGGGCTCTAGTAATAACGACAAACCATTGCCGTGCAATACAACTTTTATATCCATGTTCTCTGCACCCACTGCATTAATGTGGTTTTGGATATTACGTAAAGCACCGGTCTGTTTTTTAGCGTTATCATAGTTAATATGATAAACCACTTTTTGCTTACCATAACCCTGTTTGGTATTTGTAGTGCTATTGGTACATCCAGTAAAAACAAAAGCCATCATTATCAAGCTCATTCCTGCCCATTTCGAAACATATTGCATCATGATTTTTTCCTCATTTTATAAATGCTAAACCCAGCAGACCTAATTGTTTAGGTTTTTTTATGGGGTGCCATATAAGGGAGGTAAATTAACAGGGATTTATTCCAATAAATGCAATGTTTTTTAAAAAGAAAGATAAACGGACATAAAACCCATGATGAACATTGCAATGTTTAAATATTATAATACGCAGGGTGAATAAAGATTTTTAAGGGAGCAATCCGTTTAGAATAGGTTTTGAATTAGAAAATAATGGTTATCGATAGAATTCGATAACCATTATGTCTTTAATTACCTAATACAGTGGTAGTGTTTTTCTTAGCGGCCTTTGCTGCTTTCTTTTCTTTTGGTGTTAAAAGTGGTTGCTTCTTGGCATTTTTTTTACTGTCTTGTCCTTTGCTCATGATAGTTTCCTCTTGAGGTGTTCTTTTAAACCTAAGTCAGCTTGAACCAACCTAAGGACTATGGTTACGCAGAGGCCTCCTGTGGAGCGGGCAAGTCGATACGTAACAATGTCAGTATGGCCCTATCGACGATTAATAGATAGGAATAGCTGATATTGGCTTGTTACATGTGCATAAGTGTCTAGTAGTAGGGGTTATGGACAAAATATTTTTCGGGCTCAGTAAACATAATCAACCTCAGTCTTATAATAATTTAGCCTGTTGCTTGCCGGAGATTATATTCAAAGAGGGGTGAAATTACAGGGATGTAATTTCAAGTGCTGATTAAGCCTGGATGGCGCATCAGCACGACCCGTGGAAGTGGTAGTCAATTAACAGGATGTTAAGCTAGAAAAAGTGGCATGAATAATTTTCGGGAATTCTCATTTGATGTTTAATGAGAACAAGCGATTGAGCGAGCGGGTTTTTTGCTTGCTTTTTGAGCTGCAGCAAAAAGTGAGGCGCCAACAGGCGAACCTCGAAGCCTCAGTGCATAACTAAGCTAAGTGTATAAAGTAATCCAAATACATTACTGCATCAAATCATTCATATTAATAATCGGTAACAATATAGACAGCACAATCAACAACACAATGCCGCCCATGGCCACAATCAACAATGGCTCAAACAAGCCCATAAACACCGCAATCAAAACTTCCAGCTCACGTTCTTGCTGAAGCGCAGCTTTATCTAACATATCTTCCAAATTACCCGAACGCTCACCACTAGAAATTAAATGTAATGTCATCGGAGGAAATAACTTACTGCGATCTAGCGCTGCATAAATAGTTGAGCCCTCTCTTACTCGTGCAGATGCTTCAACTACTGCGTCACGCATTGGTAAGTTAGTTACCACCGGTGCCGATAGTGCTAATGCATCTAGTACAGGCACACCACTGGAAGTAAGAATACTTAGCGTTCTAGAAAAGCGCGCGGTGTTTAGGCCTCTTACCAATTTACCAATAACCGGCAGCTTTAATAAAAACAAATGATAGCGGCGCATGTTGGTGGGGAAGGATAAAAACTTTTTTATCGCAAAATAAATTGCTACACCCAGGGCAATTAAAGCGAACCACCAGTTTTGTAAAAACTCACTTAACCAGATCATTGCCTGGGTGATGCCCGGGAGTTCTTGGCCTGAGGTATTAAATACTTCTACTATTTGTGGGACTACAAATATTAATAAACCGGTGACAACTAAAAAGGCCATGATGGTTAGGATGGCTGGATAGATAGTTGCCTGTGCAACTTTTTGTGCCATTTGTTGACGGCTTTCGGTGTAGTCGGCGAGACGATCTAATACGATATCTAAATGCCCGGATGATTCACCTGCGGCGACGGTAGCACGGAAAAGATCTGGAAATATTTTTGGGTAGTCTGCCAGGCCCGAAGCAAGTGTGTGACCTTCTAAAATTTTAGAGCGCAGTGCAAAAACCATGCTTTTTATGCGAGGCTTTTCGGTTTGCTGGCCTACGGCAGAAAGTGCTTCATCTAAGGGTAATGCGGCGCGGACTAAAGTGGCAAGCTGGCGTGTAAATAGTGCGAGGTCGGTTGCACTAATGCCACGGCGTGACGACATGCGTACCGGTTGTGCCTGTTGTTTTTTTTCTTGATTCGCGGCAGTTTCAATTTGTAGCGGCATCATGCCTTTTTCGCGTAGGCTCTGGCGAACCTGGCGCGCAGTATCACCTTCTATGACGCCTTTTTTCTCGCGGCCTTTTTCATCCAGTGCTGTGTATTCAAATGCCGCCATTATTTAATCTTCGCGCGAAACTCTTAAGACTTCTTCAATAGAGGTGATGCCTTTTAATACCAGGCGCTTTCCATCGGTACGTAAACTACTGCTGAAACTGCGCGCGTATTTTTCCATGGCCTGTTCGCCTTCGCCATCGTGAATCATTTGTTGCAGTGTGTCATCAACAGGAATGAGTTCATACACACCGGTACGCCCTGCATAACCCAGCTGGTTGCATTCATCACAGCCTTTAGGTCGATAAACTTGTGGCGCCTGAGCTTCTTCAACTTCTAGCCATTCGCATTCTCTGCTTGAAGCAGTGTGAGGCTCTTTGCATTGCGGACAGAGTTGGCGAACCAGGCGTTGTGCCAATACACCAATTAAACTGGATGCCAATAAAAAAGGTTCTACACCCATATCGCGTAAACGCGTTACCGCACCGATAGCTGTATTGGTGTGTAGTGTTGAAAGCACCAGGTGACCCGTTAAACTGGCTTGCACCGCAATGGATGCGGTTTCTAAATCACGTATCTCACCAATCATTACGACGTCAGGATCTTGCCGTAAAATGGCGCGCAGTCCTTTTGCGAATGTCATTTCAACTTTGTTATTAACCTGCGTTTGACCAATTCCATCAAGGTAATACTCGATGGGGTCTTCTACGGTTAATATGTTTCGGCTTTTGTCATTCAGTCGAGTCAGACCGGCATAGAGTGTTGTGGTTTTGCCTGAGCCGGTAGGGCCGGTCACTAAAATAATGCCATGCGGGTGATGTAATAAATCATTGAGTCTGTCGCTGTCGGTATCTGACATACCGAGGTGTTGTAAATCTAAACGTCCGGCCTGTTTGTCGAGTAAACGTAAAACAATGCGTTCACCATGGCCTGAGGGTAAAGTCGATACACGCACGTCAACTGAGCGGCCAGCTACTTTTAATGAGATACGACCATCTTGCGGCAGGCGTTTTTCCGCGATGTCTAATTTGGCCATAACTTTTATACGCGAGATAACCAGCGGCGCTATATTTTTTGGAGGCTGTAAAATTTCACGCAGTACTCCATCTACACGAAAACGAATACGCATTCTGTTTTCGAAGGCTTCGATGTGAATGTCTGAAGCATTTACTTTTATGGCCTCGGTTAAGACCGCGTTAATTAATTTAATAATTGGCGCGTCGTCTTCGGCCTCTAATAAATCTTCTGGTTCGATCGTCTCAGCAAGTTGATCCAGGTCGAGCTCATCACTCACACCTTCCATCATGGTCATTGCCTGATCAGAGCTCTGTTCGTAAGTTTGTGCGAGTAGTGTTTCGAATTTTTCATCTGTAACAGGTGAAAGTTCGATGCGCAGATTAATAATTCTACGTACTTCAGAAATGGCCTGTGGGTTTAGCTTGCCGCGATAAAATAGCTGAGCTTTATCGGAGTGTATATTCCCCAATAAAACACCATGACGTTTAGCAAAGGCGTAGGAAATATTGGTAGCAGAAACGTCGTTGCTGGTTTCTTCAGCAACTAAAACTTCATCGGATGAACTATTCGAAATCATCGTCTTTTAGCTCGTCCTGTACTTTTGCAGGTGCTGATGGTGTAACTACCTTTTGTTTTAACTCAGGTAATAGTGGTGAGCTCTTTTGCTTGAGTAGACCAAAACCATTTTCACCTGCGTCAATTTGTTGAGCGCGGAGGTAATTATATTTTTGATTGGTTTGAAATGCCGCATCAGCTGCGCTACGCATAATGCTAGGGCGCATAAAGACCATCAAGTTTTGTTTTTCTTTTGCGGTGCTGTGTGAACGGAATAACCAGCCGAGCAATGGAATATCGCCTAATACAGGGACTTTAGAAACCTGATCGCGTAGCGTGTCATCGATTAATCCGCCCAATACTAAAATTTCACCATCCTCTACTAGTACAGAGGTGCTAATAGAACGTTTTTTTGTAATTAAACCTTCTGACGAACTAGCGGCCTGTGCAACATTTGAAACTTCCTGCTGAATGTCGAGCTTAATGGTGTTGCCTTCGTTTATTTGCGGCGTTACTTTTAGCGTGATACCAACATCTTGACGCTCAACAGTTTGGAATGGGTTGGATGCACCATCGGCCGCTGTGGTAAATGAACCGGTTATAAAGGGTACATTCTGCGCGATAATAATTTCTGCTTCCTGATTGTCCATGGTGACAACACTGGGCGTCGATAAAATATTAGTGGCCGCATCGGCGGTAAGTGCTTTTAATAAAAAGCCAAAGCGATTGTTTTTATCACTACCAAAGCCAAAGGTAATGCCATCACCCAATGAGCTTGCAATGGTTGTTGGATCACCACTGAATAGGCCAATAATACCGGCGGAGCCACCAAAGTTACTTACACCAATAGGTACCTGATTGCTGTCGCTATTTTTTTCTCCACCAATGGCCATTTGTGAGGAAAATTCTTTACTGTGATTGTCAGAGATTTCCGCAATAATAGATTCCACTAAAACCTGCGCGCGGCGGATGTCGAGCTGGCGAATAATCGATTTCATACGGCGCACAACATCGGGGCCGGCGGTAATGATTAATGCATTGGTAGAGTCGTCAGATTGAATATCTACTTCGTTATTTTTTGATAATGCAGTTACTTTTTTAGCCGTGCCTTTCTTGCTGTTTTTATCCTGATTTTTTTGCACGCCAGTTAATATGGTGACGATGTCGGATGCTTTTGCATATTTCAAATAAATAACATGCGTATTGCCGGCTTCGTTATCTAGAGGTGTATCTAGGTGTGCAATCGTAGCGCGGATTTTCAGGCGAGCTGAGCGCTCACCGCTCATTAAAATACTGTTAGTGCGATCATCTGCAGCGAGTATGAGCTTGTCTGCCTGTGCTGCTTTTCCGCCACTGCTACCCGCGTGTAATGAATTGAGTATGCGCACCAGTTCTGAAGCCGAGGCGTGTCTCAAGGGAATGATTTCCAGCTCGTCACTCTCTGGGCGGTCTATGCTTCTAATAATAAGAACTAGACGTTTAATATTTGCCGCATGGTCTGTAATGATTAATGTATTGGTTGGGTTGTAAGCCGCAAGGTGACCCTGCTGAGGTACGAGGGGACGTAGTATCGGTACAAGTTGTGCTGCAGGCACGTGATTCAAGGTGATTACTTTGGTGATAAATTGATCGCCAGAGCTAGTGTTACCTCTCACAACAGGCAAAGGGCCTTGCTTGGCATTTACTTCTGGGACAATTTTTATAATGCTGCCAACGGGTACGGCGGCGTAACCATGTACCTGTAATACAGATAAAAAGACTTCATACACTTCGTCTTCGGACATGGTGATTGATGACACCACGGTTACCTTGGCTTTTACGCGGGGGTCTACAACGAAGTTTTTACCGGTGAATTTTGAGACGGTACTAATCAATGCGCGAATGTCGGCATCTTTTAAATTTAGCGTTATCTGATTATCTGCAGCGTAGCTAGCTTGGGCAAAGAGTAGGCCTAGAGTAAGTAAGCAGCTACTAATAAATGCGCGTGCATGTCTCTTTACTTTATATAGTGGTCTATCTGCACGCATATTGAGTGAGTCCTGGTATTTCAAAATAAGTATCTCAGTTTAAGGTATATCAAACTGCAGAGGTAGCTCTGCGCCATTACGTAATACCGTTAAATTAACTTGTTTAGCTTTCTGTAAGCTGCGTAATGCTTTAAGACCTTCTTTGGGGCTATTTAGTTTAACGCCATTGATGGCCAATATGACATCCGATGCCTGTATGCCAACCGCATCAAAGAGTGTGTTGTCACCCTGCGGCTTTAATCGATAGCCACGTAGCTTGCCATTTTCCCGGTAGGGAATAGGGATGGCATATTTCCCGAATGATGTTGGGTTTTTAAGTATGTTTTTGCGAATATCGCCTAATGCGCTTCCGGGAGAAGATCTATCGATTGGCTTCGCTCTATCGGAGCTTGCGGGCTTTATAAAGCTACTGTTGGAGTCTTTGGGCATGCGCAGTGTTTCTAGTATACCGCTACGTAATAATATGACTCTATCCGCATAAATTTCTTTAACGGTTGCGCTGGATACCTTGTCGCCGATGCCGTAAATATCTTCCTTGCCATTTTTACCCATGGCAATGATAGCGCTGGCCAATTTCATTGGTTGTGCTGCAAGAACACCCTTTAACACTAGATTTAAACGTGTTTCAGGGGCGTCTTTTTTTACCGTGCTGCTTGGATTTATTTGGTATTCACCAAACAGATTTGCATCTGCAATGTGTTGATAGTTATTAAGCGCAGATTTTTTTGTATTACTCACACTATTATTTCTTGAGGTTGGGGCTGCTTTGCTTGCTTCATCAGAAATAAGAGCCCAGCTTATTTGGGAAAGTGTATAGGTGCAGGCAATAATAAGAAGTAAAGTGATAGCAGGAGGCAATAGTATGTTTATTCGCGCTAAATTAAGCTTTTCAGCGAGTAATGCCTTGGGAAATTTTTCTGCCAGTGTTTTCATATTAGCTTTATATTATAGAGGATCGGCAATGCTGCTACGGATTGTTGCCGAATAATAACTATGTTTGTGGCTATGTTTTGTCGAGTACTGAGCATATTTTAACTAACAGTCTATTAGATGCAAAACGGGGACACATGGTTTTCCATATATCCCCGTATATCAAGCTAAAGAGAGCCTGGTTTACACCATGTCTTTCAAGCCTTTAAGGGGCAGAACTTTAACCACTTTACGAGCAGGCTTAGCTTTAAACATCATTTCTTCACCAGTGAAAGGGTTAGTGCCTTTACGTGCTTTAGTTGCTGGCTTCTTAATAACCTTGATCTTTAGTAAGCCAGGCATATTAAAGAACCCAGCACCACGAGGTTTAATGTTTTTCTCAATTAAACCAGTTAAGCTTTCCAAAACAGCAGAAACTTCTTTACGACTTAACTCTGTTTCACCAGCAATGTGGTTTAAAATTTCGCTTTTTGTAGGTGGCTTTTTAACTGCAGTTGCAGCCGCTTTTTTTGTGGCTACTTTTTTCTTTGCCGCTTTCTTTTTAACCGCCATACTGTGCTCCTATCGTTATTAATTTTGTCTGTTATTATGAATAATCTAATGAATTATTCTATGTTATGGATTGTTAGTGCTTTTGCACTGTAATACAAGGGTTTTTGTGAGAATCTTTTAAGAAAAATGCATGAATTTACTTATATAACAGCATTTACCATCGGTTTAATGGGTGGAGTGCATTGTGTTGGCATGTGTGGCGGAATTGTTGGCGCTTTAAGTTTTGCTACTCAGCAAAATAAAGGTGCTAAAAAAACGTCCTTATTTACACTGCTTTTTGCCTATAACTTTGGTCGACTATTTAGTTATTCATTGGCGGGCGGTGTAATGGGTTCCGTTGGTTGGTTACTTGCTCGATGGACTGATATTCATTATATGCAACTGGTGATGCAGCTAATTGCTGGCATTTTTATGTTGATGATGGGCTTGTATATTTCTGGCTGGTGGATGGGTTTGCTTAAGCTGGAAAAAATAGGCGGTATGGTTTGGCAATACGTGCAGCCAGTCGCACAAAAAATATTACCAGTTAAGAATTCTTTACAGGCAATAAGTTTAGGCCTGTTATGGGGTTGGTTACCTTGTGGACTAGTTTATAGTGTTTTAATCTGGTCTGTATCTGCAGGAAGTTTTCAACAGGGAGCATTACTTATGTTGTGTTTCGGCCTTGGCACGTTGCCTAATTTGCTGGCAATGGGATTATTTGCTAATCAGTTAAAGCTGTTTGTGCAAAAACAAACGGTGCGCTATATGGCGGGTGCCATGGTTATTTTGTTTGCGCTGTGGAACATCGCTTTGGCGCTTAAATCGATGAGCTAGAAATTATTGCTGGAAGTTGATTTGGCGAGCGAATCATAAAGCGCTTTTCTCTGGCAGCATCACCCGCCAATAATTCTATTTGAGACTTACTTACCATAAACTGCTGAGCCAAAAATTTGATTAAGTGCTGATTGGCTTTGCCATTAATGGGCGGCGCAGTAATACGTATTTTTAATCGATTATCCATCACCTCGGCAAATTCATCTTTACTGGCCTTGGGCTGTGCCTTTACGCGCAATAATAAATCCTCTCCCTGCCACTCATAAAATGTGTGCATTTACAGATTGATGCCGAACACATTCATAAACAGATAACGCACCGAGTACTGCACAAACATAATTGCGATGATGGCAATCATGGGTGAAAGATCCATGCCGCCCATGGGCGGTAGCAGATTCCTAAAGTGTTTAAGAATAGGTGATGTCAGGCTGTTTAGTAGGCTAACGGCCGGGTTGTAAGGGTCTGGGTTTACCCAGCTTAGAATTGCCTGAATGATGATGGAATAGAGGAATACGCTCAGGGTTAGCATGAGGACTTGCCCTATCGCTAACAGGGAAATAACGACGGGGTTAAGCGTTTGGTAAACCACCATGACTTTTACCGCAATCACCAGGATGGCCAACACTAATGTGGCCATATCAATACCAAAAAACCCGGGGATAATTTTGCGCATTGGCTTAACCGGTGGATTGGTTATTTTTACAATAAATTGCGATACCGGATTATAAAAATCAGCGCCTGCCCATTGAAGAATCACGCGGATGAGTAATGCGGTTGCATACAGCTGAAGTAAAATATCAATTAAAAATACAAATGGGTTCATTTCGTCAATTCCGTCTTTTCTGTTATTGCTTGCCGAGCTCATCAGCGAGTTCGATTGCGCGATCTCTGGCTGCGTTTAAGGCTTGTTGAATAATTTGTTCAAAGCCATTGGCCTCAAAGGATGCAATGGCAGCTGCCGTAGTGCCTCCTTTTGAAGTAACTTTGGCACGTAGTGTGGCGGGATCATCTTCGCCCTCTAGTGCCATACGAGCAGCACCTAAAGCAGTTTGTTTCGCCAGTAGGCCTGCGGTTTGTTCATCTAAACCAAGCTGGCTGCCTGCGCGTTGCATGGCTTCCATAAATAGAAAAAAATAAGCGGGCCCAGAGCCTGAAACGGCGGTTACTGCATCGAGTAGAGATTCATTATCAACCCATAGCGTAATACCCGCGGCCCCTAGAATTTGTTCGGCGACTTGTTTTTGTTTGGCGCTGGTTTGTGGGTTGGCGTATAAGCCTGTTGCACCGGCTTGAATTAATGATGGCGTGTTTGGCATGCAGCGTACAATGGCATTGTTGCCACCTAACCAACGATCTATATCTGTAGAGCGAATACCCGCTGCAATAGAAATTATTAAATTCGATTCGCCTAGTGATGCTTTAATGTTTTTGCAAACGTCGGCCAGTACCTGAGGTTTTACGGCCAGAACAATGACGTCCGCTTGTTGCACCGCAGCTTGATTATCCGCCGTGGTGTGAATTGAAAATTGCTCTGCGAGTTGCTGCAGTTTGTTTTGGTCTGGATCGGTTACGCTAATAAGCTCACAGGGGTAGGCATTATTTATTAGACCACCAATTAGGCTGGCTGCCATGTTACCGCCACCGATAAAGCAAATTTTATTGTTCATAATCTCTCTGTACTAACATTATTTTTTACGATTAAACGTTACGTGTAATTGCGTGCGCCAAATATAGCCGTGCCAATGCGTAAAATAGTACTGCCTTCGGCGATAGCGGCTTCCATATCATTACTCATGCCCATTGATAGAGTATCCATTTCAGGGTGAGATTTTTGCAGCATTTGTAAAGCCTGGTGTATTTTATTAAAAGTAGCGCGTTGTGCTGTAAGGGTATCAGCTTTTGCGGGTATCGCCATTAATCCACGCAGGGTAATATTGGGTAGCTGCGCGACTTCGGTAACTATTGCACTTAAATCGTTAAGCAATAATCCGGATTTTGATGTTTCTTCACTAATATTTACTTGTAGGCAAATATTTAAGGGTGACATAAACTCTGGGCGTTGCTCGCTTAATCGCCGAGCAATTTTTAGGCGATCCACACTGTGTACCCAGGCAAAGTTTTCAGCTAATTCACGTGTTTTATTTGATTGAATTGAACCTATGAAATGCCATTCAATAGGCAAGTTGTGAAGCGTGTGAATCTTTTGCAGCGCCTCCTGTAGGTAGTTTTCACCAAAACAGCGTTGCCCAGCGTTGAATGCAGATCGAATATCTTCTGCAGGTTTTGTCTTGCTAACAGCAAGTAAGCTTATTTCGTTTGGGTCGCGTTGATATTGCTGACAAAACTCGGCAATATGCGTGTTTATTTGCCTAAGATTAGCTGCAATATTTGCAGAGTGTGTTGCAGAACCGTTAGTCTGGCTTGGCATTTGTTTGAAGCCTGCTAAATTATTGACTATAAATAGAATACTTAGAAAAAAGGATGGCTGTTGATTTAGTCAGCTTAACCTTGTTTCATTACTCATTGTCCTATGAAGGGCAGACCTCTTTCAAGTGAGACTTGGCTTAAGACCCAAGTTTTTCACGCAGTGTTCCGGGAGATTTAATGGATATTGCTCAATTATTAGCGTTCGGTGTAAAGAATGGCGCATCTGACTTACATTTATCGGCTGGCTTGCCGCCGATGATTCGTGTGGATGGAGACGTTCGACGCATTAATGTTGATGCGATGCCGCATGAAGAAATTCATGCCATGGTGTATGACATCATGAATGATAAGCAACGTAAGACCTTTGAAGAATATTGGGAAGTGGATTTTTCCTTCGAGATTCCCGGTTTAGCGCGTTTTCGTGTCAATGCGTTCAACCATAATCGAGGAGCGGGTGCTGTATTTCGTACCATTCCATCGAAGATACTGACTCTAGAAGAGTTGGGTGCACCTAAAATATTTGAAGAAATTTCCAATACGCCACGCGGTATTGTATTGGTTACCGGGCCTACGGGTTCAGGTAAGTCCACCACGCTGGCGGCCATGGTTAACCATGTGAATGAGAATGACTATGGTCATATTTTAACCATAGAAGACCCGATTGAATTCGTGCATGAAAGTAAAAAATGCTTGATGAATCAGCGTGAAGTGCATCGTGACACTATGGGTTTTAGTGAGGCGTTACGTTCGGCCTTACGTGAAGACCCCGATGTTATTCTAGTGGGCGAGATGCGTGACCTTGAAACCATTCGTTTAGCATTATCTGCTGCAGAAACAGGACATTTGGTGTTTGGTACATTGCATACTAGTTCAGCAGCTAAAACGGTTGACCGTATTGTGGATGTGTTTCCAGCAGCTGAAAAAGATATGGTTCGTGCCATGTTGTCTGAATCATTGCGTGCGGTAATTGCGCAAACCTTGTTAAAGAAGATTGGTGGTGGTCGAGTTGCGGCACATGAGATCATGATCGGTACACCGGCTATTCGTAACCTGATTCGTGAAAACAAAATTGCGCAGATGTATTCAGCTATACAAACTGGACAAAATATCGGTATGCAAACCTTGGATCAGAATCTAAAAGAGCTGGTTGATCGTGGTATGGTCACTAAAGACGACGCACGTTCAAAAGCGATGAACAAAGAATCAATTTAATAAAATAAAAATATTAAAAAGCGTGAATAATTTCATTCAAGGCTTACAAAAATATTAATGGAGTTTAAAAATGGATAGAGATAAGGCCATCCGATACATGCACGATTTATTGCGCATGTTGGTGCAGAAAGATGGTTCTGATTTGTTTATTACAGTAGGCGCAGCGCCATCTAT
>Ga0316204_10006644_pt1 | contig 17625 bp, 12 predicted proteins | sample 6monrhotite_MG_2_FD_205661 | JGI IMG/M metagenome (GOLD analysis project Ga0316204, IMG submission 205661) | Microbial mat bacterial communities from mineral coupon in-situ incubated in ocean water Damariscotta River, Maine, United States -... | ecosystem: Environmental > Aquatic > Marine >... | reverse complement strand
AGGATTCCATCGGCGAATTGTAGAACAGATTGGGCCCGAGGCCGATCACCGCTTCGATGAGGTCGGATTCGATCACCTGTTTGCGGATCGCCTGTTCGGAATCTCTAAACAATACGCCGTGGGGCCAGAGCATGGCCGCCCTGCCCGTTTTGGGGTTCATGCTTTTAATGATGTGGGTGTAAAAGGCGTAGTCAGCACAACCCTGGGGCGGTACGCCGTAAAGGTTGCGACCGTATTGATCAGCTGCGAACTTGTCGCGCTTCCACTTTTTAATAGAGTACGGCGGGTTGGCAAAGATCACGTCGAACTGTTTAAGCTGGTCATCTTCAATAAACTTAGGGCTGCTAAGGGTGTCGCCGCGCATCACTTCGAATTCTTCCATGTCGTGCAAGAACATGTTCATACGGGCGATGGCGGAGGTGAGCAGGTTAACCTCTTGACCGTAGAGCTTAACGCTGCGCCACTCTTTGCCTTCGCTACGCAAATCCATCACCGCGTTGAGCAACATGCCACCTGTGCCGCAGGTGGGGTCGTAGGCAGTCTCGTTGGTTTGCAGACCCATAATGCGGGTCATCAAATGCACCACGGTACGGTTGGTGTAAAACTCAGCGGCGGTGTGGCCAGAGTCATCCGCGAACTTTTTGATCAGATATTCGTAAGCATCACCGAGGTCATCCTGATCTACCGATTTAATGCCAAGGGGGATTTTGCTGAAGTGGCCGATCAGATCCGCCAGCAGGTGATCCGGCAGGCGCTCTTTATTGGTCCACTGGGCATCACCAAATACGCCGTGCAGACGCGGGTTATTGGCCTCGATCAAGCGCAGGGCGTTTTGGATCGCCTTGCCGATGTCGGTGCCGGTATTACGCACCACCTCCCAACGGGCCTCAGCGGGAATATCGAAACGATGGAACATGGGCATGGCGGCGTATTCAGCATCGCCCTCATTCACTTCCAGCGCCTCAACATACTCTTCCAGATAAACATCCGAAAGGCGTTTGTAGAACAGCAGTGGGAAGATGTACTGCTTGTAGTCAGACGCGTCGATCTGGCCGCGTAGAAATTCCGCCGCGCCCCAGAGAAGATCTTCGAGTTTCTTTTTGTTCATAATGATCTGTAATCCAGGTATTCCATACGCTCTAACCATAGGTTAATGTAGGGGCCTTTATCGCTGGGGTGTGGTGCAGTATCTGACAGCAAAAAGATTTGTTTGGGTTTGTTGTCAGCTATTTTTTCTAGGTGTGTCCATTGAAATTTCCCGTAATTATAGGCATCTATTTTTTTACGCCCGATTAGAAATGATGGCCGTTTAGACTCTGGTAGCTCTTTACATATCAGCTTGTTGTCAAACCTAACGGTAAACCAGCGATCTTCATCATCTTTGTTAATCCACGCCTTACCATAGTAAATGCGCATTTCATCGGGAAAGTCGCCAGTGTCTTGCCCGTCGATTTCAATAAACAGGTCTTTTAGGTCTATCAAGCCTATTTGGGGTAATTGAACAGTGAAGTTCTCACCACTTAGGTATGCATCGATCATTGAGCTTAAATTTTTTGATCGTTGAATTTTGCGCTTACCACGTTTGCTTTCTGTACCGGCATCGGCGAGTTTTGCGTTGCCTTTCTTACCATTGCCCTCCAACAGGTCATCGGGGCGTTGGTTACTCGGTGGCTGGAGGTTAAGCCTTACTGCGTTATCGTGATACTCATCTTCATCGCTATAGAGGTCGTCAACGTGATTGATGCTTCGTTTGTGCTTTATAATGTCTTGTTCGATGGGACAACCATCGACATGATCCGAAACAAAAGTGAAGTATGGATCTCGTTTGCGCAGTTCGGTAGCTTTGTCTAAATTGGCGCAGGTAATTTTTGCATCACAGTTTTCATCTGGACATTTGAACGCATATTTTGAGTCAATTTTTCCAAACTGATATAGCTGATCAGCTTTTTCGGCTGTAACCATATCCTTCACTTGTAATGAATAGGCTTTCTCTAGTTTCATATTCTCACTCCGTCACCTAGCACTATTCTTACCTACCCTGGCTTGCAGTTGCTTGCCCAGGGGAGTTAGCCGGTATTTTTGTAGGCGGCTGTTGGGCTTATCAGGGATGGTCATTTCGATCATCCCGGCCTCCAGCGCCGCTTTGATATATTTTTGCCGCAGGTGCTCGGCGTCCTTAAGCTTCAGTTTTTTCTGGATTTCTGCCCGGCTTAGCTCCCCTTCAAGGACACTTAAAAGCCGGCCGACTTCCTGGCCGACTTCCTGGGTGACTTCCTGGGTGACTTCCTGGTTCAGTATTTCTCCATATTCCCAAAGTTGCTTAGGCATTGTAAATATGAGTGTTACGCCAGAGGTTGGATCAGAGTGCCACTGAGGCGGAGAAAGTCCTGCCTCTTCACATGCTTTTTGGATAAGAGCACTGCCCCGGCCAAGCTTTTCCATGTAGCCGAAAATATAGAGTATATGAGCAATATCGGGATTGCGCAGAATGGAGATATGGCCCTGCTGGATACTCTCTTCATTCATCCCTTCTGGGAATCCACCGGAGTTCCAAATTTTAACCTCACGAGGGCCAATCTCCACCTTAATACCGCCAGCGGCATCACTGTAGTCACGATGAGCAAAGGCGTTAACCAGTGCCTCACGAATAGCCCGTGGAGGGTAAAGGGATTGCTCTTCACGCTGGTTATTTTTTTCAGAGAAACGAACTATAGTGGGCGTGTTACGCATGATAAAGCGATGAAGCTGTTCCAATACCGAAGTAATCGGCCCTTCAAAGTGCTGAAGATCTTGATAGCTATCAGCCTCTTTACTGGTATAACACACAGCACGCACCCGGGTTTGGGGGTAGCGCTGGGCCGGATTATCCGTAAACATAATATCACCAGCATTGGTCAGCCTGCCGTATTTAGCCATGGAGAGTTTTTGCAATAGCTCAAATACATGTTGAGGCTTATCTATAGTGCCAGTAGCGATACCTTCAGGTAGACGTGGCGTTATATGAAGCTCTCTCAACACGCTATCTGAAATATCGGCCTCTGTTGCTAAGTCAGAGAATCTTCGTTCCCAGCGCTCTGGCTCAATCTGCTTGCGCAGCACCATGTCACGGATGGTATCAATATCAGCCTTAGTCGTTTGTACTCCCTCACGAATGTAGATGTCATTTTTGAACGAGAAAGGAATATCCTTGCCTGCGGGCACCTTTACTAGGATGATGAATTTACCTTCATACTCTTGGGCTTCAACAGTGAAGAGTGCCGATGGTTTTATATCTTTTATGAGCTGCGTTTCAATTTTTTCTGCTAATGCAGCAGCATTATCGATACCAATGACATCCCCTTCACTACTCACACCACATAGGATGCTGCCGCCTTGAGTATTAAGAAAGGCGGATACGTCTTTACCAATATTACGAACATCAGCCATGGTATTGAATTCAGTAATCTGGCTTTCTCCTAAGGCGAGTTTTTCTATGAGTGCTTGCTTACTCATTGCCCTCTCCTTTTAGGCCGTGCTGGCCTTTATCTCCATTCTTGAAGTTTTCTTTAAGGTATTTCTCTACTTCTTGATAGCGGAAGAATTGAACGACAACAAACAGACTGGCATCGTCATCACGATCAAACTTTTGCACCCAGTTTCCTTGGCGATCATCCAATGGAAGATGCTCCATGGTGGCCTCTTCATACATTTGGATGACACGCATGTCATTAATAGAAGATGCACCTTTTCTTAGATCTAGATTTTCCCGTGCTTTTACATCGCCATAGCCCAGGTCTTTAAGTAGTCTTCTGGCAAACACCACTTGATCATGTGCCAGAAACCAGCGCGGTTTATCTAGCTCAATGGCTTTTTTCATTTCACGATGGGTAATGGATAGTTCACCCGCTTTAATACCGCTCCCGTATTGAGGGGTAATCAGGCCTAGAAATAGGTCGCACTGCTTTACTGCATGTAGGCAGTTCTCAAAGGCTGTCTTATTGGAAAATACCGGTACGGTACCTTTGTGAGACATCCACACTTCATAACCAGCCGCTGTGAGTAGATCATAGACCCGCTCTAACAGCTCTTCGATTCCATAAACTGATGATGACACCATGACGGTGAGTTTTTTGCTCATATCTCGAATCCTTCCTTGATAAGCAGTGTTTCTAGCTCTTGCTCTGCCTGCTCTAACGCTGCAAGCTTTTGTTTAAAGTCCTGTAGTGCCTCTTCTACGGTGATGGTCTCTTCTTCCAGGGGCTTTTGCACGTAGCGGGCGATATTGAGGTTAAAGTCGTTCTCTTCGATTTCTGACATGCTTACCCAGCGAACAACACCTTCAATCTCCTTGGCGTTAGCTGGGCCTTGTTGTTGCTGCTGTTTGTAGGCTTGATAAATTTCATCTGCCTGTTGCTCTGAGAGGGTATTTTGCGCACGACCTTTGGTGAAGATCTCTTCGGCGTTGATAATGAGCAGATGTCCCAGATGATCCGCTGGACTCTGCTTACGCAAGACCAAGATGCAGGCAGGAATGCCCGTGCCATAAAACAGGTTAGAGGCAACACCGATAATTGCTTCGATACGGTTCTCTTTTAGCAATTGGCTACGAATTCGGCCCTCTGCACCGCCACGAAACAGTACACCATGCGGCAATACCACTGCCATTCGGCCAGACTCGTTGAGTGAAGCAAACATGTGCTGCATCCAGGCAAAGTCACCGTTGGTCTTAGGGGGGTGGCCATATTGGTTACGACCATAGAGGTCACTGCCCCAACGGTCGAAGCCCCACTCTTTTAGGCTGAAGGGTGGATTGGCAATGACATTATCAAAGGTTTGTAGTTTGTCATTTTCGAGAAACTTCGGTTGGCGCAGGGTATCACCACGGACAATCTCAAAATCTTCCATGCCATGCAGAAATAGGTTCATGCGGGCAATGGCCTCTGTGGTGAGGTTCTTCTCCTGCCCTTTGATGGTTAACAGCCGTGGATCACCACCATTCTCTTGTACGTGATGAATGGTCTCCAGTAGCATACCTCCGGTACCACAGGCCGGGTCATAAACACTCTCACCTGCTTTTGGATCGAGGATGTTGACCATTAGCCGGACAATGGTACGCGGGGTATAGAACTCGCCAGCCTTTTTATTGGCTTTATCAGCAAAGCGCTTGATGAGGTATTCATAAGCGCGGCCCATGTCATCATCACGGACATTGGAAACACCGAGTTTCACTTGATTGAAGTGGCCTAATAGGGTCAGCAGCAGTTCGTCGGAGAGTCGATCTTTGTTGGTCCAGCCCGCATCACCAAAGATGCCGTATAGGTTAGCGTTAGCAGTTTCTATGCCGCGAAATGCAGCGACTAACGCTTGGCCAATATCACTGGTGTTTAAAAAAATATCAGCCCAATGACATCCTTTCGGGATCTGGATACGATGAAACATTTCGCCTCGGGCCAGCTCTTCATCACCGACTGTCGCCATCGCGTCTTGCAGCTCTTCATCGTAAACATCACAAATACGCTTATAAAACAGAACTGGAAAGATGTAGGTTTTGTAATCAGAGGCATCCACCGGCCCCGTGAGGATATGGGCGGCATGCCAGAGATGGGCTTCGAGGTCTTTTAGATTAATTAACGTCATTTCTTCTATCGTTTGCTGAATATGGCTCAGTTTATCTCAATGCCTGGTGTTAGCGTTAAATTACCTACGCCGTCTAGTGCCGCTTATTCCTTATGCTAACCCTTGCAGGCCGAGTCCTTAGCTACAAGCTCGTCGCTGCTTTTGTCGAGGCCGTTAAGGAATTCTTGTTGTTGGTTGCTGGTCATTATTTAATCCAAGCAATAAACGTAGGAATATTCCTAATATTCAAACAGTTAACCTTAATATTCCTGACCTTACCACACCAGCAGGATTCAGGGGATAGCTATTGGATTAAATTGGCCTGTTAGCGGGGTTGGGGAGCCATCTTGACAGCGTTTGTGATCACTATACCACCACCTAAAGACGCACTTACACACGCGTAAGGGGTGCGAACTAAGTGCGTATTTTTATGAAGCATGCCTGCGTAAAGGGTTCGTACTTCACTTCGTACCCAATAAGGTGGCCTGGCTGAATAGATGGCTGTTGTTTATATTCTGCCTGATGTACATTTTATCCCAGATAATCCAATATATCCTTGGTCGTCTCATAGAATGTTGAGGGTAAGAGCACAATCTAGCCCCGATGCAAACCTCCATAAAGCATTGCTTTAAGGCTTAAACTCGCAAACCTTTAAGTGCCCGCTATTAACCTTTCGCACACGGCTTCCCTAATCGATCATAACAAGATAGCTCCGCAACTGATTGCCATGCCAGGTGATACATCGGTTACTTAAGGTGCCATCCGGCATGATGCTCAGGCAGCCAAGATTATTTCTGCCAACAATTCGGTAGCCATCATCACCGTGGTTTGCTTTGAGGTATTCGCTGTTTATCTGCCAATCACTGGGTTCATTAATCTGCATCTCTTGGGCTTTTTTAGCAGAGAGCATCAATGGGTGCTGTTTGAGTATGGCGGGGTATTCGGTGAACTCACGCAGGTGTTGGCTGGGGTTGTGTTTGATCTCCTCAAAACGCTGCGAGGTTGCTGGCTGGTCCCACCCTTGAAAGCTTCTTCGATGATCCCAAGCGGAAAAGAAATTCATTAATTTTTTATTGGCCCAACCAGTGTTCTTTTGCGCGCTGCTGGTGATCTGTTTGAAATGCAGGGTGCGATTATTCCAGCTAAAACTACCGCGCATGGTAAAGCTGTAGTGCACATCGCCTGAGAGAAAAATCAGCGTTTGCTGTTCAGCTATCACACCGTGTAGCTGTTTGAAAAATTGCACTAGCCCTGCGGTACTGGCAGACCAAGATTCGAAGTCGAGGGTCTCCGCCTTAACCCCCCAATTGGCAAAGGTCGCTTGCGCCTCTTCAATCGTCTCCAGCCCCATCACGGGGGCGGCCGAGACAATCATTAACGGCGACTGGTGATTAAGCGCGCTGATTTGTGCGCCCATGCTTGCCAGTGCTTGTGGATTAATCAGCCAGGGTAGCTCGCCCTCGGCAACGGCCATGTTACGTTGTGTACGGGTATCTAACACCAGTGCGGCGGGATGACTCGGCACTAGATACGACCATTGTTGCTGATTGAGGCGGCTATACAGCTGATCACACTGCTGCACCGTGGCAGTGGGGGTATTGAAATAGTCTTGCAGCGTGTTAATTATCCCGTCATCAAAACTATCAGGGTCATTGCCCCACCCCTGAAAAGCCCAGTATGCGGCTAGAGCATTGGTAACAACACGCTTACCCGCAGGAGATTGTGCGACGTGTTGTTGCCATGCTGCATGGATATTCCAATCGTCGGTCACTTCATGATCATCAAAAATCATGTAGCTGGGGATATTGGCGAGTAGGCGTCTGATTTGCGGCAGGGTACGCTGGTTAAGTTTGAGCTGTTTCAGTTGCTCACGGTACTTTTTACGAGCCTGGTTGGTTTTTTTGCTGATACGAAATGGCTGATATACCCGATCACGAATCGCCTCTTCATCAGATATATAGTCTTTAGGCCACAACTCGCCATTCCAGCTCAGCAGATAGAGGGCGGAAAACTCAGCAAAGCTGATCAGATGATTATGTGCGTAACCCGAGGTAAAACCAGCCTGCTCAGACATCAAATGATGACGCCGATTGATCGCAATTTCAGATAGCGGATATGGCATTCCCGGCACCGCTGGCTCATGAGGAGAGAGGGTTTCCGCTAATTGGCTAAGGTGCTTAATGAGGGGCGCGGCAACGTCATCTGCGTAGATTTGATCGCCGGTAAGCAGCAATACACTCGGGCGCTTATCCAGATCATTCAGATGCTGGGCGATCTCAAGATCGGCAATCGCTAGGGCATCTTTATCATCGCCATGCAGCTTACGACAGGAGCCGTGCAGAATATTTTGTGCGCTATTTGCATCCGCATTAGGCAGAAAAAAGCTCGGTAGCGCTTGGCCAGGATAGGCAAGAGAGCCTCTGCCAGAGAGTAGCCCTAACTGCTGAAGATTCTTACCATCAAGATTTACATCATAATTGAGCAATTGTGCCGTCGGAAAGGTGCCCGCCTGCGGATGAGCGGTGATCAGACTGATGTAGAGCTTGTCACCCAGCTTGACGGTCTTTACCGTGCTACGGCTTAACAGGTTAGCGTCTTGTAAGACCGTTGCGGCTAATTGCTGTGGTGCACTTGAGGTGGCTAACCAGATATTGACCTGATGACTGTCGCAGCGGCGCAGCATTGGCCCAGCAAGAATATTATTCATCACGTCTCCCTGACGATGGATTGATAACGATATAGCGAGTTTACGCTGATTAGCCGCTGCAAGGTAGGAGGGTGAGCACACATTCTGTCGATGCGGCCTTTTCAATCGCGCCACAGATTAGTCGTCCCACCATATGCACCATCCCTCGCTAATAGAGCATTTTCGGCTATCCTAATCCAAAATGTACAGCAGTTGCCCTCTAGTACATCGTCCAGTCCGACATTTTGGACTGAACGGTGTACTAACCACTCACCGCAAAAATAAGCGACCCTCAGCATCCTGTAAAAATCGATTATATCTCGTGCCAACAGCGCACAAAAAATCTTCCTTAAACTCATTCAAAATTACCCGAAAAAAACTTGCTAAATGGCAAGCCCACGTCCCGTAAAGGAATTTTTAGTTATCCACAAACCCTGTGGATAACTCTGTGAACTAAAGCTGGATAAGCCCCTTCAGCCCCCGTCATTGTTACACTTTTACTAAATTGATCAAAAAATAACCGCAACAATTTATAACAATAAAAACAATAAGATATAGAAGTCAATAGACAGAAACAGGTAAATTTTAAGCAATGATGCCGAGTTCATCTCAACTGAAAAAAAAGTGTTGATAACTTAAACTTTAAGTTGACAGAAAGCACCAAAACCGTCCCAAAGGGACAATGTGAGTGAACACTAGCGCATTGCCAATATACGCCGTGCGGTTTCGGCTAAAAACACAAAAATACGCGGCTAAAATCACCTTGAAATGGTGCCATTATTTGCCTTAAGCAAGGTGACCTCCATGCAGCGCTGAGGATGACAGTTAGCGGTGTTGCGATCAGCAGCGTGCTGAAAGACGCCCGTGAGCAGGCCGTCGATATCACCATAGCGGTGCCATTGAACATATCAGAGGCAGAGACCCGTCGCCGTTATATTGATATTTCACTCAAGGCGTGCGGCTGGAAGTGCCTGCGTGAGGGTTATGAGCTGGAAATGAAGTGACCGGCATGCCCCACAGCACTAATCCCAACGGTATTGGTTATGTGGATTATGTGCTGTGGGGCGATGATGGCCTGCCACTGGCGTTGGTCGAGACAAAAAAGAGCATGGCCGATCCACGTAATCGCATTGATGGTATGCGCGATGATAGCCAAGTAGATTCAGGCCGATTTTATAGGATAGGCCATTTTGATCTGATTATCATCGATCACTTCAACCATGCGAGTATTTAATGCAAGCTGAACATAAAAATACCAGCCTTGATCGCTATAAGCTAGTGCGCCCTATATCCACTCAAGGGTCACTTGAGATTGCGAAGCAACTATGTCAGCGACTCATTGATTCGGCATCAAATGCACCACAGTGAAGTCGTTAGATACTATAGAAAATAGCTGCGGGAGTAGCGTAGCCAATCACTACACAACAGAGATAAAAAAAGGGTGCCAAGACACCCTTTCCAAAAATTTTATTTATTAATTGGGTATCCAGTTCCCTATTCTGTACTTTGGCGCATTGGGATCAATGGCGGCTAACCGATCCATAGTTTCATTAAACTCGACTCGATAACGGGCGACCTCTCTGCCCAAATCATCCGCATCGGATGCACCAACACATTTCGCCATTCGCCACTCCATCCGCGCATAGGTATGCGCGTTATGGTGATCTCGGGCTTTACTTTTTAAGATTTCGACCCGAATAGGCCTAGCACAACGATTTATAATTTTACGCCACATAACACCCTCCCTAGCCAACCCACATGCTGTAATCAATATCTATGCGTACACATATACTAATACAGTTCACATGGATATAAAACCCTAAAAGGCCTAACTCAGTCAAATAAAAATACGATAATAGATATTTCTATTCGAGCAATGCCTAAAACCAACCATAAGCAACTTACGCAATGAGGAGCAACTAATATTCACTACTCAACGCTTCCAGAAAAACTCAGCGCATAAAAATATCCGAAAAGACCTCGCAATTTTTTCTCTGCTCGTCTATTACTTTATGGCTTAGTGAGAGTTTTGCACGAAAAATAGTTTTTGTTCCAGCAAGGCAAAAATGATCGAAAAAACGGATCCCTGCAGGGAGGCAGGTAATTAGAGCAATGCAGGAGCATATTGCCGAGTTTACGAGTGTAAATGAGTATTTCCGTGTGCCCTCAGGGTATGAGATCCTTTTTAACGCAGCTGGGGCGAAAAATATGAATCGTGCAAAGCTCTCTTAGCGATATTCAATTTTTACGGATGTCTATTTAACCAAAGGTTCCACGGAGGAAAGATGTCATTATCTCGTATCGTCACCCCACTGCTTATCGCCGTCACCAGCATATTCTGTCTACCCAGCGGCGCAAGCGCCTCGGTCATCGCCCATAGCGATATGGCACTTTCAAATATGAGATTTTCCTTATCCGATTCCAGTGCGCAACTTGTCTGGACAGATGTTTGGTACGGCACCGTTCAAGCACAAGCTCAGGACACCAGCTCCGGCTCAGATTCAGACAACGATAGCCTTCTAGGCAACAGCGGCAGTATCACGGCAACGGCCAATACCGCCCATGTAACTTCATCGGCACACTACACACCCACCAGTGCCACTACCCAGTCCGATCTTTCGTTACCCGACTATCACTCACAGGGTGATGGTTCAGCCGTTTCCACCCTGGATAATTATTTTATGATCACGGGTGGGTCTCCGCTCGATACGCTCGACGTGACCATTGAATTTGACTACTTCGGCACGCTTTTCGCCAGGGCCGGTCCATCCGATTTTTTTAGCATAGCATTGGCGGCGCTTCTTAATCTCCAGGATCTCAGTGGCAACTCACTCGGCTCAGACTTTATCAACGAAATGGAGTCTGGCAGCGGTACTTCATTCGGTCCACTCTCTTATGCCGGTACCCTTGCGATCAATACAACCCTTAGCTATGGCACTGAATATTGGCTCTATGCCGAAGCAGATAGCGAAGTATATGGCTATGCCGTCCCGCTCCCTGGTGCCATCATTTTCATGTTATCTGGCATTGTTGCTCTGCTCTCTTTATCAAGACAAAAATCGAGGCTGCACACAAAACAATAATTACAGTCGCACATACTGTCTATCCCAGCTATAGGAATCCGTCATGATAACGTTACGCTATCTGCTTAGCCTCACCCTTTTACTTTCCGCAATGAGCCTCACTCCTCTGGTGGTATTTGCGACTCCCATCGGGGCGGATGCGCCTAAGTGTGCTAAGTGCTGCGCCCAAAACTTACCCGACATTCCGGCAGGCCGCGGCCCCTGTACAGACATCACAGGCGGCAGCTTTATCTCTGCCTCTCACGGCACTATGGGTGATGATTACCATGTATTGAGCACTCCAAGTGCTAATGGCGCTGGCCTTGATTTGTCGTTCTACTACACCAGCTATACAGCGGATGGCTCTAAGGCCTCACTCAATACCGTCATGGGCTTTGGCTGGAGCCACTCTTACAATATTTTTCTCTTCTCCCAAGGCCGCGATCTATTCAAAATGAGTCCTGGCGGATTGGTCACTAAATATCAACGTACTGGCCGAGATGGCCCGTTGAATGCCACCCGAGCAACACAACAAACGATAACTCAAAGCAGCGATGGGAACGTCATCGATATTCGTAATAATCAAGGTGGTCTCAGTTTTAGATTCGAGAAAATTACCGGAAACCCGTTACGTATCGAAGGCACAGTGCCATGGATGTTGACCCGCATCACTGATCGCAATGGCAACATGACCACTCTCACTTATCAATATGGCTTGCTGGCTATGGTGCAAGATGCCTTCGGGCGTAAAATCAACTTCTTATACAATGGCAATCAATTAGTACGCATCATTGATCCACTTGATCGTACTACCGCCCTTAGCTACGACCACTCCTTCAATCTAGCCTCAATTATTGACCCCTCGTGGCATGTCACCGCCTATGAATACAATCCCCGCCACCAAATGATCACGAAGGTTGATAAAAACGGTAAGCGTTGGCGTTATGCCTATAATGATGCCGGCTATCCAAGTGAAATTATTGATCCCAGTAGAAAGTCGCTCTTCAATCTCAGCAACCCAAATGAGTGGGCCATCGATACAGACGAACTATTCGTCAATAAACAACGGATTTACTCCCCCTCCACCACAACCCGCATCGACGGCCGGGGTAATACCTGGCGCTACGAATACGACAGCAATGCTTACCTGCGCAACGTTATTGCCCCTGATAACAGCATGACAAGCTATCGCTACGACGATGTGTATGACCCAGCGAACGGTAAGTTCGCCACCCTAAATATTGCCAGTGTCACCGATGCCAACGGCCACACCACTCGCTATGAATATGATGCCAAGGGCAATCGCATCAAGATGATCGATGCTCTCGGTCACACGACCATCTACGAATATGAGCCTATTTTCAATCACGTTACCAAGATCACCCATGCCAACGGCTCGGTAACCGAAAACCAATACGACTCATTCGGTAATCGTATTCAAGAGATCAAGGATGTCGGCGGCCTTAATGTACAAACAAACTGGACATACGATGCCCAGGGCAACGTCCTTAGCCAGCAATTACGCAACCAACGCAGTCCAACTGACATTGTCATGCAAACCACTACCTACCAATATAACAGCTATGGCAATTTGACCAAGGAGACCGACCCAGAGGGCAACCTCACCCAGTATGAATACGACATTTTGGGTAACCGCAAAAAGGTAATCGATGCCAACGACCACACTACCACCTATCAACACGATGACCTTAATCGCCTGATAAAAATCACCGATCCACTCGGCTATACCACTGAATACAGCTACGATGGCAACAACAATCGAACTAAAATCAAGAAACAGATATCATCTACAAGCTATCAATCTACCACTTATCAATACGACCTTCGCAACCGTATGACTCGACAGAGCGACACCCTGCCTAGCATACCTCTCACCACCTTTTACCACTACGATGATAATGACAACCGTACTTCAATCACCGATCCTCGGGGCATGGTTACTCACTTCCAATACGATCTACAAAACCGCTTGAGCGTAGTGAGCGATGCACTCTCCAATATCACGGAAAACCTCTACGACGTAGTCGGTAATCGCATCCGCAGCATCGATGCCAACGGTCACTATACTTATTATCAGTATGACGCACTCAACCGCCTCACCAGGGAGATTCGTAAAATCGGTGATATCGCCGCCACTCCAGACAGCGACGACATCGTCAGCCAAAATATTTATGATACTGGCAGTGCTATCCCCATGGCGGATTGCCTCAACCCACAATGCAGCGGCCCTATCCCTGGCTCCAGCAACATCGCTCACAGCATCGACCCGGAAAACAAGTACCGCTACTTCAAATACGACAACATCAACCGCCGTGTGATGACACTTAGAAAAGTGAATGATAGCACCGATGTTAAGGATGCTGATGACTGGGCCGAAATTGCTCAGTACGACGATGTCGATAACCTGCTGACTCAAATTGATGCCAACGGCAATGCCAACACCTACAGCTATCAGCTCAATAACTGGAAAAGCTCGGATGCCAATGCGCTAGCTGAAACTACCTTCTACAGCTACGACGGTATTGGTAATTTGCTGACTAGCACCTCAGCCAACGGCAATGTCACCACTAACCTCTATAACCCGCGCAACGAACTCATTAATGTGAGCGATTCCCTGGGCCAGATCGCCAGTTATAGCTATGACGGCATCGGTAATCGCCTAACCGAGACCGATGGCAACAGCAATACCACGAGCTACCAATATGATTGGACCAGTCGCCTTATTTCCGTGACCGATGCCATGGGCCAAGCAACCACTCAGGTCTACGACCTCGCCAATAACCTCATCCAAAGTACAGATCGAGAAGGCAGAGTGAATTGCTACCGCTATGACGATATCAACCGACGCACCCTCACCACCCAAAAAGTCACCGATACAGACTGCGCAATAGTGGATAGCGATGATATATGGAGCGCTACTGAATATGACAATGTGGGTAACGTACAACGATTAATCACCGCCAAACACAACGGCAGCCACACCCCAGCCAACTGTGCTAGCAGCACACCAGGATCAGAGTGTGAAATCACCCTCTACAGCTACGATGCAGTGAACCGCCTCATCACAGAAACCTTCCCGGATACTGCACAGCGTACTTTCAGCTATGACAAATCGGCTAACCTACTCAGCCGAATAGATCAAAATAGCATCACCACTCATTACCACTACAACGACCTCTACTACCTCACCCAACGCAGCTATCCAGCCAGTAGCGATAGCTTTAACTACGACATTGGCGGACGCATGCTAAGCGCTAGCCGTGGCGGCTGGCTAAATCGTTTTATTTACGATGGGGCAAACCGTCTGTTACACGCCAGCCAAAATGATCAAATCATCAGCTATGGTTACAACATCCCCGGCCGCACCCGCACGGTAATCTACCCCAGCGGCAAGCGCATTACCGAACAGGCCGACCTACGCGGCCGTCTTAACGCGCTCGGTGAAGGTATCGCCATCGCCCAATATACCTACGATCTTGGCAACCGCGTAACCACACGCCAATACCGTAATGGTGTACTGGCAAGCTATAGCTACAACGCCAATAACTGGATCACTGGGCTAAATCATACTGCGGGTAGCCATTTGATCGCAGGTTTTCAGTACGATTACGATAAGGAAGGTAATAAGCGCTACGAGCAAAAATTGCATAACACCACACACTCGGAGGCCTATCAATACGATGATCTTTATCGGCTTATCGATTACAAAGTTGGCAGCTTGGTCGGTGCCAGCGTGCCGTTACCCATTACACAAAAACAGTACACTCTAGACAAGCTAGGCAACTGGGATGAGCTAACGGTTAATGGCAACAGCCAGACCCGCAGCCACAACACGGTCAATGAAATCACCGCCATCGACGGCGCGCCGCTCAGCTACGATGACAACGGCAACCTCACCCAGGATCCGCTCTACCAATACAACTATGACGAAGAGAATCGACTCACCCAGATCACTCGCATCACCGACGGCCACATTATCGGTCAATACCACTACGATGCCCTTAGCCGCCGCATCATCAAAATTGCAGATCTCACAGGCTCCCCCACCCAAACCCGCTACTACTACGATGATGCGCGTATCATTGAAGAACAAGATCCAGTAGGTACAACCCAAGCCAGCTACCTTTACGGCAACTACATCGATGAAATACTGACCATGGAGCGCGGCGGAAAAATCTACTTCTACCACCAAAATGCACTGTGGTCAGTGGTCGCCGTAACCGATAGCAGCTCCGTAGTCGAACGCTACCGCTACGATGCCTACGGCTTAGCCACCATCACCGATGGAGCTGGTGCCCCACTGCCAGCGTGGGATGCCAATCGACCACGTAGCGCAATTGGTAATCCATGGCTATTTACCGGACGACAACTGGATGAAGAGGCAGGCCTCTACTTCTATCGGGCACGCCATTATGATGGGTTTAAGGGGCGGTTTTTACAGCGGGATCCATTGGGCTATGTGGATGGGATGAACCTGTACAGTTATGTGAAAGGTCGAGTCACGCACTTACTAGACCCTTTTGGATTAATTTGCTACGACCCGCCAGGACTCGATCTAAATAGCGTGAATGCGCCACCGATCGGGGAGATCGGAAAGACCATCACGGTGTCCGCCACGCTGGGTAGCTATCGTGGCACAAGGATACAGCATCGATCACAAATCAATAAAAAGAATTCATTTACTTTCGGCAACTGTTGCGAGTGCGTCGATGCCGCCTCATATAGAATTGAGATGTACGAGATAGACTGGAACCCTTGGGAGTGGGTACACATACACATGGGAACAGTGCGCAAATGTTGTTCCACAGAACCAGGCACCACGTTAGCCAGAGCATGCCAAGGCGTGCCCGGTGGCTTTAATGTGGATGCGGATACCTTTGAAGGTGGCGAGGCATCCTTTTTTGACCCAAGGGGAACAACCGATCGCGATCTACTTTCAGATGTGGGATCAGCGGCCAGTATACTAGCCTTGGTAATAGCAATTGCATTGCCAGGACCACCTTAGATTACGCGAAACGGAAACCAGGTAGGGCGAACACCCTACCTTTGCTCAAAAAATATTTCGATAAAACTTCAACCCTAATGCACTCTAAATAGTCGCGATCATACATAGATCTGCGGCTCCCCTATCTCACATACGCCACAATAGAGATAAAGTGACTAATCGAACCTAACAAAACAAACAGATGCCAAATCCCATGGGCATGGCGAAGTTTGTCCATACCATCCAGCACATAAAATACCACACCAACCGTATAGGCCACGCCGCCCAGTGTTAACCACACCATGCCTACCGTGGAGATGGCAGCCTGAAGGCTTGAATACTCAAGCGTACACATCCACCCCATCACCAGATAGATGAGCAACTGTAATAATTCAATACGGCGTGGGCTAACAAGCTCCAGCAACACACCCAATGCCGCCAGCCCCCAGACAACACCCAGTATTATCGGCCCGTTGCCATCACCCAGTGAAACCAACATATAAGGCGTATAGGTACCGGCAATCAGCAAATAGATCGAAACATGATCCAATTTTTGGAATATTTTTTTAAGCCGTGGGGGATGAAAACTATGGTAAAGCGTAGACATGGTATACAAGATCACCAGCGTCAATCCAAATACCGTAAAACTAACGATGAGCAGTGGCTCTTTTTCTTGAATACTCACCGTCAACAGCGCGCCAAAACCGATAAGCGCAAGCACCGCACCGATTAAATGGGTAATACTATTAAATTTTTCACCGTAATACACGCCCCCAGCTCCTTTTGAGGTTGAGTGTGCTTATCATCACACAAAACAACGCTTTGATTGGCATATTTGTCGTGATGGTATTCGTTCTAATTCTCACAACGGCTACGTGGCAACATCAATGAAATGATGGCGGTAATTATAATAAACGATTTATAGTGGCTTGATAATGCTGAAAGCACCTCGAATATCACCCGCTTTAAAACCACGTGCCTGATCATTCGGATAGGCTTCATCCAAGGCGGCTTTCAGCCTAGGGTTGATCTTACGTCCGTGACAAGCAGTACAAGGCTTTTCTGCAGTAGGGATCGCCTTCATATAGCGAAACACCATTTTCCCATCCATCTCCATACGTTCATGGTGATCGATGTTTTTCACATCTTCCCCAAAGGCTTTTCTCGATTCAAAAGAGGCTAAAATTTTGCGCTCCCAAGCATCTGGCGCATTGTCAGGGTTACGAAGCTTTAAACCAGTACGACGAATCTCCAGATGCTTGGGAGCGCAAAATTTT
>Ga0316204_10006643_pt1 | contig 17627 bp, 12 predicted proteins | sample 6monrhotite_MG_2_FD_205661 | JGI IMG/M metagenome (GOLD analysis project Ga0316204, IMG submission 205661) | Microbial mat bacterial communities from mineral coupon in-situ incubated in ocean water Damariscotta River, Maine, United States -... | ecosystem: Environmental > Aquatic > Marine >... | reverse complement strand
TGCCACAATCAACTAAGTTCAAAATCGCTATAAGCAGCGCCTTGTTGCTGCTCTCATCGTCATTGCATGCAGGTTATGTTTACACCGACGAACAGTCTGGTATTAAGGCGACTATCCATACCAGATTACAATCCTTAGTTTTGCTAAATGATAGTGGTTATAAGCCTGATGATGATATTGAATTTAGGGTGCGTAGAGCACGTCTGGGACTGGCCATAGATTTTAATCCAGACATTAGCGTAGTATTGCAAACTGAGTTAGCGAATAATGGTCATATTAATGGCGTCACCAAATTAATTGACGCTTATATCAAATATAATGCTGACCCTTGGTTGCAAGTAATGACTGGTGTGAATATGGCGCCGGTGCAACGACAAAATTTGACTTCATCTGGCTCTATGTTGGCTTTTGACCGACCTGGCATCACCAACTACAACATGACATGGGGAATGAAAGGTAATGTCGCTCTTCAGACAGGCACTGTGCCTGGCACCAAGCTAGCGACTTTTGGGGATTATCAGGTCAGGGATAGAGGCGTGACACTATTCGGCTCTGGTCAAATTGATAGTCAGAACCACCTAAAATATTACGCAAGCAGAAACCGGGGTTCTCGCTTTGCCGACAACACCTCGCGTAGTTCATTTCGATTGCAGTGGAATCATGGTGATGCCGAGCCTAGTTACTATAACTGTTCGAGCTACTTAGGTAAAAAACAAACCGTTGCTGTTGGTATAGCTATAGATAAACAAGATCGTTTTGCCGCAGATGCCATTACCTTCGAAGATGTCGATTATCGATTATTTACAATTGATGCATTTATTGAGCAGCCTTGGGCTGAGGGGTACCTGACTGTTGAATCAGCCTATATAAAGTTAGATCTAGACGACACAATTAACCCACTCGCCGATTTTTCTTTTGAGCCATTGAGTTCAGCACCTACCAGTCAAACGCAAGGGCATGGTTATTATATTCAGACTGGTTATATGTTGGGTCATTGGCAACCTTGGGTTATGGTTGAAGACTGGCAAACAGAGGACTCTTTAAATAATGGTTCGTGGCGCTCTAAGCGAATTGGTATTACTTATTATCTTCGCGAAAAGAATATCTATTTTAAATTTGGCATAGAGAATACCGAGGTGTTGGGAGTAGATTCAAAGGACATTACCACAGCGGCACTCGGTATGTATTTATATTATTGAATCGTTAGAATTCACTATAATTTCATAGGTTGATATCTAGTTACTATCAACATTGACCGCTAGTAGCGGCCAATATTTCATTACTTTAGAACGTACCTACTAAGGTCAGCTTCGCATTGAGTGGGGCGCCAACTGTTGCTTGATGAGTAGCATGTGCGTGTGGAAAATACGCTGTATCAGTCAGGTTTTCGATATTCAACTGCACCCGTAAATATGCTGATATGTCGTAATAAGCAGCAAAGTCATAACGAGTATAGCTTGGCAATACTGCCGAGTTGCTGTTATTGATGAAGCTCTCATCCTGATAGGTGGCCCCAAACCCCAATCCAAAGCTATCATTCACCATATAAGTGCTCCATACCGAGAACGTATTCTCCGGCAATTCACGTGGTGCTCTACCAGTGGCTCCAGTGCGATCAACAATTTCGCCATCAAGATTGCTATAGTTTGCTGTGATAGCCCAGTCATCGTTTAGCTGGCCGGTCAGTTGCATCTCAAAACCTGAGATTTCAGAATCAACGACATCCAAAGTTGCGGGATCGTTATCTGCTACTTGAGGTGAGCTTTGTTCATTTTCAAATACTGCTGCAGTAAAACTATAATGATCAGAAAAATCCCATTTTAGACCAATCTCTTGGTTCGTATAGGTATCTGGGTCGAGTTGATTATCACTGCCGTTGATATCGGTGTATTGCTCACCACTTCTGGGCAAGAAAGATTCACTATAACTGGCGTATAGCGAGATGTTTTCCTGGGGCTTATAAATTATGCCGGCACGAGGTGAGATTTCTTCATCAGTTCTAGAGCGTGTTTCTAGAACGCCTGGGTCGGCATTAAACACTTCAATGTCGAAACTATCGAAGCGAGCGCCTAACACGATATCTAAATTTTCAGATAGCTCTATTTCGTCTTGAATGTATACCGAGTAAACAGTCAATTCGACCTGAGTGTTGTCATTTAGATCTGAAAATGCCGCTGTGATTGGTACACCATTGGCATTGGTTCCACTGAAGTTTCTGAAATCAAGCGGGCGAGTCGCTATAAATGACTCTCGGTCAGTCAGTGTGGAATCAAATACTGGGTTATAACGCCACTGATCAGAGTTAGTGTTGATAACTTCAGCACCATAAATTAACGTATGTCCAATTCCAGCAGTTTCGAATTCACTCACTACATTGCCAGATAGAATTAAGCTTTCACGCACTGTGGCGTCAATGTAGCCATCAAGTTCAACAATATTGGTGCTTTGATCGTAATCACTCGCATAGAAATTGGGATATACTTTATCGTAATCACCGTAAAATATTCTGAAGTTACCTTTCCTATTTTCAGAAAACTGATGCTCTAGTGAGGCACTAAAGACATTTGCTTCTAATTCATGATAGTTGTTATCTGGATCACCAAATACGATATCTTCAAGCGCTTGTAAAGGTCTGCCGTTGTCACCAGTGGCAATGCCACGATCGATAAAACGCTCATGGTTAATGTATTCGTACGATAGGTCAAACGAAGTATCGTTACTCAATTTGTATCTGGCGGTCGGATTCAAGCCAAGACGTTCACCATCATAAAAGTCACGATGATTTTCTAATGATTCATACATGGCGTTAATGCGAAATGCAGAGTTATCGTTTTCTGAAATGTTAGTATCTATTTCAGCACCAAAACCGCCAAATGAATTGACCGAAGTTTGGAAACCACCGAATTCTTCATTAATGCTAGCTTTTTTAGTTACGCGGTTAAGCACGCCGCCAGTTCCACCACGGCCAAAGAGTAGGGCATTGGGACCACGTAAAATTTCTACCTGCTCAATGTTGTAGAGCGAACGGTAATATTGCACATCATCGCGATTACCATCAATAAAAAAATCGGCGGTTGAACGCACGCCACGAAATACGACAGAGTCTCTGTGACCTTCGCCCTGAGAGGAGTTTACTCCAGGCATATAATCAATAATCTGGCTAATGCTTTTAATGCCACGAGCAGTTAATTCTTCTGCGCTCATGATTGACAAGCTTTGTGGTACGTCAATAATTGGTGTTGGTGTTTTGACTGAGTTGGCCTCACTAACCGACAAGTATTGCCCTATGACGACGATAGTTTCGCTTGATTCGGTTGACTCAATGACACCAGTATTGTCGGCAATAATTGTATTGCCTAATAACAATGCTGCGCTGATTGCAGTGAGTTTTAATTTCATCTTGTTATACTCCACTTTGCGTATGGTTTATGCCTTATGAGTTGAGCTTCATAAGCTCTGGCAATGTTATTATTAATGCAAATACAAATGATAATGATTCTTATTTGCAACTTATGTTGCGAATAATGCGATAATCAGAAAAACTTTGCAACCCTTTATATTGATATAAATCAAGTAATGGCACGATATTGTCTTCATTTGCTTATCTGACAACTAGCGATGCTTTAGTTAATTAGTAGCGGCTTAATAGCTAGACACTTATCAGATATTACTGATTACTCTCTAAGTGAGAGTGAATGACAATGAAATGCTCTGAAAATAATTCACTAGTTACTTATCTGAAAAGTCTGCAATTTCCGTAGATATATGCTTAAGCGAAGAGAAGCAACATAAATATGGATTCAGTAACTCAGGTCGTATTCGGTGCCACAGTAGCAGCGGTATGTGTTCCTAAAGAACAGCGTCGACGCGCAGCACTCATCGGTGCTGCACTTGGCACATTGCCAGATTTAGATGTGTTAATTGATTATGGCAATGCGGTGGCAAATTTCACCTTACACCGTGGCTTTAGCCATTCTTTATTTGTATTGGTGCCGTTCTCTGTTGCTCTGTGGTGTATTTTGAAATACTTCTATCAACCGGTAAGAGAAAAACCTAAGGTCTGGTTCTGGGCGATTATGCTGCCCCTAGTGACCCATCCGTTACTCGATGCTCAAAATGCTTATGGCACGCAGTTGTTTTGGCCGCTTGATGTGACGCCGACCATGTGGAGTACGGTATTTATCATTGATCCGCTCTACACTCTACCACTTTTAGTGGCGACATTGACTGTATTGATAACACCGACTGCAAAACTTACCAGAGGTATCATAACCACATGCTTTGCACTTAGTACCCTTTATTTAGGTTGGGTGTGGTTTGCTAAATACCAATTAACGCAGAACGTTCTTCAGTACACGGCAGTTAGTGAAGACACAAGGGTCTTTTCTACTCCGACGCCTTTCAATTCATTCATGTGGCGGATTGTGTTGCTAGAAGGGGATGACTACCAAGAGGGGTTTTATCACTTTTTGTTTCCGGAAAAAATTGAGTTTACCGCACACTCAATTGATCGTTCGTTATTTAAAGAAGCTGCACATATTGCAGCTATAGATCAGTTGCAGTGGTTCGCAGATGGTTATAATCGTATCGATATCATTGACGATAGTTTGGTAGTATCTGATCTGCGCATGGGTTTTGAAGACAATTACGCATTCAGACATATGGTAGCCAAGAGAGAGAATGGTGTTTGGCAAGAAATTAGCTCAGAACAATTGCCAAGTGAATTGAATAGTGATGACTTGGTCGATTTCTGGGCAGCATTTACTAACTCAAAGAAATAATAACTAGTCATGAAATCTGAGCTAAAGCCTAGACTGCTACCTGAATCTAAATATAAGACGAGACCCGAAGCCTGCGTCTTCTGCCAGAGAAAGATTGCACTGACCTTTCATCACCTCATCCCCAGGAAAATGCATAGGCGGACTTTTTTTCGCAAAAACTATGACAAGCAGCAACTGGCAAAGGGTATTTGGATTTGTCGTCAATGTCATTCAGGTCTTCACAAACTTTATGACGAGATGACACTAGCAAAACAATTCAACACCTTGGCGCGTTTGCGTGATGATCCCGCTATACAAAAACATGTGTTATGGGTTGCTAAACAAAAAAGTGTTTAGTAGATGCCAACTACTTCACCAGACTCAACCTAAGAACCACCAAGAAAGCAGTATCAGTAGTACTAATGCCACAGTGACAGTGAATTTATATTTTTTGATAATACGTTCCGCTTGATTACCAGCATAGTAAACAACAAGAGCAATACCAAAGTAGCGGAAAATGCGAGAAATGGCGATGGCCACAACATATAGACCGATTGGATAGCTTGTAGCTCCTGCAGCAAGCATGGCAATTTGCAGCGGTATAGGCACGATACCGAGCGTTAATATGAAGTAGAAGCCTTGTGTTTGCATTTCAGCTAAGGCTGCGTCTAGTTGTTCTTGAGTCGCCAAGCTCCCAATAACCAATGGCTCTATTAATTCATATAAGAAATAGCCCAGTGCATAACCAAACATTGCACCTACAATACAACCTAATGTCGCGGCTGTGGCTAGGGCCCACAACTTGTCACGTCTGACTTGCATCGCGGGTAACAAAACTGCTTCTAGAGGAACAGGGACCACTGTTGACTCAAGCATTGATGCAACAAAGATGTTCCTGACAATGCGCCGGGAGGCAAATAAATCTTTGGCTTTTTGCTTCAGTCGTTGCATTTAGTCGTGTCTTTATAAATTTGCTTTTATTGTGATGCGAAGCATATACAAGCCATTTGTTTTAATCCAGTAGCGACGATTGGAATTATGGTATCGATAAGGAATTGGGGTATATTGTTCCTATCGTAAGCTGATCCAGTAATAAGTAACTTACGTTCTAATAAGAATACCTTTGCAAAAGTACACAACTGAGGATTTCAATGTGAATCAAGCGTCTGATGGCCCACTGGCTAAAATCTTAAAATCATTATCTAAAATAGAACCTCATGAAATAAAAGCAACTGTGTTGTCTTTCTTATTAGTAATGACGTTAATGGCTTCTTATTACATTTTAAGACCTGTTCGAGATGCCATGGCCAGTGATTGGAGTGACGCCGAAGTCAGCATGCTGTGGACCATTAACTTTTTGTTTAGTTTTATTTTTGTGGCTATTTATGGTTTTGCTGCCTCTAAATTAGCCGTTAAGAAGTTAGTTCCTAGTGTCTTTTTGTTCTTTGCTACAACCTTTGTCATTTTCTATTTAGGTACTAGCTATGTCGAGAACCCAACACTGATTGATAAAAGTTTTTATGTCTGGGTGAGTGTGTTTGCATTATTCCCTGTGTCTTTGTTTTGGAGTTTCATGGCAGATATCTATCGCAAAGACCAGTCTAAGCGTTTGTTTGGTGTTATCACTACTGGTGCCAGTATCGGTGCGATGGTTGGACCATCGATCCCTTTAATATTCTCTGAGTTGGGAACCTATAATTTAATGCTAGTGGCGGCGATTATATTGGTTCTGACTATTCCACTCATTGGTTATTTACGCACCCTGGACTTTACCAATGATGAGCAACAATCAGGCATTACTCCGGTGGCGGCTTTTGAGCCTCTCGGAGGCAACCCACTCGCAGGATTTAAACTATTTCTGACTAATCCATTCCTGCTCGGTATTGGTATGTTCTTATTTCTTTATACTGGCATAGGCACGTTTATCTATTTTGAGTTAAAGAACCTGATGGTCGATTTGTCTAGAGAGGAACGAACCGAAATCTGGGCCTTTATGGATTTGGCCACAAATACTCTGACAGTTCTGACTGGCTTTTTCATCACCTCACGGCTCACCACACGCTTTGGACTTGGCCTAACCTTGGCATTACTGCCACTGGTAGTTGTTGCTGGACTATTGTCGGTGGCAATGGTGCCTTTATTAGCGGTAGTTGTTGGTCTACAAATCTTCCGACGCGGTGGTAACTACGCCATTACTAGACCGGCGCGTGAAATGTTGTTTACCTACGTGGATCAAGAAACTCGTTTTAAAGCCAAACAGGTGATTGATATTATTGTCTATCGTGGTGGTGATGTTTTCTGGGGTTGGGCATTTACACTTCTGACGACCGTTATAGGGCTAGGAATGGCCGGTGTAGCGTTAGTTGGTGCTGGTATTGCTACCCTATGGACAGTCATTGCCTTCTATTTAGGTAGGCAGACAGAGCATATTGATAAATCTGAAGCGCAATCAGTTAAGACAGAGAGCTAAAGACAAATACCAAAACCACTGCTGTGCTAGAATATGGCGTAATGTATCTTACAACTGAGTAAAATACATTTATGCTAGTAGTTCCTCCCGTTTTGTCATTTATCCACAATATCTGACTAGGCGAAATGCTATCCGAGGTCAAAGACATGACGAAGCTCCGCCTGCAGTATCAAACAATCGAGTTTGGTGAAACTGATATTCATCTATGTACACTCCGAGACAAACAGCAGTTTGATGATCCTGATGATGCGGCAAAAGACATTGGCATTAGTTCTGCTCAGTGGCCATTATTTGGGGTCATTTGGCCATCAAGCGTTATTCTTGCAGAACTTGTCGATGGTTATTGTACCGAGGATAAGCGCATTCTGGAGATTGGCTGTGGAATGGCGCTACCGAGCTTATTACTTAATTCAAAAGCTGCTGATATCACGGCGACTGATTACCATCCTGAGACAGAGAACTTTCTTGAGCGCAATGCCAGCCTTAATGACGACGAGACAATTCCATACGAGCGCACTGGCTGGGCTGATTTGGATGATGAGCTTGGAATATTTGATCTGATTATAGGCAGTGACATTTTATATGAAGATGAGCACGCAGAATTATTAGCCCGCTTTATTAATGATCATGCCAAGCCGGTATGTGAAATTATTCTGGTAGATGCCGGGCGAGGTGGGGTGAATAAAATGATTCGAGCAATGGTAAAATTGAATTATGAGTCCGAAGTTTTAGAGAGGCCAAAGCAATCCGTGGTCACTGATAATTTTAAAGGTCGTATAGTCAGGTTCAGCCGTGACGCTGTCTAACATCAACTAGCTGATTTATATCGATTGCGGCCATCTGCTTTGGCTTCAAATAACGCTGCATCCGCCATACCAATAAATTTCTTTAAAGTTGCATTATCATCTGGAACAACACTGACAATGCCAATTGAGCATGAGACATATACTCCACCGGCACCTTTGCCATGTGGAATAAGTTCGGCCATCCAGGAATCTAAGACACGTTGAGCCATTCGCTCAGAGACAGTTTCTGTCAGGTTCGAGGTAATAACAATGAACTCTTCGCCACCAAAGCGGCCGATGATGTCACTTTGCCTTTTAAAGATAGATTTTAAAATATCGGCCTGTATAGCGATGACCTCATCGCCTTTCTGATGGCCGTATGCATCGTTGTAGTCTTTGAAATTATCAATATCAATCATGAACACACTAAGTGTTATCTGCAGGCGCTTAGCATGTTCATAAACAAGAGCGCCATCATGCTCATAAGCTCTGCGATTAAGTAGGCCAGTCAATTGATCGACACGACTTAATTCCTGCAGTTTCTCGGTCAGAACATCGACTTTGTTTAGTGAATTATTAAGGGTATAAAGGCCATAGAGGCAGATAATTTGAGTCATGGCTATGAAGCCAAAATTAACAGGGTTGTAAATGCCATAAATTGGATAAGACATAACCAGCACGCCAAAGCCAAGCAAACTTAAAAGAACATATGCGAGGCCAAACTTAAAATTCACTCGCAAGACAAAAAAAGCAAAAAAGGTATAAAGCAGAGTGCCTTCATATGAGAATATGAATTTTGCATCTAACCAGCTCTGTTGAATTATCCAATAATTGGCAAATGTCACTATCGTCACACTTATTAAATAACCAACTTGGCGAAAGTCCTCAAAGCGTTTGTGAAATGTGAATAGATAGAGAAGAAATACTGCTGGAATTTGAAGTCCAAGGCGACTGATTAGGTAGTCATCATGCAGCACAGCAGGAATTATCCTCAAATCGATGAAGATGAAAACCGCTATTAAAACGCAGCCAATTAAGAGAATTCTGCGTAAGCTATTTTTACCAATGGATAATGAAACCATATCTTACCTTGTCTTTAATTGTCGTTGTTAGTCTAAGGTTAGAATCTATTATCTTGCTAGGTAACTGCAGGATGATTCATCATGTGAGATGAATTAACAATTATCATATTACACCTAGAGTTTATGATCAATTTTACAAGAGAGACCATTAGTTAATTTAGATGATGATGATGGCACCGGGAATTGTTCATTGTGAAAGAGCAATGGCCTAGATGATATGAGCTGTTTTGTGGCGTGATAATCGCTTCAACTCCACGCCAGTGGTTCTGAACTCATCAGGGCTAAGTCGGTCCTTTATGGAATAATTTTCGTAAGAAATTTCAACAACAAACAGTTGGCTTTTATCTGGCGGCACTAATAGTATTACGTTATAGATAAACCTATTAAATATAATCAACGGAGAGTTCAGTTATGATTGCGTTGCGACGCTTATTAATTCTTGCCTTATTTTCACTATCATTTACTACATATGCCAAACAATCTTTTCAAATAGAGCATCTACCGCAACTTCAAGCAGCGAGCAATGTAACTATATCCCCAAATGGCAAAATTGTCGCTTACACATTGAGCAAGTCGCGCAACATTTTAGCTGGTGACAAAGATGCTAAAGTCGACTCACACCTGTATGTGATTAAAGACAATGGTCAGCCAGCATTATTCGTTGGTGGGGAAGGTGAAATTTCAAACATCCAGTTCAGTGCCGATGGTGATTTGCTTTACTTTAAATCTAAGCGTGGCGAAGACAAGTTTGATGCACTCTATGCAATTTCGTTAAATGGCGGCGAGCCACAGCGCATTTACTCTTACGAGACAGCGTTAGGTGATTTTGCTGTGTCTGGTGATAATAAAACCCTGTATTTTGTCGCTAGTCAAAAAGATGACCGTGAAAAGCTCAAAGAGAAAGGTTTTAAGGCCTATGCTTTCGAAGAGACGCCATTTTTAAAGCATATTTGGCGTGTCGACATCAGCGAAAGTGGTGCCAAGGCAGAAGTGTTCTTTACCGAAGGCCATGTTTCAGACTTTGTTTTATCCATCGACAGCAAAATGATTGTAGCGGCGGTCGCACCGACGCACTTGATTGACGATCATTATATGAAGCGGGATTTGGTTGTTATTAATGTTGCCACTGGCGAAATCAAACAACGTGTTGATATTCCCGGTAAGCTTGGCGGCTTCGAATTATCTGACAACGGAAAATTGATCGCTATGTATGCGGGTACCGATATCCATGATAGCTCTGATGGGGTATTGATGGTCGCCGACGTTAAGACCGGTGAATTAAGACAATTAACCAAGGATGCCAAACAACACATCATGGATGTCGATTGGTATGGTAGTGATATTCTAGCCGTTGCTCATCGTGGTGTTGAAGCAAGTTTGGTTGTTTACGAAACCGATGGTGATATCGATAAAACATTCGCAACTGCCAAAGATATTGTGGTTCGCTCAGCAGATGTGGCCAATGGCCAAATTCGCTTTGTGGCTGATAGTGCCAATCATCCAAATGAAGTATTTTCTATAGTACGTAACAAATCTAAAAAGTTAACTAATCACAATGCTTTTCTATCTGATATTGAACTCGCAGAGCAAAGCACCTTTGAATATAACGCTAGAGATGGCGCGAACATTCAGGGCTTGTTGATAACACCAAACGGGGAGAAGCCTGCCAAAGGTTGGCCGTTGATTCTGACTGTACATGGTGGCCCCGAGGCACATTTAAGCGATGGATGGATAACACGCTATTCTTATCCAGGTCAGTTTGGTGCCTCTCAGGGATATGCTGTTTATTATCCTAACTATCGAGGTTCAACGGGACGCGGTGTTGCTTTCGCAAAAGAGCATCAAAATGACTATGCCGGCAAGGAGTTTAACGATCTGGTTGATGGTGTTAAGGCACTTGCAAAAGCCGGAATAGTCGACAAGGATCGTGTTGGTATTACTGGTGGCTCTTATGGTGGTTATGCCTCAATGTGGGGCGCAACTGCATTGACAGAACATTTTAAGGCAGCGGTTGCCTTTGTTGGTATCTCAAACCAAGTATCCAAATTCGGTACAAGTGATATACCAAATGAAATGCATCTTGTGCACTCTCTTAAGTGGCCTTGGGAAGATAACTGGTTAAACCTGATTGAACGCTCACCCATTTATCACGCTGGTGATGCGACAACCCCGATCTTAATTATGCATGGCGAGAAAGATACTCGAGTGCATCCTTCACAATCTATGGAATTATATCGTTCACTCAAGGTGCGCACTGAAACACCCGTACGTCTGATATTTTACCCAGATGAAGGCCATGGTAATCGTTTTGCCGCAGCCCAGTATGATTACGCCTTGAGATTAATGCGCTGGATGAACACTTATCTAGCAGAAGATGCGACTAGAAACACAGCAATGCCTGAGTTTGATCTTGGTCTAGAAGACAAATTGAAAGATCTCAAGTAGACTAATCCCTCAATTCATTTCAACAGGGCTGCAAATTGCACCCCTGTTGTTGCGAAGTACAATAGTATTTTATATTCGTAAATTAAGCTGTTCGTAAATAAAAAATACCTATTCACAAAACCAATAAGAGTAACCAATTAATGTTCATCCGCCGCAACCCAATAGTTATGCAGTCACTCACCGTATTCGCACTGTTTATTTCATCATGTACTTTTTCGGTAGTCATGGCTGACAAGGCACCGATAGTGAATCCGGGTGCACCTGGTGAAACACCACGTGCTCTGTCAAAAGAAGAGGCAATCAAAATAGCAAATACTAGTTACTCGCGTGATGATGTGAAATTTATGAGTGATATGATTCCGCATCACCATCAGGCACTACAGTTGGCTGAACTGGTTATACCGCGAACAAATAATAAAGAATTAAATGATATTGCTGCAAAAATTTATGCCTCTCAGGCTGACGAAATTAAGTTCATGCAAGACTGGTTACGAGAACGCGGTGAGAAAGTCCCAGATCCGACAGCTCACCATCACATGCATATGTCACACGATATGGCCGGTATGGCAACACCAGAGCAAATGGCGAAGCTTGCAACATTAGAGAGCATAGAGTTTGACCGTCTGTTCCTACAACTGATGATGACCCATCATGAGGGTGCATTAACTATGGTGAAAGACTTGCTGAAACAACCCGGTTCAGCATACGACACGGTCCTATTCCAATTTACGAATGACATTGTGAAGGATCAAACCTCAGAAATAGAACGCATGAATAAAATGCTCGTAGGCTTGTCTATTGACCCACGTGCAGGCCTAAAGGCCGGGTTCATGGATGCCGAGCAAGCAATTCTGAATCTTGAGTTAGTGGCAACACTGCCAAAGCCAGATGGTTTTTTTGACCCGGCTAATCCAGCTGAACTCCCTATGGCTATGCCAGAAAAAGCCGATGGCAAGGAGTTAGATAAAGATGAAAAGTATGGTAAGCGCAACCCGCTACTAAGCTTTTCAAACACTGATATGGCTTTCTCAAAGGACATATTAGTCGCTGGTTCTTATCATGGTTTCAATGTCTACAAATTACCTGAGAATGGTATGCCTGAACTAATGAGTTCAATCGTCTGTCCAGGTGGGCAGGGTGATGTTTCGATTGTTGGTAATTTATTAATTATGTCTGTAGAGCAAACCCGTGGGCGTATTGATTGTGGTCTACAGGGTGTTGAAGATGATATTAGCAAAGAACGTTTCCGTGGCCTGCGTATTTTTGATATCACTGATGTCACTAAGCCTATTCAAGTTGGACAAGTTCAAACTTGTCGTGGCTCACATACGCACTCAGTAGTTTCTGGTCCCGATGAGAATGGCAAGATTGTGGTGTACAACTCTGGCACATCTACAGTCCGAAAAACCGAAGAACTGGCAGGCTGTTACGATGAAAGTCCTGGTGATGAACGCACGGCACTGTTTCGGATTGATGTCATAGAGATACCCGTTGCCGACCCTTCAAAGTCTCGTATTGTTAGTAGCCCTGCAGTTTTTGCTGATAAAGAAACGGGACGTTTGGCTGGTCTTTGGCGTGGCGGTGATCATGGTGATGATACTCAGGACACAAGACAAACTAACCAATGTCATGACATTACGGTATTTCCAGACTTAAACATGGCTGCGGGCGCTTGCTCAGGTAATGGCATTCTGTTTGATATCTCTGATCCCTATAACCCAACTCGTATTGATGAGGTCGTTGATGAGGGCTTTGCCTACTGGCATTCAGCCACCTTTAATAATGATGGCACCAAGGTGTTATACACCGATGAGTGGGGTGGTGGCAGTCGTCCGCGCTGTCGTAGCCACGACAAGAGCGAATGGGGCGCCAATGCTATCTACGATATTGTCGATGGTAAACTTGAATATCGAAGTCACTTTAAGATACCAGCGCCACAGGTGGATGAGGAAAACTGTGTTGCTCACAACGGCTCTATCATTCCAGTACCAGGGCGAGATATTTTTGTGCAGGCTTGGTATCAAGGCGGTATTTCAGTGATCGACTTTACCGACTCCGCCAACCCGATAGAGATTGCTTATTTTGATCGGGGTCCAATCAATGATGAGCATCTTATTACCGGCGGCTTCTGGTCTGCTTATTGGTATGACGGCAAAATCTATGGTACTGAAATTGTTCGTGGCTTGGATGTGCTGGCCCTCAAGCCCAGTGAGTTCATGACAGAAAACGAAATAGCGGCAGCTAAACTTGCTGATCAAGGCGAGCTGTTTAATCCGCAGCAACAGTTCCAAGTGACCTGGCCGGCTGAGCCAGTTGTAGCTAAAGCCTATGTTGATCAGCTAGCACGAGATAAATCTATTACAGATAAGCTTAGCAAGGAGCTGATGGCTGGATTAACGTTGTCTGAAAAAGCCTTGAAAGCTCAAAAACAAAATAAAGCAACGGCGAAACAATTAAAGTCTCTGGCTAAAACTGTTGCTGGGCTTACAGATGAAAATTCTGCTCAACGCAGACTATCTCTATCCAAGACTATGGTTGCATTAGCTGAACGCTTGAGTGATTAGCTTGAATCGCTTTATTTGAATCTAGCAGCCCTAACCTAAACGGATAGGGCTTGTTGGTCATACGATGAGTGTGAATTTATTCGGAGTCTATTGTGGATTTATTCTGGGTCTATTGTGAAAAACAAAAGCGTAACAAGCTTATAAACCAAATTTGTTGCGCATTCTAATTTGATCGTCTTTGATCATGTCTATAAATCTAATTGCCGCCGGATGGCTTTGCCATGGCTCTAATACAAAACTAGCCCTCTCTGGTGACTGAAACCATAATTCATCGCCAACAAATGAATAAGTATCGATAATAGTATTTACTTCTTCAGCACGCCCATTATAAAAAGCGCTATACACTAGTGCCGGCCATAACTTATACGCTTTAAAGGCATTAGGGTGTTTCTCTGCATAGGCGAGAAGTGACTCATGAATAGCCTGGGCAGTATTAGAACTATCGATCTCAAATCCAGCATGGTATTGCATGACCATCAAGCCTAACGCCTGGTCTGTTGTTGCCGCATTAATTGGAAAGGCATTCACATTCTTTAGGTAATCGACAATAAATGCTTTATTCTCCGTGGCTACCGCATATTTGGTTCGTCCGACACCGAATATATGTGTGCCATGGTTATTAAGGGTTGGGTTTGCTTCATAGAACTCGATGGGATCAATGTCATATTCAATGTTGTATATAGCGCCAGAGTTTATTTTATACATTGCCCAATAGCTGACCCGGCTATGATCAACCTCGTTCATGAATTTCGCTGCTTGCTCAGATGCGCCAGCATGTTGTGATAAGGCGCCAAGCACAGCCTTAAATCGTTCATTCGGGTTTTCAGCATGGCGATAACTAATATATTCATAATAACTATCGGCTGAAAACCATGCATTGGCCCTCAGGTATCGTTCAGTATCATCAGATGATGTTTTAGTTAAACTCGTGTCATCAGACATATTACATGCGCCGAGAATCAAGCTAACATAACGTGTGCCATCAGCATCTAAAATGCCTTGGGGAATGGTATTGCTGAAAGTCTGTAGCTCAGTACATGGACTTACTGATGACATAAGGTATTCAAGCATCCGCAGATAAAGTTCACCGTCTCCAGGATAAAACCTGATGAGTTTTTGATAAGCATCTTTTGCTTGTTGCAGGGTATGGGCATCATCATCATAGATTACCGCTGCAGTATACAGTGCATCCTTATTGCGACTATCCAATGCGAGCACCGCCTTGATTTCAGACATCTCATCTTTATTTTTGCGAGTAAATTCCCCCACACTAGATAACATCATCTGGCCATAAACCTCAAGCCCCATAATTTCTGGTGTATTCGGGTATTGAGTATTTAATTTTTGTAGTGCATCCAGAGCTATTTTTATGGGTTCTTCGGCATATTCTCTTATCTGAGCTCGAGCAGATACCAGTTGTTCAACAGCAATATAGTCTAGGGTTTCTAGTGCTGAGTTATATTGATCACTTTTATGTACAAGCGTGAGTTTTAAGGCAGCCGCCACCTGCGTACTAATTTCTTCCTGTAGTGCAAAGACATTCGTAAGTTTCCGATCAAAGGTTTCAGATAATAAATGGGTGCCATCTTTCGCTTCGATTAATTGCAGAGTAATGCGCAAATCTGAGCCAGCCTTTCTGACACTACCTTCTACTAGATAATCTACCCCAAGCTCTTCAGCGATTTGGCGCATATCTATATTTTTGCTCTTGTAGGCAAAGCTTGAGGTGCGGGCAGTTACCTTTAGGCCCTGAATTCGTGTCAGACTATTGAGTAACTCTTCGGTTAAGCCATCAACAAAATATTCCTGCTCAGGATCGTTACTCATGTTTACAAATGGTAGAACCGCTAAAGAAATGACTTTAGTAGGTGTGCTTTGTTGGCTTTGTGGTTCACTACTTGATGTGCTTACAGCCACATCTGATGCAGCTTCATTGTTAGTAGATAAGTGATAGTTGTTATAGCCCAAATAACCAACGGCAAGCACCAACAGGCTGATAACAATGTAATTCATTTTACGACCGGTGTCGGTAGCTATTGATTGAGTTCGGTCGACATCTTCTTCGCGTTTAATGCCATCGGGGGTTAATTCAAACGCCTAGGCAAAGAATAGGGCAAAGGGAAAACCAATGGCGCCTAGTAAGAAGACGAGGCTATTGACCCATTCTGGCAAATGCAGCGCAGGTACAGCGGCATCAGTGATTTGAATCACTAACCACGAGAGAACTAGATATGCTGAAGCAACTTTAAAGACATTACGTCGTTTTAGTTCAGTAAATAATGAATCTGCCATTGTATCCTTAAAGGGGGTCCTGCTTGCCAACTTGCTAAATCTAAAGAGATTTTTACTAATTAGCAATAGCCTCTTTGGGCTCTATACTAGAATTATATCTAATTATACGAGTATACAGGACTTGTGATGTTCTGTTGAACTAATGATGAGGTTAGTTAACCGAGTTATTGCTTAGACAAAAACATTATTCGACCTCATCTGCAGCAGCAATTATTTCGGTCATCTTATTTCTTGCTTCCGAGTACTTTTTTAATACGTTAGTGGTTAGTGAATGAAAATTACTTGTATTATTTTCAAACTCTGGTTGCTCAAGTAGCGGTAAATTAGAAATATTGAGTGAGGATTTACTGATTTCATTTTGCTCAAAAAGGGCGTCAACATTTCTTATAGAGCCATGTTTTGTAATATAACGATAATAATCCACACTATAAATTCTGTAATTTTCTGTACTGGTAATCAGACTTTCATAGTGTCTTTCCCAATCAAATAATTGTAATTTAAGTCGTTGGTTACTAATGGTTGATAAGCGACCAGAATTTTTCAAGTCAGTCAGAACATAGGAACTCGGATCCCAACTTGGAGATATAAAAGACTTCTGTAAAAGGGTATCCATATCATTGCTGGTAAAATTTTCTGGTCTGTTTGCTAGGGTTTCAAGAAGTTCTATTAAACCATCGCGGGTATAAGTAAGACGCTCAATCTCATCATCCAGAGACAACAGATTTTCCTGAAATTCATCTTTGAGATTTGAGATTAATATTTTTTCTTCATTGCGTTGGATACGCTCATCATTCCAGTTATCAATTTGCAGTGCGAGCAGTATTCCCACAACTACTAAGAAGATTTCGCCCAAGGCATATAAAAAATATTTTTGTATATTATTTTCCATTAGTAATTTTCGTCGCAGTTGGCGTATTAAAAGAAACATCGTTATTAAATTATTCTTCCCACCAATCGTCGACAATGGCATTCACTATAGTGAGATATTTTGCAAATAATGCTGCATTGTTAAAATCGGTCATTCTTATCTTAGTTTCATATATATGAGAGTGTGGTTTGAGATTATCTTAACAGAACAGCTACCTAAAAGTAGTTATTACTGTTTATCCTATGATTATAGGAAGAATTTAATAATAAAAATATTACAAGAGTATTCCCTATGAGTCTGACGAGCCTTCTCTCATTTAAAGAAAAGTTTGATTATGGCCGTGGCGATGTGGGTGTCATGT